>OKSB01001507.1_pt1 | contig 22834 bp, 24 predicted proteins | sample 1601171 | NCBI WGS metagenome assembly OKSB01 (sample SAMEA3541496, study PRJEB24748) | human gut metagenome | biome: human gut; feature: human-associated habitat; material: faeces | place: China | collected 2012 | reverse complement strand
CGGAGATATCGTGGGAATCGAGGGGGAAGTTTTCAAGACTAAGACCGGTGAGATTTACATCCATGCCTCTGCAGTGAAGCTTTTGTCCAAGAGTCTTCAGATCCTGCCGGAAAAATATCACGGACTGACCAACACTGATATGCGCTACCGTCAGAGATATGTGGACCTGATCATGAATCCGGATGCAAGAGATACCTTTATCAAACGTTCAAAGATTTTAAGCTCTATCCGCAGATATCTGGACGGGCAGGGATTCTTAGAGGTAGAAACGCCGATGCTGGTAAGCAATGCAGGAGGAGCTGCTGCAAGACCTTTTGAGACACATTTTAATGCATTAAATGAGGACTTTAAGCTCCGTATTTCTCTGGAGCTCTACTTAAAGAGACTGATCGTAGGCGGACTGGAAAGAGTCTATGAGATCGGCCGTGTATTCCGTAACGAGGGTCTGGATACCAGACATAATCCGGAATTTACCCTGATGGAGCTGTACCAGGCATACACAGACTATAACGGAATGATGGATCTTACCGAAAATCTGTACCGCCATGTAGCGCAGGAAGTTCTGGGAACCACCACCATTACCTACAATGGTGTGGAAATGGATCTGGGAAAACCGTTTGAGCGGATCACTATGGTGGATGCTGTAAAGAAATATGCCGGTGTAGACTGGAATGAAGTCAAGACTACGGAAGATGCAAAGAAGCTGGCGGACGAACATCATGTAGAGTATGAGGAGCGTCACAAGAAAGGCGATATCTTAAGCCTCTTCTTCGAGGAGTTTGCAGAAGAGCACCTGATCCAGCCGACATTTGTAACGGATCATCCGATCGAGATTTCTCCGCTGACCAAGAAGAAACCGGAGAATCCGGAATACGTGGAGCGCTTCGAGTTCTTTATGAACGGCTGGGAGATGGCAAACGCATACTCCGAGCTGAACGATCCTATCGATCAGAGAGAGCGTTTTAAGGCACAGGAAGAACTCCTGGCTCAGGGAGACGAGGAAGCCAATACCACAGATGAGGATTTCTTAAATGCATTGGAAATCGGTATGCCGCCTACAGGCGGAATCGGATTTGGTATCGACCGGATGTGTATGCTGCTGACAGACAGCGCTGCAATCCGTGACGTACTTCTGTTCCCGACTATGAAGACCATCGGCGGAGACGCAAAATCCGGTAAATCAGATAAAGCCGCAGCAAAGGCAGAGCCTGCGAAGACAATAGAGAAGATTGACTTCTCCAACGTGAAGGTAGAGCCGCTGTTTGAGGATATGGTGGACTTCGAGACCTTCAGCAAATCGGACTACCGTGCAGTGAAGATCCTGGAATGTGAAGCAGTTCCGAAGAGCAAAAAGCTTTTGAAGTTTGTGTTAGATGACGGCGTACGCAAGGATCGTGTGATCTTAAGCGGAATCCACGAGTATTACGAGCCGGAAGAGCTGGTGGGCAAGACCGCAATCGCGATCGTCAACCTGCCGCCGAGAAAGATGATGGGCATTGATTCCGAGGGAATGTTGATTTCCGCAGTACACGAGGAAGACGGCCATGAAGGCCTGAATCTTCTGATGGTGGATGACAGAATCCCGGCAGGAGCAAAGCTGTATTAAAAGGTATATTATTATAATTTATTTATATTTGTTTTTTGGCAGAAAACGGGCTCCCGAGAGGGTCCGTTTTCTTTTTTGTAATTGAAGAAAGAAAAACCCAAGTGTATAATAAATTTATATTTATGGCATGGTTATTTTAAGAAGCTATAGCGAAGAGAAGATTAAAGTAGGAAACGATAAATTGGAGAGAATAGTCCATGGAACATACTTTTTTTGTGCAGAATCTAAAGGTGATTTTGCGGAATTTGCTTTCCGAAGACAAGGATGATTATTTTGCTTTATATCAACAAAATTCTATTTTCAAAAAGAAGAAGAAGAAGGAGTTTCGCGACTTTTTTGAAGCTTAATGGAAAGAAGAATTTGGAGATGACCGATTGTATATTTCCATTTTGGAAAAAGACTCGGGAGATTATGTTGGAAATATTCTTGTATATGAGCAGATAAAAAGCAGAAATCCGGATATGGAGAAAATAGCAGGTAGAAGAAATATTGTAAGGTATAGATTATAGAGTAGAGTTATAGACTGATACAAGTTGAGCTGTCAGGAAATGGAGTTGGATGATTATGGGTAATGGGCTAACGGGTACCAGGCAAAATAATATTATAAATAATTTTGTGAAAACAGATGATATTCTAAAAGATATGTGTGGTATCATCGAGTCTTCACAAAAAGCGGCGTATCAGGCAGTTAATACGACGCTTGTGCAGAGAAATTGGCTGATTGGATATCGGATTGCAAGTGAAGAAATGAAGGAAAGTGGTCGGGCTAAATATGGAACAGAAATTATTAAAAAATTATCGAAAGAGTTGACTAGAGATTATGGGAAAGGGTTTGACTACAGTTCGCTTTATAAGTACGTTCGATTTTATAAAGTATTTCCCGAAATTTTGGACTCGGTGAGTCCAAAATCTACACCACTACTATCTTGGACGCATTACCGTGTTCTTTTGCAGGTAAAGGACGAAAAGGCCCGTGCTTGGTATGAAAAAGAAGCTTTGGCGCAGTCTTGGGGAGTCAGAACTTTGCAGAGAAATGTTTCCTCGCAATATTACTATCGAATGCTCCAGACCCAGAAGAAAGAAGCAGTGGAGAACGAAATGAAGGAGTTGACTGCAAAATATCAGAATGACAAGCTGGAATTTATTAAAAATCCAGTGGTGGCTGAATTTTTAGGGCTGGCTTCAAATACAGATTTAACAGAAAGTGACCTTGAGAAAAGTATCCTTTCAAATTTGCAGAAATTCTTGATGGAAATGGGAAAAGAGTATGCATTTGTGGCAAGGCAGCAGCATATTCGTACAGAAAAAGCAGGATTATTTTATTGATCTCGTGTTTTATAATTATATTCTCAAATGTTTTGTCCTGATTGATTTAAAAACGCAGAAAATTACGCATCAGGATGTTGGCCAGATGGATATGTATATTCGCATGTATGATGAACTTAAACGTGGTGAAGGGGATAATCCAACAATAGGAATCGTACTGTGTTCTGATACAGATGAAGATATTGCCAGATATTCTGTACTTCACGGGAATGAGCAGCTTTTTGCATCTAAATATAAGTTATATCTTCCGACCGAAGAGGAGTTGAGAACTGAAATTGAAATGCAGAAAGCAATATTCCTTTTACAGCAACAAGAGAAGGAAGATGAGCAAGAAGGATAGTTGTTTGGATTTGAGGTGTTGAGAAATTATGACACCTCTTTTTTAGTGAGGTATTCCGATGAACATAAGATTGGACAAATAACTTTATTCCTATGTCAAAAATTTAAATAATTATGAATTATCATATTGAACAAAATCCTGCCGAAATTTATAGTAGAGATGCCCATTGACAAATTTATAACATTGCTGTAAATTAATTATCAAAGAAATAGACTAAAGTTCAAACTTGAGTATAAAATGCGGCAGAACTTGCGGGAGATTGAGATGAAAAATATAACCAATATACAGAAGTTTTCTATCCATGACGGAGACGGGATCCGTACCACCGTATTTTTCAAAGGCTGTCCTCTGAAATGTGAGTGGTGCCACAATCCGGAGACCCAGAGATTTGAAAAAGAGATGGAGGTAGACGGGGAAAAATGTACGGGATGCGGAACCTGCGCATCCGTCTGTCCGAACGGTGCGGTCAGGATGACAGAGGATCACCGGCCCGCCTGGGATCCGAAGGCATGTACATTCTGCGGGAAATGCGAGAATTTCTGCCCGGCAGGAGTCCGGGAGATCGTGGGCCGGGAATATACGGTGAAAGAATTAACGAAAGAACTTATGAAGGATCAGATGTTCTATGAGGAATCCGGCGGAGGAGTTACATTTTCCGGCGGAGAGGTCATGTCCATGGATATGGATTTTATCCTTGCCATGGCGAAAGAGCTGAAGCGGCAGGATGTAACGCTTACCATAGACACCTGCGGCTATGTTCCTTATGAGAGATTTGAGAAGATCCTTCCGTATGTAAACACCTTTCTTTATGATGTAAAGGTGATGGATCCGGAATTACATAAAAAATATATGGGGACAGACAACAAGCTGATCCTTGAGAATCTGGTCCGCCTTTCCCAGGATGGGGCAAGGATCTATATCCGGATTCCTACGATCAAAGAAGTAAACGGAAATGAAGAGAACATGAAGGAAACCATAGCGTTTCTGAAACAACATGATATTCATCCGGCCGGGGTTAATCTGCTGCCGTATCACGATACGGGGAGCGGAAAGTATGCGAAGCTGGATATGGAATATAAAGGTACTGATCTGCATGCGCCGGACAAAGAGGAGATGGAGGCGCTGGCCGCTCTCTTTGTAAATGCAGGCTTTACGAACACAAAAATAGGAGGGTAAAAAAATGGGAAAATCACGCGGCATGAATGAAAGAATTCAGAAGCTCAGAGACATCAGTGTAAATACACCGGTTCATATTGATCTGGAAAGGGCAAAGATCGAGACAGATTTTTACAAAGAAAATGACGGAAAATATTCTATTCCGGTTATGAGAGCGATGACTCTGAAAGAGTATTTCTCCAAAAAAACACTGTATCTTGGTGACGGAGAGCTGATCGTCGGAGAAAAAGGAAAGGATCCTCAGGCATCTCCGACATTCCCGGAGCTTTGCTGCCACAGCGAAGAAGATATGGTCGTTATGAGTGAGAGAGAACTGGTATCCTTTAAGACGACAGAGGAAGACAGAAAGCTTCAGAGAGAAGAGATCATTCCGTACTGGACAGGAAGAAGCATGAGAGAGAAGATCCTTTCCAGAATGACACCGGAGTGGCATGACTGCTATGAGGCTGGTATGTTTACTGAGTTTATGGAGCAGAGAGGACCGGGACATACCTGTGGTGGAGAACAGGTATTTACCACCGGCTACATGGACTACAAAGAAAAGATCAAAAAGACCATGGATGAACTGGATTATATCAATGATCCGGAAGCAGTAAATAAATGCGAAGAATTAAAGGCTATGGATATTTCCTGTGACGCCGTGATCATCCTTGGCGAGCGTTATCATAAACTGGCACTTGAGATGGCAGAAAAGGAAACCGACGAGACCAGAAAGACTGAGCTCCTTCAGATCGCTGCAAACCTGGAAGTCGTTCCGGCACACAAACCGCAGACCTACTGGCAGGCAATCCAGCTGTACTGGTTTACACACCTTGCAGTAACCACAGAGCTGAACCCGTGGGATGCATTCAGCCCGGGAAGACTGGATCAGCATCTGTATCCATATTATGAAAGAGACGTAGAGGCCGGCATCCTTGACGATGAGAAGGCGCTTGAGCTTCTGGAGTGTCTGTGGGTAAAATTCTACAATCAGCCGGCTCCGGTAAAAGTCGGAATCACACTGAAAGAGAGTGCAACCTATACAGACTTTGCAAATATCAATACCGGTGGAGTAACTCCGGACGGACGTAATGGTGTCAACAATGTCAGCTACCTGATCCTGGACTGCATGGATGAGATGAAGCTGGTTCAGCCAAACTCCAACGTAACCATCAGCAAAAAGACACCGGCCAAGTTCTTAAAGAGAGCATGCGAGATCTCCAGAAAAGGATGGGGACAGCCTGCATTCTATAACACAGAGGCTCAGATCATGGAGCTGGTAAATGCTGGAAAGGCTCTGGAGGATGCAAGACGCGGCGGTTCTTCCGGATGTGTGGAGACTGGAGCATGGGGAAGCGAAGCTTACATTCTGACAGGATATCTGAATATCCCGAAGGTGTTCCAGCTGACACTGTTTAACGGATATGATGAGTACAGTGGAAAGCAGATTGGTCTGAAGCTGGGATATGCAAAAGACTTTAAGACCTTTGACGAGCTGTGGGCTGCATTTAAGAAACAGCTTGAATATATCGTAGACATTAAGATCCGCGGAAACAACGTAATCGAGCAGCTGTATGCTCAGGAGATGCCGGCTCCGTGCCTGTCTGTCGTAACAAATGACTGTATCTCCAATGCAAAGGATTACAATGCCGGCGGAGCAAGATACAACACCAACTATATCCAGGGTGTAGGTATCGGAACTGTTACCGACTGTGCTGCCGCTATCAAATATAATGTATACGATAATAAGAACTTCACTATGGAAGAGCTGATCGAGGCAATGGAACATGACTATGAGGGATACGATGCAATCTACCGCATGGTTCATGACAAGAGCCCGAAATACGGCAATGATGATGATTATGCAGACAGCATCATGCAGGATATCTTTGAGCTTTACAGAAGTACGATCACAGGCCGTCCGAATATGAAGGGCGGAAAGTACGGTGTAGATATGCTGCCGACCACCTGTCATGTATATTTCGGTGATGTGATCCTTGCAACACCGAACGGAAGAAAGGCACATAAGCCGGTATCCGAGGGTATTTCTCCGGAGAAATCCGCAGATACAAACGGACCGACAGCCGTGATCAAGTCCTGCTCCAAGATGGATCACCTGGCAACAGCCGGAACGCTTCTGAATCAGAAGTTTACTCCGGATGTGGTAGCCGGTGAGGAAGGACTGGAGAATATGGCAAGCCTGATCCGCTCCTACTTCTCCATGGACGGACATCACATTCAGTTTAATGTTATCGACCGCCAGACGCTGATCGAGGCGCAGAAACATCCGGAAGATTACAAAGACCTGATCGTCCGCGTGGCTGGATACAGCGACTTCTTCCGCAATCTTAGCAAACCGCTCCAGGATGAGATCATCAACCGTACAGAGCAGTCATTTAACTAAGAGAGGGAATATTTAAATGATATAGATAAGACCGGAACTCTAAAAAGGGTTCCGGTCTTGTTTTTGATTAGAAAATCATACATCCCGTGAAAACGATAGTGCCGTCACTTCTGGCGCCGGTGATGAGATATCCGGTTTCCGTTTCTTTTTTGTATAATCGGATCTTATCCCCATAGAAGCCCTGGGAAATATAGTGGATTTCCAGCTCCTTCAGCTCGTTTCTATTGAAAAAGTCAGGAGAGAATACATTTTCCATCAGGGTCACATAGCGGTGGTTGGCCATGTGATGGCTCTTGTCCAGATCAGCATACCGGACTGTGTGGGTATAGACATATTCCATTTCGGACAGATTCCGTTTGAGCCGGGCAAAGGGCCCGAGCGGGATTTTTTGGTCGGAGGCCATAGCTTCCGGCATATGGATGTCTGACAACAATCCGATTTTCTGTTCGTTCAGATGGAACACACATCTTTCCAGACGGCCAAGGGCGTAAGTTTCGTTTCCTGTTGATATCTTGAGATCCTGCCAGATCCTAAGTTTATCCTGCTTTTCGATCCAGGTCTCCATGTGGAGCGGTCTTGTATAATCCGCACGCCTGCATATTTTTATTTTGTATTTCGTATAAATCCAGGCGGCGCCGTAGGTTTCCGGCAGAGTATCATTTCCTTTCCCCACCTGGTGGAGATGCAGGGTGGACATATCCTGAAAATAGTAGAGGTAAGCGCGTGCGCCGATCAGCCCCTGGGCGTCGGAATCCCGGAACATAGGGAGATAATCCCTGACATACGTTTTCGGAGAGACTTCCTGAGCGTGGTAAGCGTCCAGAAGCTGTCTTAAGGTGAGCTGTTCCATCGCCTCCCTGACAGAACCGCCGATCTTTTGATAAAACTGCTCCAGAAGTGGCGTGATTTGTCTTCCCACCGGACATTTGTCAGAAGGATTAGAGTGAAAACCGATAAAATGTTCCAGGCCACCTGGCTCCAGTGCATGATAGACGTCCCAGAAAGTCAGATCCTCTGGTGCTTTGGTAAGGTGAGCGCCGCCGATCCCGCGTACGACAGATACGATGCCTGCTTTCTGAAGAGCGTTCAGGATACTCCGGATAGCTGAAGAATTGCAGCCGGTGCTTTTTGCCAGCAACTCGCTGGTGATTTTGGTCTGATCTTCATATTCAGCTAAAAAGACCAGGCAGTGCAGTGCGACAGAGCATTTTGTATTGAGCCTCATAGTCAAAACCTCTTTCCTGATATTAAAAGCATTATACTTTATTTTCGGAGCGTTGTAAATATTGACAATACAACCGCAAAAGAGTATGATGTTGTAAAATATAAATATACAACGGATAAGGAAAAGGAGAATTTATAATGAGAGAGTTGACTGAATTATACTATTTTAGTCCCACCGGGGGCACAAAGAAAGCGGGCATGCTGCTGTGCGAGGGGATTTCCTGGGATGTAGAAGCGGTAGACCTGGGAAAAAAGGAAGAAGCTCCAAGGGAGCCTGAAGGGGATCTGGTAGTTGCGGCGATGCCGCCGCCGATGCAGGAGATGATGGATGAAAAGCTTGGAGCGTTCCGGACGGTCCGTGGTGCAAATGAATTGTTCCTAGGTTGAAAAAAGGGTTCGTTCATGATAAGGTTAAACGGAAAATAAAAAAGGAACAATCATATCATGAATATGCTTTTTAAAAAGAGAAAAAAGAAATGGCTTGCAGGACTTTTGACCTTCTGTTTGCTGTGTCTGTCCGGGTGTTCCGGGGCGGGCGAGGAGTCTGATACCGGCACGTCAGATGAAAAAACAGAAAAGGCAGCAGAGGCAGAAGATCCAGAGAAAAAATACGAGGTTGTTTATTTGGATATGAGCAAGGAGGAAAAGACCAGGGCTCAGGAGAGGCTTGCCGGACTGATGGAGGATTGCCGGGAAATTTATGCCGGAGCAGAAAAAGGCAGCGCTGATGACGTTTCGCTTGCGGAGGATGTGGTGCATGAGATGGTGGAGGCTGCCGCGGCAGATGGAGATGCCGTAACCTGTGCGAGCTATGATTACAATATGCGTAACTATGAGTCTGTGGACGAAGCGCTTCAGAAAGCGATGCAGGGAAGGTCCGGGAAGGCAGAGTTTTATAAGCTCACAGTCAGCGGCGCTTTTCAGTATTACGGCCTGGAAGCTGAAGATGGGAAATTGGATGTGACCTATGGAAATGCAGTCTTTCAGGAAGATATGGGGATTGAGATCCGGCAGCTGGAAAAATTCCAGGTATACGACTGGGAATATACAGAGAAAGGATGGCTGATCTGGGAGAAGGCGCTGTCGAAAAATCAGGAGATGGACATGCACAGCTTCTGCCGGATCCTGCCGCTTCCTGAAAAATGCAGAGAGCTTGGCAATGCCTATATCCTGCCCGTCAGCTATTTTTGCAACAATCTGTTTTTGGCGGACTGGAATGAAGAAAATATGGACAGCATAGAGTTTAATGACCTGTATGAATTTCTGTATGCCATGAAGTATGGAGCGGAATTGGATGAGGCTGCGTACCAGAGGGGAATTCCCAAGGCAGAGTTTGAGGATGTGATCCAGACTTATTTTGAGATATCCACGGAGGAACTGGAACAGACCGCAGGATATAATGCGGAGCTTGGCGTCTATCCCTGGGAGCCGGTACGGTCCTGGAACCGGGTGCCGCAGGTTCAGCCGTTTCCGGAGGTGGTAGAATGTCGGGAAAACGGAGACGGCACCTGGACGTTAAAAGTAGATGCCATCTTGGTGGTAGAGGGGCTGGACTGCTCTTTCAGCCATGAGGTGACTATGAAAGAGAGGGACGGTGGCTGGATCTATCTGAGAAATCAGGTGGATCGGGAGCATGCCATAGAGATCCCGGGCTATAAGCCAAGAATGGAATATTGAGAGGTTGGATAATGAAATTTGAAGAATACTTTCCGGTGATCCGGAAGCTGACAAAGGAACAGCAGAAAAGGATACAGGAAGCGGTAACTGAAAAAAGTGTGGAAAAAGGAACCGTGCTCCATGACGGGGCGGCGGACTGTACCGGACTTCTGGTCGTACAGTCCGGGATGCTCCGGGCCTATATTCTGTCGGAGGAAGGCAGGGAGATTACGCTGTATCGTCTGTTTGAGAGGGATGTGTGCCTGTTTTCCGCATCCTGTATGATGTCGGGAATTCAGTTTGAGGTAACCATTGAAGCGGAGAAGGATACCAGGGTGTGGGTAATCCCGACCAAGGTATGGAAGCAGCTGAACGAAGAATCGGCGGTACTGGCAAATTATACCAATGAGTTAATGGCGGATCGGTTTACGAATGTGATGTGGCTGATCGAGCAGATTATGTGGAAAAGCTTTGATAAGCGTCTGGCCGAATTTTTGCTGGAAGAAGTGTCGGTGGAAGGCACCAGTCTTTTAAAAATTACCCATGAAGTGATCGGCAACCACCTGGGGACAGCAAGAGAGGTGGTCACAAGGATGCTTCGCTACTTCCAGAGTGAGGGAATGGTGAAGCTGTCGAGAGGAATGGTAGAGATTACGGATATTGCCGGACTGGAAGAAGTGGCAGGGTCTTAGATAGAGTAAGAAAGAAGCACAGTCTCTGGAGGGGGGACTGTGCTTCTTTAAGTTTAAGAGATTGGGGGGTATTTTTCTATTTGCTACTAAATCATTTCCAGAATCTCTTCCTTCGGTTTTGCGCCGGTAGAACGGCTTACCAGTTCTCCGTTTTTGAATACTGCAAGTGTGGGGATGCTTAAAACCCGGAACTTCATCGCCAGGTCCTTTTGCTCATCTACATTGACCTTGCAGACTTTGATGTCGTCCCGTTCTCTGGCGATCTCATCTACCAGCGGAAGCACCTTCTGGCAGGGGCCGCACCAGCTGGCCCAGAAATCTACTAATACTGGCTTTTCGGAATTTAAAACTTCCTGGTTGAAATTATCTTTATTAATATTGATAGCTGACATATTTTTGTCCTCCTTTTTATGTTCTCTGTGTTTGTTGTGTTAAGAATACCAGGTTTCGGATTGAGTTTCTGTGACTAAGTCACTATAATAAAAAGAAAATGGGGAAATTTGTGATATGAAAAAGTTGACGTTTAGAGAAACAATTTTCGTGGCCAGTATGCTTTTTGGTATGTTTTTCGGGGCGGGAAATCTAATCTTTCCGGTATCTATGGGGCAGATGGCAGGAAGAAATATGTGGCAGGCGGCGGCAGGATTCCTGGTGACAGGAGTAGGGCTGCCGCTCCTTAGCGTGGCAGCCCTTGGCATCAGCCGGGAAAATGGCCTGCAGGGACTTGCCAGCAGAGTGGGAAAGAAATTCGGCATTTTCTTTACCTGTGCCCTGTATCTGACAATCGGTCCGTTTTTTGCGACGCCCCGATGTGCTTCCGTTTCTTTTACCGTGGGGATTGAGAGGATCCTGCCGGCAAATGCCGTGTCAGGAAGCGGATATATGCTCTGGCAGGCTGCATTTTCATTTCTGTTTTTTGCGGTGGTTCTATTCTTTTCTCTGAGACCGGGAGAGATCATGACCTGGATCGGAAAAGTATTAAATCCCGTGTTCCTGGTGATGCTGGGAATCCTGGTGCTCCGGGCGCTGAGTGCGCCTATGGGGACGCCGGGCGATATGGTTCCGGAAAGCGCCTATGAATCAGGAGCCTTTTTCACCGGACTCCTGGAGGGATATAATACCATGGATGCACTGGCGGGACTGGCCTTTGGAATCGTGGTGATCGACGTGATCCGTGGGCTTGGGGTAAAAGAGCCGGGACAGATCGCCAGGGGTACTGTTAAGGCTGGAATCTTCAGTTCACTTCTCATGGCGGTGATCTATCTGTTGGTAACACTTGTGGGAGCCCAGAGCAGAGGGCAGCTTGAGACGGCTCCAAACGGAGGAGAGGCGCTGGCACAGATCGCGGATTATTATTTTGGCGGCGCCGGAATGCTGATCCTGGCTGTACTGGTGACGGTGGCCTGTCTGAAAACAGCGATTGGACTGACGACCAGCTGCAGTGAGACCTTTTGCGCAATGTTTCCGGGCGGACCGGGATACCGGACCTGGGCGGTGGGCTTTGCTACACTCTCTTTTCTGACGGCCAACCTGGGACTGGATGCGATCATTGCTTATGCGGTGCCGGTACTGATGTTTTTGTACCCGCTGGCAATCGTACTGGTGCTCCTCACCCTGTGCGGGAAATGGTTTGACAATGACGGGACGGTGCTTAGATGGACGCTTGGCTTTACCGGCGTGGCGGCTATGGTGGATTTCCTGCGGACACTGCCGGAAGGGACGAAAGAATTTCTCCATATCAGTGGAGTGACAGAGCTGGCGGAGACGTGGATCCCGCTGGCGGGACAGGGACTTGGATGGGTGCTGCCGGCTGGAATCGGACTGGCGATCGGGCTGTTGATCAGACGTAAAAAACAGAGGAAAGCTGCGGGATAGAGGGGAAACAGGAGAGAGGTTTATTCCCGGCAGGTTTTCTGTTGATCCAATAAGAGTTCTTTTAAAGAGTTGATTTCAGCTTTAAGCTGTTCATTTTCGGTTTGGATCGCATCCTTATCCGTTGTGGTTATCGCTAGTTGCTTAGTTAACGTCTCAATAGTTTGAAGATTTTGTTCGAAGTCATGATAGAAACTGGGGAAATACTTCTGTAGAGTCAGATGTTCGATTTGTTTGTATGTATCAGAATCCGGAGAGAGTCGTCCTTTTTGTTGGTAGAGGATACGGTTGACACTGACTGTCCGTATATCATTTAGTTTTAAGACAGAATCGCGTGAGATAAAAGGAAATTCATGACTTTTCAGCAAGAACATATTGCTTTTGGAATCTGGATGATCTTTAGGATGGTAAATATCTGGGTGTTTATGTGGATCATAGGAGAATATTGGAAGAACATAGAGCAGCTTTTGTTTAACACCGATTACTAGTCCACGGTGTTCATAAGACATTTCAGGGGTATAATTTTTCCCGAATTCAAATTGATATATTTCGCCTTTTTTCACAGACTTTTGGCGAAAAGGTTTGCCTTTATTGATTACCCAACGAAAATCTGATTTTGAAAAACGATCAAGTTCATCGGCGTTGAATGCATTTTCAATGATGGATGCAATGGTTTGATTTTGTGCTTTAAGATACTCTTTCAATTAGGTTTTCTCCTTTTAATTTGATAAATAAAAAGGGCACGGTGCTAACCGTACCCCGCTCTGGAATGACCAGAGTGACCTCGTCGGTCAAAGTATTCTTTCTTGGGCGGCCTTGTCGGCCAAAAATTAATTTTACAAGTACAAAACGTATTCAGAAAATATCTATATTTCTATGCATATTATATGCAATTTGAATTTATAATTCAATAAGTTTAATTCCATATGTGATTTGGTGGATGTTAATTATAACATCATAGTTGTTGAACGTCAAGCAAAGAATGGAGAAAGGCACAACGCATCAAAATCCGGTACTATCCGACATCCCCTGTTTTTTTGTTTACTGTAGATATTTTTCCATTTTTTCATCATATTTGGTTTTTAGACAGTATCCGGTAATGATCATGATGACAGCAATGGTGATTGTCAGAGCCTTTCGCCAGGTATCCGGCGAGTATAGGCAGCCAAGGATAAGGCCGGTTCCGGCACCGTTTAGGAAATCGATGATTTTCTTTTTGCGCCGGAGTTTCCCCAGAGAACGTTCTTTGTCGATTTGTAGGATCATTTGCTGGTCGCTCTTGAGAAGCTGATCCAGAGAAACGTTAAATTGATCGCTGATATTGACTAAGATCTGTAAGTCTGGATAATTCTTTTCGTTTTCCCAGTTTGATACAGTCTGTCTGGTGACATGAAACAGTGCTCCAAATTCTTCTTGGGTAAGGCCTTGAGTCTTCCGTATTTCTGTGATGGCATTTCCGATATTCATATACTTCATCCCTTCCGCAGCGCTAAGATGTTTTAGGTTCTTGTCTTCATTATCGGAGAAGAAAAAAGAAAAGTAAAGCAAGGAATTCTTGACAGCATGGTTTCTAGTTATTTGAACCCTTTTCATATTGTTTCAGTGCAATATAAAGGTTGAGGTGTATGACAACAGATTAGAAATCACTTCCCCAGGGAAATTGCCAATGGGACAAACTTTGGAGCGGATGAAAGAGGGGTATTCTCAGATTCGTAACGAAGCTCTTGCTTATGCATTTTCTTATATGAATTTGATCGAGCATTGGGGGAGCGGTATTCCGAGAATCATCGGCAAGGTAAAAGCCGCCGGTCTGCGAGAACCGGAGTTTATTGGCGGTGAAGTCGATTTGCGTATCAATATTTATCGAGGACAGAGTGAGGGCAATAGCGTCAATAACGCCACAAATGACACTGATGGCGTTAAAAATGGCGCTGATTTGGCGTTAAATAAAGAAGGAGGCACTGTTCAAAAATTACTGAGTATGATTGCAGAAAATCCGGCTGCAACCCAGGCATGGTATGCAGAGAAACTTGGTGTATCAAAACGAACCGTTTCTCGTATGTTTGTTTCCTTACAGGAACAGGGAGTTTTGGTTCGGAGCGGGAGCAGGAGAAAATCAAACTGGACGATTAGGAAAAAGAAATAAGGAGCTAACGCAAATACAAAGTTTGGGCAGAGCCGATTTTTGAGGCTCTGCCCGTATTCATATTACGAGGTTTTGACAGCAAGGTTTCTAGCTATTTGAACCCTTTTCATATTGTTTCAGTAGTCTTTTTGCTTCCTCCTGCATCATTTGTACGACAGATTCCGGCCCGGTGATACGGATATCGCTGCCAAGGCTTATGATCCAGCCAAGAAACTGGGGGCTGACAGCTACATTGACGTGGGCGGTAAAGGATCCGTCCGATTTCGGGATCATAGGAATATCCTTGCCGAAACGGTCGATGAGGATTCCGGCCATGTAGTCTTTGGCCTCCAGGGAGACATTCGTCTCCTCCCCTCCGAACATGCCGAACAGCTGCCTAGAATAGCGGGAAATGTCAAAATGTTTCATCTGTTCCTGTCCTTCCCGTTTCTGCCCGTCCGGGGAGATATTCAACATCTTGTCAACACGGTAATGACGGAGCTTTTGCGAAGCAGAGTCGTAACCGACCATGTAATAATTTTCATTATCCCATACCAGCGCCCAGGGGCTGACATGATAACTGGCTCCGTCGTGGCGCAGTACCATTTCTTTCCAGACATTCCATTGAAAATATTGAAACTGGATTCGGGAGTCACTGCTAATGGCAGCATGAATCTTGTCCACATTATAATAGACGCTTTCATTCATAGTCTTGATCCGCCCGGAAATCAGCACCTGACGGTGCAGCTGTCCGGCCTCGTGTCTGCTGACCAGGCTCTCCAGTTTGTTGATCAGGGCCTGGGATTTTCGTTCTGTAATGAATTTGGCAGACTGGACGGTATCCACGAGCAGTTTTAATTCCGCCAGCTCAAACTCCCGGCTGCCGATATAGTAGAACCAGTCATTCCCATGACGTTCGGACAGGACGTCGATGCCGAAGGTGCGGAGTTCTTCGAAATCTGTATATAAAGTTTTGCGGTCAGCATTTACACCGTGGGAAGCCAGCCGATCTAAGAGTTCCTGCCGGGTCAGACCGTGTGACTCGTCTGTCTCCTCCATCAGGATCTTTAACAGATACAAAAGCTTTAGTTTCTGATTTTTTCCTTTTGCCATTTAAGCACCTGCCTTCTTTTAAGTTTATCCATGGAGAATTTCCTGTGTTTTTTTAATCATATCAGAAAAAAATTTAGAAAGGAAGAGTGGAAGGGGAGTTTTTTGGACACCATGAACGGTAAACTATAACCATAGAAACAAAAAGTAAGCACGGCAGGTCTTCTGCCAGAATAAAAAAGAAAGAAGGTTTCAATGATGAAGGGCTATTTTGTAAGCAATGGTTATATGGGATGTGTGGATGGAACATATATTTTATTTGCAAGTGAAGCAGATTATCTGGATTACATCAGCGAATAAAAAATATAAATGCTCAAAAATGGATAAAACGGGTAATTTAATCCGAAAACGGTTGACAAATATATACAGAGGGGATATGATAAGAAAAAGGAAAAAGAGAGGGGATCTGGATGCTGTACGAAAAATTAAGTGAGAGAAAAAAAGAATTAGGCATGACTACAGAGCAGCTTTCCCAGCTGTCAGGGGTACCGGTGGGAACGATCAATAAGATCTTAAGCGGAGAGACCAGATCGCCCCGTTATGCGACCTGGCAGGCGCTTGAAAGAGTTTTGTATGGAGCAGGAGGATCAGAGACAGGAAGTGCAGAGGAAAGCCGGAATGTGCCGGGGGGATCCTGGGACACGGCTTATGGAAATCCTCCGGACGTAGTCCGGGAAGCGGTGACTCCGTATCTTACAAAAAGACAGGGCGAGTATACGGTGGAGGATTACCGGAAGCTGCCGGAGGATGTGCGGGCAGAGCTGATCGATGGGGAGCTGATATTTCTGGAGGCACCCACCTTTACACACCAGGAGCTTGTTACGGAGCTTTTGTTTGAGATAAAACTGTACATTCATAAAAATAAGGGTCCCTGCCGGGTCCTCCCGTCGCCTCTGGACGTACAGCTTGACTGTGACAACCGGACCATGGTACAGCCGGATATCGCACTGATCTGCCGGAATGAAAGAATCACAAGAAAAGGGATCTATGGAGCGCCGGATTTTTGTATCGAGATCGTGTCGGATTCCAGCAGGAAAAGGGATTACGGGGTCAAGATGCAGAAATATATGAATGCCGGAGTCCGGGAATATTGGATTGTGGACCGGAAGAGGGAAAAGGTCATCTGCTACTGGTTTGAGGGCGAGGATGCGCCGGAGATCACCATGTATTCCTTCCGGGACCGGGTGCCTGTCAGAATTTATGACGGCAGTCTGGAGGTGGATTTCCCAGGGATCCTGGAGCGGCTGTGGAAGGAAGAATAAAAAGAAAAACGGTGATACGAAAGAGAAATAAAGAGGCGGAAGACCAGGGAGGTCCTCCGCCTTGTGAGTTCAAATGCTATTGTTGTCTGGCCGGTGTTTCAGCCGAAGGCATATGATAGTAATGTGCATAGATTCCTCCAAGCTTTAACAGCTCTTCGTGGGTGCCCCGCTCAGCGATGCCGTTGTCTGCCACCACAAGGATCTCATCGGCGTTCTGTATCGTGGAGAGCCGATGGGCGATGGTGATGGTAGTACGGTTATGAGACAGGGTATCCAGGCTTTTCTGGATCCAGCGTTCGCTCTCATTGTCCAGAGCGCTGGTGGCTTCATCCAGGATCAGGATCGGCGGATTCTTTAAGAAGACTCTGGCAATAGAGATCCGCTGTTTCTGGCCGCCGGAAAGCCTTGTTCCCCGTTCACCCACATAGGTGTCATAGCCGTCAGGCAGGCTTTCGATGAAGTCGTGGATATTAGCCTTCTTTGCGGCGTCAATGATCTCACCCATAGAAGCGCCTGGTTTGCCGTAGCCGATATTTTCCTTGATAGTTCCGCAGAACAGGTAGACGTCCTGCTGGACGATACCGATCTGATTTCGAAGAGAGGAAAGTGTCAGCCCCCGGACATCTTTCCCGTCAATCAGTACCTGGCCGCCGGTTACATCATAGAACCGGGGGAGCAGATTGCAGATGGTAGATTTTCCAGAGCCGGACGGCCCTACCAGAGCGATCGAACGCCCTGCGGGGATCTCAAAGGATACATTTTCCAGGACCGGTGCGTCGTCATCCGGATAGTGGAAAGATACGTTTTTGTAGGAAACATTTCCCTGGATATCGGTGAGCGGCTGTGCGTCAGGAGCGTCTTTGATATCTGTCTCGGTCTCCATCACGTCCAGGTAACGGCGGAATCCGGACATACCCTTTTGCATCATTTCCATCAGCTCTACCAGAATCTGGATCGGACTGATAAAGATGCCGATATAGAGCGCGTACATGGACAGGTCTACCACATCCATTCGTCCGTGGGCGATCAGATAACCGCCGTAGACGAAAGTTACCAGATACATCATACCCTGGAAGAACAGGTTTCCTCCGGTAAAGTCACCCATGCATTTGTAGTTGGCGTCCTTGGAAAGCAGGAAGCCATGGTTGCTCCTGGCAAATTTCTCCCGCTCAATATCTTCATTCGCAAAGGACTGCACAACGCGGATCCCGGCCAGAGTATCCTGGAGACTGGCGTTGACGTCCCCGATTTTACGGCGGTTATCCAGGAAGGTGGCCTGCATCCGTTTATTCTGGCTGATGGAAAATACCAGCATGCAGAGGACCAGAACAGACAGCGGGATTGCCAGCTGCCAGTTGATCATGAACAGGAAAATAAAGGATCCTACGATCTTGATCAGGGAAATAAACAGGTTTTCCGGTCCGTGATGGGCGAACTCTGCTATGTCGAAAAGATCAGAGACCAGCTTGCTCATCATCTGTCCGGAATTATTCTGGGCATAGTAGGAAAAAGAAAGGGTCTCGTAGTGGTCGAAAAGCTTTGCCCGCATATCCCGTTCCATATGGGCGCCCATCATATGTCCCTGGTAGCTGATGTAGTATTTGCAGAGGCTCTGGAGAACATACATGATGAAAAGGCCAATGGCAATGGGAAGGAGTGCGGACAGGATGGCCTCTGTGCCCCGGGTAAACAGCCCGTTTATGGCGCTTCTTAGAAACTGGGGGTATAGAAGATCCACAACACTGATAAAGGTGGCGCACAGAAGATCCAGGAAAAAGACGCCTTTATAAGGTTTATAATATTGAATAAATTTTTTTAATGTACTCATATACAGCTTCCTCTCATGACAGAACTATTTCAAAAGATATTCGCATATGCAGGGGAATATCCCCTGGCATCATATTATAACACCGGATACCGGGGAGAGGTCAACTGTAAAAAGGATGAAAATATATCATTCAGCGTGTTTATGCGACTAATGCGGAAGTGTGCTTCTGCATGGCCAGTTGTTTTCTGAATAAGGTACGGAAAATCAGCCGTACCAGCGGTCCCACATAAAAGATCTGGGCGCAGAGTGCAAACGGGAAATTCTGTATCAGTTTGGTAAGCCAGTGGTCCAGAAGCCCTGGAGTAAGTCCCATGTGATAAATGGAAACGTACAGAGTCATCATAGGCGCCATCATGGAGACAGTAAATCCGGCAGTGGCGAGGATGATGAAGATAGGTTTATACTCTCCTTGAGTGAAGAGCCGGGAAACCAGGCGCTTCACAACGGGGGAAGCGATATAACGCTGGGCGATGAAAGCGCCGATGCCCTCGGGCCACATATGGGTCAGGGCATAGCCAAAGGTGGAAAGGGTGATATCTCTCTCCAGACCGGCGTTATAGAAAGTCATAACGTATACAAAGATAAGTACCATAAGGATCGTAAAAACGATATCTTGAAATTTTGTCTGTGGCATTGTTTTCCCTCCTGAAAATGAAAAATTGCAACAAAAAAACGCGCCTGTATCAGACAACTGGACTTACGCTTCTGATACTGCACGTTGTTGGTTTCTTTTGAACTGTCTTCAAAAATCAAAAAGTAGTCTAACATAAAAGAAATGAAAAAGTCAAAAGAAATTTTTCTGTTGGATGAATTTTTTTGAATTTATGGTGAGACGGTGTTATACTAGTTAAAAAGTAAAAAGGAGATGCTTGGCAATGTTAAATGAAAAAGTTTCTGAGTTATTAAATACGCAGGTAAACAAGGAATTTTATTCCGCATATCTCTATCTGAGTTTTGCGAATTTCTATAAAGAGCAGGGCCTGGACGGCTTTGCAAACTGGTACCAGATCCAGGCTCAGGAGGAGCGGGATCACGCAATGCTGTTCATTCAGTATATGCAGAATAATGATGTGCCGGTAACCTTTGATGCGATCGACAAACCGGATGCGGCGCTGAATGACAAGATGGATCCGCTGAAGGCGGGGTATGAGCATGAGCAGTATGTGACCGGACTCATCCATGCGATCTATGAGGCGGCTTATGAGGTAAAGGATTTCCGTACTATGCAGTTTTTAGACTGGTTTGTAAAGGAGCAGGGCGAGGAAGAGACTAATGCCAGTGACCTGATCAAAAAGATGGAACTGTTCGGCGGGGACGCAAAGAGTCTCTATATGCTGGATCAGGAGCTGGGCGGACGTGTTTACGCGGCTCCGTCTCTTACATTATAAAACATACCAGAAGAGGCAGGGATGAATAGATGAAGGTGCTGATCATAGACGGGCAGGGAGGTGGCCTGGGACGCCAGCTGGTGGTGGCGGTCAAGGAGCGCTTCCCCGAAATAGAAGTCCTGGCTGTGGGGGCAAACAGCACAGCTACCGGTGCCATGCTCCGTGCCGGGGCGGATCAGGCGGCTACGGGAGAAAATGCCGTGCTGGTGGCATCGAGGAGAGCAGATGTGATCATGGGACCGATCGGAATTGTGATCGCAGATGCCATGCTGGGAGAGATCACGCCGGTCATGGCGGCAGCAGCAGGACAAAGCGAAGCAAAAAGAATCTTGTTGCCGGTGGGACAGTGTGATAATATAATAGCTGGAGTCCGGGACATGCCAATGGCAAAGATGGTTCAGGAAGCAGTAGAGCTGCTGGCCGGATGGGTTTAGCAGCAGACCATATTTTATATAGGAAAAATTACTAAGGAAGGGATCGCTTTTCGAAAGAAGAGGGCTGATCACTTCCTTTTGGATTTTTTAAATGGAGGATACAGCATGTGGGTCGTAGACAAATACATTGATTACGTAAAAGAACAGACGATTGAGGATCCGAAGAAAAGCTGGGGGAAAATACTTCTGGGGTTCCAGGCCAATAAGCTTAGAACAAAGATCCTGCCAAAGAAAGGGCTGGCAAAGGGATATCAGAAGCTGGAGGCGATGATGATGTCTTTCGTGGCGGATGCACTGAGTCATTCGGAGAGTTATGTATGGGGAAATATTTTTTCGCCCTGCGAGATCACCCAGTGTTTTGGGCTTAGAACACTGTCCATCGAGTGCCTGGCCTGTTACCTGAGCGGATATCATCTGGAGGATTATTTCATTGACTATGCGCAGAATACGGGGATTGCCCCGACACTGTGCTCCTATCATAAGACGTTCGTGGGCGCCATTGACAGTGATGCGGTGCCGGTACCTCAGTATGCGGTTACCACCTCTCTTTCCTGTGACGGGAATTTGAATACGTTCCGCTATCTGGAGAAAAAAAGAGGCGTGCCATTTACCTTCCTGGATGTGCCCTATGGTGATGACGAGGCCTCTGTGGAGTATCTGGCCGGGCAGCTTGAGGAATTTACAGCCGAACTGGAGCGGCGGTTTGGCAGACGGTTTGAGGAAGACAAGCTGAAGGAGGCACTGCGGATCGAGAATGAGACCAGGAAGGAACTGATACGTTTCTTTCAGCTGCAGAGTGAATATTATTATCCGGGAGAACTGATCAGTCATCTTTATATGATGATGGGGATGCATCTGCTGATCGGAACGCAGGAGTTTCTGGATCTGATCCGGTATATGATCGAAGAGATCAAGACGTATCCGAAGTACGAAGGAAAGAAAATCCTGTGGGTGCATCTTCTTCCGTTTTATCAGGAGAGCCTGAATCAGTGCTTTAATGGAAGCCGGGATTATCAGATCATTGCCAGTGACATCATTCTTGATTCCGTGGAAGAACTGGATCCGGAAAAGCCGTTCCATTCGCTGGCAAAAAAGATCATCCGGAACATGTACAATGGCTCCTACTTCCATAAGGCTCAGATGGTAGGGCAGCTTGCGGATACCCTTAAGCCGGATGCAGTAATCCAGTTCTGCCATTGGGGCTGTAAACAGTCTTCGGGAGGAAGTGTGCTTCTGAAAGAAGAGATGCAGAAGAAGGGAATCCCTATGCTGATCCTGGACGGAGACGGCATTGATAAAAGGAACAGCCACGACGGACAGATCAAGACCAGGCTGGAGGCATTCTTAGAAATGTTAGACACAGAAAAGGAAGAGGAGACATTATGATAGGATATATCTGCAAATATGCGCCTATTGAGGTATTTGAATCCATGGGCGTCAAGATGGAGAGGATCGAGCCCGAGGTGACCAATTTTAACCAGGCGGAGATCAAGATGCATCCCAATATCTGCAGCTTTGCCAAAGGGGTGCTGGAAGAGGTCATGGAAAAGGATTATGAAGGGGTTATCCTGACCACATGCTGCGACAGCATCCGGAGGCTGTATGATGTACTGAAGGAAGAGTTTCCGGATAAATTTATTTATATGCTGGATACGCCAAGACTTCTCAAAGAAGTGGGTGTCGGACTCTATGAATCCCGGATACGGGCAATGATCCGGGCGTATGAAGAGTTTTCCGGGAAATGTTTTGATGAGAAAGTATTTTTAGACTATATCAGGGATAAAGAAGAGAGTCAGCAGGCCGGAATGAAAGATCATACAGTCAATATCGGAATCCTGGGGACAAGAGCCAACGACAGCATCCGCGAGATCCTGGAAAAAAGAAATGCGAATGTGGCGTTTGACCTGACCTGTACCGGGCTTGGGAGAAAGCTTTTCTACGATGAGAAAGAGCCCCTAAGAGAATATGCCAGAGGTCTCCTTGGACAGTTCCCGTGTATGCGGATGGAGCAGGCGGCGAGTCTGAATGGAAACCGCTATGCAACCTTCCATCAGCTAAATCAAGAACAGGCGCAAAAGCTGCACGAAGATGACCGTCTGTACGATGTAGGAGATATAATCTTTGTCGGCAGTACGCCGTTAGGCAGCAGCAGTTTATCTCTATACCTTCGGGAATATCACGATAACGCTCTATCTATGTATCCGTCAATCGGAACTATAAAAGAGGGACGTTTACCAGAGGCCGCAAACGAAATTGCATTACCAGAAGATAGTATCCAATATCTCGGATTAGATGTTGCGATCGGGGATACTGTTTCTCTGGATATGCGTGTGTCTGTTATGGATGGTTCTCTGCCAGAATTTGAATATTCCGGCAATTTTATATTGACGGGTATTCTTGAAAGCAGCTATA
>OKSB01001504.1_pt1 | contig 22891 bp, 21 predicted proteins | sample 1601171 | NCBI WGS metagenome assembly OKSB01 (sample SAMEA3541496, study PRJEB24748) | human gut metagenome | biome: human gut; feature: human-associated habitat; material: faeces | place: China | collected 2012 | reverse complement strand
CGCTTGCGGGCAGTTTGAAGGCGAAGCGTCCCTGCTCGTAGGCGATTGTTCCCTGCGGATTGTAGTCTTTGGCCTGGGTCTCCTCGGGTGCGATGAAGACGGTTGCTCCCACGAGCGGCGCTCCGTCGGCGCGGTCGAGCACCTGGCCCGTGATCTGCCGGGTCTGCTGCGCCAGCGCCAGCAGGGGACAGACCAGAACGAATAGCGTAAGGAATTTTTTCATATTACAAATATAGATGTGTTTGAGTTGTTTTTCTGTTAAATCGAATCTGTTTTTCCGATATTGCTTCGAGATCGTAACCTCTTTAAAAGCCCTTTCAGTTGCCGCAAAGCCGTCTTCCCGGGGTGGAAGACGGCTTTTGCAGCGTTTTGGTTTATAACATTCGCAAGGCTTCTTTCAGCCTCAATTCGAGATCGCGGTAATGGTTCCGGGTCGCCTGGTCGCCGCTTTGGAAGCGGCCCTGCACGACGGTCAGCAGCCTTCGCATTTCAGCCCGTTTGGCCGACGTGGTTTCGCTCACGCGCTGCATCATGTCGTAGTTGCGCGCCGTGCGCAAGCCGATCTCCTCGGGTCTCGGCAGCGGTTCGAGGCTCAACTCGGGAGCGTCCTGCATCAGCGAGCAGGTGCATCCGCGCCCGTCGTGCGCGTGGTCGCGGAGCGTCGATCCCAGCTTGGTGGTCTTCACCATCGTCAGGTTCGACGAGACGATCAGCGCGTCGACGTAGTTCTTCTGGCTCATCCGTTCCCAGATCGAGAGCGAGCGGCCTCCGGGGCGGATGAAGACGGCGCGCGTGATGTCGTCCATCATCTGCTCGGGCGTGTAGGTCTTCGCCCCGCGCCCCTGCCGCGCTTCGACCTCGTACATGCGGACCAGCCGCTGGTCGGCCAGCAGTTCGTAGTAGGTCTTGTACTGGAGTTCGCGCGCGAAGTTGTAGGGGGCGTATTCCATCTGTCCCACGGGCGACGATCGCTGTGCATAGGCCTTGTCCCACGCCTTGGCGCCGAACAGCCATTCGGGGGTGGTGAACACCTCGTCGATGAGGTATTTGACGCTCTTGCGCTGGTAGTCGGCCGGAACCGGCACGTAACGGTCGATGTCGTGTCCCGCCACGACGTTGTTGAGGTAGAAACCGCCGACATTGGTCTTCACATGGTCGGCATAGGCCAGCCACTGGAAGACGATGGCCATCAGCAGCCGGCCGCCTTCGTATTGCAGTTTGCCCTCCTCCGAGGTCCAGTCCGTCACGTGGGGAATGATGCGCCGGAGGTTTTTCAGGCCGTATGTGCTGGCCAGCACGGCGTCGTTGCTCAAGTCTTCCGACTGTGACCGGGGGTCGATGCCTTCGCGCGACTGTTCGCCGTACCAGTATTCGGGATCGTTCTCGTGCTCGCGCAGCCAGGCGTTGAGCGTCGGCAGCTCCTCGTGCGGGTCCTGCACGTCGAGCCAGCGGTAGCCCCAGTTGATGGCGTGTTTGTCGTAGGTTCCGATCTTGGGCGTCAGTTGCGTGATGCCGTCCTCGGGCTGGGCCACGTAGTTGAAGCGGGCGTAGTCCATGATCGAACTGGCCGTCCCGTTCGTTGCGGTGTAGCTCTTCGAGCGGAGCGAATCCACCGGCACGGAGTACGAAGCCCCGAAATTGTGCTTCAGTCCGAGGCTGTGCCCCAGCTCGTGCGACGAGACGAAGCGCACGGCATTGCCCATCACCTCCGTCGGTAGCGTGTTGCCGCGCGCTGCGGGGTCCACGGCGCCGGTCTGGAGGCGGATCCAGGCGTGGAGAATGCTCATCACGTTGTGCCACCAGATGATGTCGGCCTCGATGATCTCGCCGCTCCGGGGGTCGATCACCGAAGGGCCCATGGCGTTGGCCATCTCCGAGGCGGCGTAGGTCACCACCGAGTAGCGCACGTCGTCGATGTCGAACTCCCGGTCGTCGGGGGTGACCTCCCGTGCTACGATGGCGTTCTTGAAGCCTGCGGCCTCGAAGGCCTCCTGCCACTCGACGATGCCTTTCTTGATGTAGGGAACCCATACGGGCGGGGTCGCCGGGTCGATCCACAACTCGATCGGCTTCTGCGGTTCGACCAGTTCGCCTTTCTTGTAACGCTCCACGTCCTCGGGTTTCGGCTCCAGCCGCCAGCGGTTGATGAACGCGCGTTCCTCGGCCTTCTGCTGTTCGTCGTTGAAGTAGAGGTGCCCGATCTCGAAATAGCCCACGCGGTCGTCGGAGAACCGCGGTCGCATCGGCTCCCTGGCGAGCAGCACCAGGTTCGAGGTGATCTCCACGGTCAGGGGGATCGTCGTGCCCTCCTCGGTGTGCGAGGTCGAGAGGAGCGATTTGACGATGATGTTTTCGGGGAACGACTTGACGGATTCGATCTTCGAAAGGTCCTTCTTGGGCGAACCGGGCAGTCCGATGGAGCCGAAAACGTTGTTGAAACTCTTTTCGCTGCCGTCGAAGACCTTGTTGACCTTGATGACCACCGATGCCGAATCCTTGCCGTAGGCATCGATCGGGAATTGCTCGATCGCCGTTTCGCGGTAGTTGTCCCTTACGGAGCGGGTGATGCGGTCGCCTTCGGGCGAGGTGATGCGCGGGTCGTAGGTCATGACCCATACCTTTTTATAAAGGGTGTCCTTGCGGAAACGCACGATCTTCTCGCCGTAGCCCATGCCCTTGTTGACGCCCGCGTCGTTCAGGGCGTAGGGAACGCCCGAAATCTTGTTGACGATCAGTATGTCGCGGCCCATCAGCGAGTCGGGAATCTCGAACAGGAAGTCGGTTCCCTTGCGGTGCACGTCGAACATGCCCTTGTCGGTCACGGCGCCTTTCAGCAGTTCTTCGTACCCTTTCTTCTCTTTTTTGGTCGTGTCGGCCTTCTCGGCCGCGGCTTCGGTTTTCTTCGACTTGCGGCCCGGCTTGCCCTTCGCTTCGGCCGTCGGGGCCGTCAGCAGGAGGAGCGTCGCCAGCGCAAGCATGCTCCCGATCAATCGTCTCTTGTTCATCGTTTATTATTGCAGTTATCGCGCGAATCGGTAAAATCCGCAGGATGCAATAATAAAATTTAAATGTTTACCGGAAAAACGATCGGGGGCGAATGCCCGGATCGGGGGAGTGAATGCCTCAATCAGGCGGATTACTTTTCGGGCGGCAGCAGCGGCAGACGGCACCGGAAGGTTCCGTCGCCGACCGAAATCGAGATGTTCTCTTCGGTGTAGAACCGATATACCGAGCGGATTCGTTCCAGTCCCATGCCGAGCGACTCCTTGTCGCCGTCGCTGCGCGGCGTGTAGTTGTTCTCGATCAGGAAGCTTTCGCCCTCGGTGCGGATGCGGATGTGCAGCGGGTTGCCGCCCGTGATGCTGTTGTGCTTCACGGCATTCTCGACCAGCGTCTGGAGGCTCATCGAGGGAATCCGCCAGTTGCGCAGCGCGGGGTCGATGGCCGAGGTGAGTTCGATGCGGTCGTCGAAGCGGATTTTCTGAAGCGTGTAGTACTGCCACGTGAAGTCGATCTCCTCGGCGAGCGTCGAGAGTATCTGCTTGCGGCGTTCCAGCACCCGGCGGTAGACGCGCGAGAGGGTTAGCGTGAACTCCCGGGCCTGATCGGGGTTGCAGCGGATCAGCGCGTAGAGCGAATTGAGCGAGTTGAACAGGAAGTGGGGGTCGATCTGCTCCAGCAGCTGTTGCAGGTGGAGCTGTGCCGACTCCCGTTCCGAATGGCGGCGCAGATCGTATTCGCGGCGCCAGCGGCGTTGTGCCAGGACGAGCAGCACGGCGAAGAACAGCACCGAGATCACGGCGGCGAAAACCGTGTAGAAGTGAAAATCGTCGATCTCCTGCTCGATGACCAGCCGCGGGATGCCGATGCCCGCCACCCAGCGGCGTCCGCCCAGCTGAATGGGGTAGTAGATGCGCTCCTCGTCGATGTTGAGATAGTCCGAGATCGCATGAACGGTGACGCTCTGTCCGGTGGCTGCGACCTTCCGGAATGCCGCCAGTCCCGTCGAGTCGCTCGCCGGACGGCCCAGTTTGAGGCTGTCGGGATGGTAGACGATCACCCCTTCGGGATCGAACAGCGTGGCGTATCCGCTGCTGGCCGGACTCTGCGTCATGCAGGTATAGATTTCGGGCAGCGGAAAATCAATGCCGCATATATGCCTGCGGCCCGTGCGGTCCGTCACCGGGCAGGCCATGCTCCAGACCTGAATCCGTCCCGAACCGGTCACATGGCTGCGCACCGAGTCGCCGTCCGTTGCGGCGATGAGCCGCTGCCGGAAATCTCCGGCTGCCTCCGTGGTGCGGGGCGTTTTTCCGCGCGGGTAGCTGCGGATCGTGCGGCCCCCGGCTTCAGCGAACCAGACGCACCCGGCTTTGGGGTCCATCCGCATCAGCGTCGCCGCGAGCACGTGCAGTTCGGCGTCCGTCGGCGCGGTGCGCTCGCGCATGAATTGCACCGAGGCGTCCAGCACCCCCTCCGAACGCTCGAACTCGACCTGTAACAGTCTGTAATGGTATTCGCTGATATGCCTGACAATACGGCCGCTCATCTGCACGGCCACGCCGTTGATCGTGCGTCCGGCGGTCAGGATGCCCGCCACGAGCAGGATCAGCAGAACCGTTCCCGTTATCAGAAGCCGCCCTTTGGGGGTATGTCGCTGTCGTGCCATGCGGAACAAATGTAGTGATTTTTTCGCCCCTGCGAAGAAAAACCCCGCGGAAATCTTTCTGCGGGGCCTTGTCTGGTCAGTCGTCCTTGCGTATGTTCAGCCGCTCCCAGAGCCACTCCGGAATCAGCTTCCAGAAGAAGACCATGAGGGCGTAGCGGCGGTCGATGACCACACGGCGGCGGGGATGCCGCAGTACGTGCATGATGCGTGCCGCGACCTTTTCCGTGCGCATCAGCATCGGGTAGCGGCCGTCGCCGGAGAGCAGCGGCGTTGCGACGAATCCCGGGCGGATGTCCGTAAAGCGGATGCCGCAGTTTTCCATGCGGGAAAGCTGTGCCAGCGCGTCGATGTAGGTGTTCTGCATCCGCTTGGTCGCCGAATAGGCCGGGGCCGATCCGAGACCTTTCGTGCCGGCGATCGAGCTGATGACGGCGATCCGTCCGCCGCCGTGGCTGCGGAAGTGGCCGAAAGCGGCCGTGACCATCCTGACGAACCCTTCGCCGTTGGTGCGCAGGGTGTTCAGTTCGATGTCGGGGCGCAGCGCGGTGTTGCGGCTGCCGATGCCCGAGGCGTGGAAATAGATCTCCATGCCGCCCAGCCGTTCGACGAGCCGGGCAAGGCGTTCGGGAGCGTCGTCGCGGGTGATGTCGATGGTCTCGGTCTCGACCTGGCCGGGGGCTTCGGAGCGGAGGGCTTCGAGGGCCTCCTTGCGGCGTCCGGCGGCTCCGACCCGCCATCCTGCGCGGATGCAGAGCCGGGCGACTTCGAGTCCGATGCCCGATGTGGCGCCCACGATGACGATACGTTTCATGGCGGTTTGATTTTCAGGGTTTCACACACCGAATATACGAAAGGAATGCCGGAAAAGCAAATCTTCCCGGAAAAGAGAAAGAACCCCGGAGGGTTCTCTTTGTCTTATCGTTTTTTTCCGGGTTTCGGATTCTCCCCTTGGAGCGGGGTGAGCAACTCTGTGCGCTGTTCCGCGGTCAGCCGGGCCGGGGCGATGCGCAGCAGGTAGTGGGTGAGGCTGTTTTCCTCGCCCGAGGTGTAGGCCTGCACGAGTTCCCATCCGCGGCACACCATGTAGTTGAGCGCCTCTATCCCCGAATTGAAGAGCAGTCTGTTGCCTGCGGCGTCTGTCAGGTAGTTGTATTTCAGGACTTCGGTCTTCTGACCGAAATCGAACAGCACGCCGTTGTTGCGGTGCGTGGGCAGGTGGTGGGCCGTGATCTCGCAGTAGACATGGGGCGGTAGCGCCGGCAGGGTGTCGGCCTCGATGCTCTGCGCCGAACCGAGTCCGGCGTACGCCAGCGCTGCGAGCAGGAAAAGGACCTTTTTCATCGGACCGTCATTTTTCGTTCAACTCGTACTGTACGCACTCGATTCCCACGCGGCGCAACAGGTTCAGCCCCTCTTCCGAACGGTAATCCTCCGCGTAAACCACCCGCCTGATCCCCGCCTGAATGATCAGTTTCGAACATTCGATGCAGGGTGCGGCGGTGATGTAGAGCGTCGATCCGTCGCAGTTGTTGGCCGATTTGGCGACCTTGGTGATGGCGTTGGCCTCGGCGTGGAGCACATAGGGTTTGGTGTGGCCCTCGTCGTCCTCGCAGACGTTTTCGAAACCCGACGGCGTGCCGTTGTAGCCGTCCGAAATGATCATCTTGTCCTTGACGATCAGCGCCCCGACCTTGCGGCGTACGCAGTATGAATTTTCGGCCCAGATACTCGCCATGCGCAGGTAGCGCATGTCCAGCTGGCGTTGCTTCTCCTCCAGGTAACCCATAATTTTGAATTCTGGTTCTAAATTATGAATCGGAACTGTCAGGGTAAAGGCTTACAGGCCTTTACCGTGACAGTTCTTATACTTCTTGCCCGATCCGCAGGGACACGGATCGTTGCGTCCGGCCTTCTTTTCGGCGTGCAGGGGCATCGGCTTCTGCCGCTCCTCCTGCCCGGCCTGGGCCGCGGCCTGCATGCGCGAAGCCTGCAACTTGTTGACGTCGACCTTGGCGCGCTCCTGCTGCTGGCGCTGCACCGCTTCGGCGTTCTGGTCGCGCACGGGAATATAGGCCTTGTTCAGGATGGCCAGCACGTCGCGGTTGACCTTGATGATCATTTTCGAGAACAGTCCGAACGACTCGAACTTGTAGATCAGCAGCGGGTCTTTCTGCTCATAGGTGGCGTTCTGCACGCTCTGGCGCAGGTCGTCCATCTCGCGCAGGTGTTCGCGCCATGCGTCGTCGATGGTGGTGAACATCACCACTTTCGAGAATACCTTGTAAATCTCCGCGCCGTCCGAGCTCTGGCATTTCCGCAGGTTGACCGGCACGTTGTAGCCCAGATGTCCGTCCGTCAGCGGGAAGTAGATGTTCGAATCCAGCTGGTCCTTGCGGTCCTCGTAGATGCGCTCCATGACCGGACGCACCGTGTCGGCCACGGCCTTCGCGCGGCGTGCGTAGGCTTCCTTGAGGGCCTTGACGATCGCCTCGACCAGTTCGCCGGGTTTCGCGTCCTTGTACGTCGCCTCGTCGATCTGCGGCTCCACGGCCACCTCGCGGATCAGCTCCATGCGGAAATCCTCGAATTCGATGCCGCGGTTCTCCTCCACGAAGTTGTCGGCGTAGTCGTACATGATGTTGTTCAGGTCGATCTCGATGCGCTCGCCGTAGAGTGCGTGGCGGCGGCGGGTGTAGATCACCTCGCGCTGCGAGTTCATCACGTCGTCGTATTCCAGCAGTCGCTTGCGGATGCCGAAGTTGTTCTCCTCGACCTTCTTCTGGGCGCGCTCGATGGCCTTGGTCATCATGCCGGCCTGAATCACCTCGCCCTCCTTCAGACCCATGCGGTCCATCATCGAAGCGATGCGGCCCGAACCGAACAGACGCATCAGGTCGTCTTCGAGCGATACGAAGAACTGCGACGATCCGGGGTCGCCCTGACGTCCGGCGCGTCCGCGCAGCTGGCGGTCGACGCGGCGGCTCTCGTGACGCTCCGTGCCGATGATCGCCAGACCTCCCGCGGCCTTCACCTCGGGCGTCAGCTTGATGTCGGTACCGCGGCCGGCCATGTTGGTCGCGATGGTCACCTGTCCCGAGCGTCCTGCCTCGGCCACGACCTGCGCCTCCAGCGCGTGCTGCTTGGCGTTCAGCACGTTGTGCCTGATGCCGCGCAGTTTGAGCATGCGGCTCAACAGCTCCGAGATCTCGACCGACGTGGTGCCGACCAGCACCGGACGTCCCGCCTCGACGAGCTTGACGATCTCCTCGATCACGGCGTTGTATTTCTCGCGCTTGGTTTTGTAGATCAGGTCCTGACGGTCGTCGCGGACCACCTTGCGGTTGGTCGGGATCACCACGACGTCCAGTTTGTAGATGCTCCAGAACTCCGACGCCTCCGTCTCGGCCGTACCGGTCATGCCGCCCAGCTTGTGGTACATGCGGAAGTAGTTCTGCAACGTGATGGTGGCGAAGGTCTGCGTCGCGGCCTCGACCTTCACGTGCTCCTTGGCCTCGATGGCCTGGTGCAGGCCGTCCGAATAGCGGCGGCCGTCGAGAATACGGCCCGTCTGCTCGTCGACGATCTTCACCTTGTTGTCCATCACCACATACTCGATGTCCTTTTCGAACATGGCGAAGGCTTTCAGCAGCTGGATCACCGTGTGCACGCGCTCCGACTTGATCGAGTAGTCGTTGATCACCTCGTCGCGTTTCTGCGCCTTCTCCTCGGGCGTCAGGCTGCTTTTCTCCAGTTCTGCGACTTCGGCGCCGATGTCGGGCATCACGAAGAATCCGTCTTCATTGAAGTATTTCGACAGCGCCTCGTGTCCCTTGTCCGTGAGTTCCACCGAGTTGAGTTTCTCGTCGATGACGAAGTAGAGGTCGTCGGTGATCTCGGGCATGCGGCGGTTGTTGTCCTGCATGTAGATGTTCTCGGTCTTCTGCATCAGCGACTTGATTCCCGGCTCGCTCAGGTATTTGATCAGCGGCTTATATTTCGGAAGTCCCTTATGCGCGCGGTAGAGCAGGATGCCGCCCTGCTCGTTCTTGCCTTCGGCGATCAGCTTCTTCGCGTCGGCGACCAGTTGGGTCACCAGATTGCGCTGCAAGTTGAACAGATTCTCGACGGCTCCCCGGTACTGCTCGAACATCTGGTCGTCGCCTTTGGGGACGGGACCGGAAATAATCAGCGGAGTCCGGGCGTCGTCGATCAGCACCGAGTCGACCTCGTCGACGATCGCGTAGTGATGCTTGCGCTGCACGAGATCCTCCGGCGAGTTCGACATATTGTCGCGCAGGTAGTCGAAACCGAATTCGTTGTTCGTGCCGAACGTGATGTCGGCCATGTAGGCCTTGCGCCGGGCCGGCGAGTTGGGCTGGTGCCGGTCGATGCAGTCGACCGACAGTCCGTGAAATTCGTAGAGGGGCCCCATCCATTCCGAGTCGCGCCGGGCCAGATAGTCGTTGACCGTCACGACGTGGACGCCCTTGCCCGCCAACGCGTTCAGGAAGACCGGAAGCGTCGCGACGAGCGTCTTGCCCTCGCCGGTCGCCATCTCGGCTATGTTGCCCTTGTGCAGTACGACGCCGCCGAAAAGCTGGCAGTCGTAGTGCACCATGTCCCATGTGATCTTGTTGCCTCCGGCCGTCCACGTGTTGCTGTACACGGCCCGATCGCCGTCGATGCGGACGAAATCCTTCGATGCGGCCAGCTCGCGGTCGAAGTCGGTGGCCGTCACGACGATTTCGCTGTTTTCCTTGAAGCGCCGCGCCGTATCTTTCACGATCGCGAAGGCCTCGGGAAGAATCTCCTCGAGCTTCTCTTCGATCTTTTTGTCGATCGTCTCGGTCAGCGAGTCGATCTGCTTCGAAATGCGTTCCTTGTCTTCGAGCGAAGTATCGAGGTTCTCCAGTTGCGCTTTCAGATCGGCGATCTGCTGCTCGTCCTCGCGGATATGGTCGGCGACGGCCGCTTTGAGCGCGGCGCTGCGCGCACGTAGCTCGTCGTTGGAAAGTTGCTCGATGGACGGATATATGGCGAGGATTTTTTCTACATAGGGAGCGATCAGCTTGCGGTCCTTCTCACTTTTGGTTCCGAACATCAGCTTGATCAGGCTTGCTACTAAATTCATGTATCGTAATATTTAATGTTTAGAAAATGAACGCGTAAATTTAGTGTTTTTTATTGACAACACAGCATCTTCCTGCCTATATTGCATGCGGCGCAGCGTTTTTTCTCGCAGTATTCTTTCGACAATTGCAGCAGCCCTTGCGTGAAAAAAGCGCTTTCCGCCTCGACGCCTCTTGACTTCCAGCCTCTTATGTAGACGTTGTTTTCCGGCTTGGTTTTTTCCAGCAGCTCGACGGCCGCTTCCTTCAGTTCCTCCTCCGAGGTGACGTGGCCGTAGGTGAACATCATCGGGGCTACCAGATTGATCGTCAGATTGTCGAGCATCATGTCGCCGAACGACTTGACGCTGTACCGGCTGCGCCGTCCGGGCAGATAATGGGTGGTCCAGTACTCCGACGCCTGCACCGAGAGGACCTCTCTCACTTGTTCCGGCGTGCGGCAGCCGAGCAGTCGGGAGAACATGAACTCCTGCGAGCAGAGCAGGGCGGCCAGCTCGACGATCCGCAGCAGCGGGGCGTGATGCGGATTGTGACTGCCGAGATTCCATTCCCTACGGTGCATCGGCGCGATCTCGAACCGATGGGACAAATGGCGGAATTCCTGCTGTAGCATGGCCGTGTAGCGGTCGGGAAACTCGATCGGCTGCAATAGGCCGGCGCCTCCCAGCAGCAGGGCCTCGACCGACGCGACGGACTCGCGCACTTTGCACAGGTCCGTATAGCGTACCGTTCGCGCCAGCTTCATGTAAGGCTCGCGGTTCGATCCGGCGCCCATCGTGCGGAACAGCATGACGTAGAACGTTTCGTTCCAGTCGTTGCCCGTTTCGCGGTAGAGGCTCAGAAAGTCGTTGTACTTTCGTTCGAGACGCTCGACCGTCAGCTCGGTCAGCAGTCCGTACAGCTTGACTTCCGGCATTTGCGCCAGCGTCTGGCCGCAACGGTAGGATTCGCTTCCCTCGAGCAGGCCGAGATACCGCTCTTGCAGTTCGCGGGGGCAACTCATCGTGACGGTAGGCACGACCGATCCGTCCGTCCGGCAGACGACCGCGTCGTCGTACGCCACGACATGCAGGATGCAGCGGTCGTATTTGCTGTCGATGTGGTGCAGGTGCTTGCGCCAGTCCGAAGCGCGCTCGTGGATCGCAACGGGACCGCTGATTTCCGTTCCCTCGAGGGCGATCCGTGCATTCACCGCGTCGATGCCGTCTTCCGGACCGGCCGACCCGGGGTCGATCACTTCGATTCCGGGCGGATCGAGCCGGGTGTACAGACCGTGTGTCCACACAAGTCGCAAAAAGGCTTCGTTCGGGCTGACGGGCATATCGGGCGATTTTGGGGGTGAAAGGGCTACATCAGGCCCAGATCGAGCAACGTCTCTTCCGACATCATGCTGCGGTCCCAAGGCGGGTCGAACGTCAGCGTGACGTTGACCGACGTGACGCCCTTGACCTTGCCCACCTGCTCGTGAATCTGCTCGAGCAACTGGTCGGCCATCGGACAGTTCGGAGCCGTCAGCGTCATGCGGATATTGGCCTCTCCGCCGGGTTCGACGTCTATTTCGTAGATCAGTCCCAGATCGTACACGTTGACCGGAATTTCCGGGTCGTATATGTTTTTCAGCGTCAGGACGATGTCCTGCTCGATGCGCATAATGTCCTCCGGTGTCGTCATGGCGGATCGTCTACCGTTTGTTTTGGTACGCCAGCGCGTACAGTTTCATCTGCTTGATCATCGCGAGCAATCCGTTGGCCCGGGTGGGCGAGAGGTTCTCCCTGAGCCCGATCCGGTCGATGAAATAGAGGTCCGAGTCGACGATCTCCTGCGGCGTGCGGCCGCTGAGCACGCGGATCAGCAGCGCGATGATCCCTTTGGTGATGATCGCGTCGCTGTCGGCCGTAAAGTAAATTTTGCCGTCGCGCAGCTCGGCGTCGACCCATACGCGCGACTGGCATCCCCGGATCAGGAACTGCTCGTTTCTGTGCTCCTCGCCGATTGCCGGCAGCGAGCCGCTCAGTTCGATCAGGTACTCGTATTTGTCGAGCCACTCGTCGAAGACCGAGAACTCGCCGATGATTTCGTCTTGTGCTTCGTTGATAGTCATCGCTTATTTTCGTTAGGAACCGCTTCGTCCAAAATTGCGCCCGTGGCGGCGTTCGGGACGGTGATTCGCATGATATGTGCCAGAGTCGGGGCCAGCGAGCTGACCGTCACGTCGCGCTCGACGGTGGCTGCCGGAACGGATCCGCCCAGAAGCATCATCGGAACGTGCGTGTCGTATTCGTACAGCGAGCCCGACAGCGATACGATGCCCGTGCGCTGTTCGATCCAGCCCGGCATCAGGTTGATCGTCACGTCGCCCGAGCGTTTCGGGTAGAAGCCGTTCTGCATCTTTTCGCCGTATCCTTTGCCGAAATAGCCGCTCTGCATATCGGTCGACGTGAGCGCGCCCGATACGCCGCGGAACTGAAGCGCGAAGGCTGCCGCACGGGTCTGTACCTCGGCCAGATCGAATCCGTATTTGTAGATCAGCTCGCGGTTCAGATAAAGCTGTCGGTCGCGGTAGCCGAGCACCCACTCGCCCGGCTCGTACTGCGCGCTGAGAAAGCCGTTCATGATGATCTTGAACTGCTCGGCGTTGAACAGTCCCATCGGGATACGGCTCTGTTCGCGGAACGTGTCGCTGCTCCCGTGGTCCGAGGTCAGAGCGATCACGACTTCTCCCGGCTCGAACTGGGCTTGGATGAAAGTGACCAGCTCGCCGATCTCGCGGTCGAGCTTATAATACATGTCCTCGACTTCGATCGAGCGGGGGCCGAAGCGTTCGCAGATCAGGCGCGGCGTATCGTAGCAGATCGTCAGCAGGTCGGTGTGGTTGTCCTTGCCCAGTTCTTCCTGCACGATCGTCTCGCGGGCGAAGCTGCTGACCAGCGTATTGCCTGCGGGCATGTATTGCAGCATGGCGTAGTCCGTCCGAGGATCGTCCTTTTTGAATATCCTGACGATGCCGCGCAGAAAGTTTCCGATGCCCGATTGGGTGTCGGGAATGAAGCTGAGCACGGTGGTGTCGGTGTTCCTGTACGACTCGAACGACTTGTCGGGTGTCCATTCCCGATCGAGCAGCGTCGAAGCGAAAGCCGTCTCGTTGTATTTTTTGACCCAGTAGGGCAATTTTTCGAAATAATAACTGCTCGATACCCATGTGCCGTGTCCCGTGTTCATCCAGTAGACGTCCGACGACGGCCCTCCGCAAACGATAGCCGAATAGGGATCGGCAGCCAGCGCGATCGATTTCGATTTCGGGTCGCTTTCCTTGAGCCGGTCGCCCAGCGTGGCGGCGGTCAGGTTCAGTGCCGAGTAGCGGCCCTCGCCGTCTTCGCACTCGAGTCCCGTCGCGCGGCTGTCCGCGATCAGATTGACGCTGTCGCCCGTCGTGAAATTATACCAACTTTCCGCGATCACGCCGTGACCCGACGGGGGAGTCCCCGTGACGATCGTAGCCAGCCCGGCTACGGTATTGGTCTGCATATAGCTGTGGCGGGCGTTCGTGAAGTTAGTTCCCTTCTCCATGAAAGCGCGGAATCCATTGTCGCAGAAATTGTCGCGGAAACGGTCCAAATAGTCGTAACGCATTTGGCTCACGACGATTTGGACGACCAGCCGGGGCTTGATCGCTTGCTGGGCGCGCGCTTCTTGACAGCCGATCCATGCAGCGGCGCAGATTATCAGGTATTTGAAAGGTTTCATCGGGTGTGGTTCGTTTGACTGCAAAGGTATGAAAAGTTTTGGATATTGCGCCTCTTCGTTCTTCGCGGAACGGACTACGGGCGGAATAGCCGGAAAATGCTATGCCGCACGCTGTTCGTTGTCCGTATTTCGGCGCATGCGCCGCCGGACCCGGTACAACATGTAGCGCTTGCGCAGGTGGAACCCGTAAAAGAGCCACAGCGGCACGATCAGCGCCAAGCCGAGCAACAGCGAATAGGAACCGAGCAGATATACCAGCAACTGGACGGTGCACAGACTCAGCACCAGGCCCGTAGCGCTCAGTGCGGCGCCGGCTTTGTAGCCCGTCTTGAAAGCCAGTCCGCACGACTTGCACCGGAAGATTCCTTCGATGCCGGCGATCCAAAACAACGGGATGCGTACGGCAGAGCCGCATCGGGGGCAGGCGATCGTCCGTCGTTCGTTCAGCGTGGCGCTCATGATTCGAAAAATTTGATTTCCTCGCTGAAATCCAAATCAGGATACTGTCGCTGCAGCGCCCGGGCTTCCTCGGCCTGCCGGTTTCGGAATCGGCGATGGGCCTCGCCCGACGGGTCGAACGGACGGTGCTCCATGGCTCGGTGCAGTGCCTCGGCCCGGTTGAAAAGCCTGTCGTTCCGCTCGTCGAGGATGTTTCGGCGGAATGTCTCCCAAATGTATTCGATGGCCGTTTCGGACGGATGCACCATGTCCCGCTCATAGAAACGGTAGTCGCGCAGGTCGTCCATCAGGATTTCGTAAGCCGGGAAGTAGCGGCAGTCGGGCAGACTTTCCGTCAGCGCGTGCGCGGCCAGAATCAGCGTCGACTTGCTCAGCGTGTTCTCGGTCGCTCCGTCGCCCAGATGACGTACCGGACTGACGGTGAGGATCGTTTTTCTGCCTGGCAGGAACCGGGTGATCGCTTCGCCGAGGGTTTCGACGATTTCGCTTGCGCTCATTCTCCGACGGCGGAACATCGCTGCGGGCAGTTTGTGGCAATTCGCCACGATCCGGCCCGTGTCGCGCAGTTCGTATACCCAGGCCGTACCCAGCGTGAAAATGGCGTAGTCGGCCGTGCGGAGCGCTTCGGCGCCGGTTTCGAGAGCCTCGTTGATCCGGCGTAGCGTCTGTTTGCAGTCGCTTCCGTCGAATGCGCCATGATGATCGAAGCTGATCCACCTCTCCTCGTATCGTGTCAGATCGCCCGCATCGTAAGATCGGCGCTCCTCGAGCCGTTTCAGCGTGGCGGCGATCGAGGCCGGATTGAACAGCGTTCCGAACGGGTTGACCGTGACGGGCAGCTTATGGTTTCGCATGATCCGCCCGATTCGGTCGGCGAAGCACGACCCGACCAGCAGCCCTTTGTGCGAATGGCCGATGCGGAAGCCGAAAGGCGCGATATGGACTGGCGTGCGGAATTCCATGCGTGTGCGGTTGCGTCTACAAAGATAGCAAAAGGGCTTTAAAATTGGAAATTCGCTACTTTCTCGGGACTTTTCATTACTTTTACCCGAAATTACCGAAACCGAATACGCATGCTGCTCTTTCCGAACTGTAAGATCAATATCGGGCTGCGCGTCGTAGCGCGTCGTGCGGACGGTTATCACGACATCGAGACCTGGATGGTCCCCGTGCGGGGGCTTTGCGATATCGTCGAGATCGTGCACGCTCCCGGCGACGGAGCCGAGTTCGTCTCCTCGGGGCTCGCCGTCGATTGTCCTCCCGAGAAAAATCTTTGCCTGCGCGCTTATCGTGCGCTGCACGAGCGCTTTCCGATAGGGGGCGTACGCATCCATTTGCACAAGATCGTGCCCATGGGAGCCGGTTTGGGCGGGGGGTCGGCCGACGCCGCTTTCGTAGTCAAGGGACTATCCGAACTGTTCGGCCTGAACCTTAGCCGAAAGTGCATGGAGGAGCTTTGTGCCGGCATAGGCAGCGATACGGCTTTCTTTGTCGCGAACCGTCCGGCTTTGGCCACCGGTCGCGGAGAGATTCTCGAACCGGTCGATTTCTCGTTGAGAGGGAAGCGCTTGCTGATCGTGAAGCCGGCCGAGTCCGTCTCGACGGCCGAGGCTTATGCCGGTATCGCGCCGCGCCGTATGGACCGTCCGTTGCTCGAGTGTCTGAACGCTCCTGTCGACCGGTGGCGGGAGACGGTGCGCAACGATTTCGAGCCTGTCGTGTTCCGCGCTCATCCGCAGCTGGAGCGGCTCCGCAACGAGATGTATCGCCGGGGAGCCGTCTATGCTTCGATGACCGGTTCCGGAGCGGCCGTATACGGAATATTCGACGGCGGTGCCCCGATCGATTCCGATTTCGGAAATGTGTTTGTCTATCAGGAAGATATGGTCTGATTGCCCGTCGGGTCGGTCGGGCGGATTTCCGAATTTGGCAAAAAAAGCGTAAATTCGCGCTGGGTTATGTATTTACAGCGTTCGAAACATAACACGAATTACTAACTAACCAAATTTACTTTATGTCAGTAGAGGATCAGAAAGTTCTCGAACTCGAGCAACGAAAGGAGAAGATCTATTTCGGCGGAGGGACCAAGGCCATCGAGAAGCAGAAGGCCATGGGCAAGATGACCGCGCGCGAGCGTATTATCGCGCTGCTCGACGAGGGCTCGTTCCACGAATACGATATGTTCGTGGAGCATGACGGCCGCGATTTCGGAATGCAGGACAAGTCGCTTCCGGGAGACGGCGTCATCATCGGCACGGGCATGATCTGCGGTCAGCCCATCGCTATCTTCGCACAGGACTTTACCGTGGCCGGCGGCTCGCTCGGCTTCATGCACGCCCGTAAAATCACGAAGATCATGGATTATGCGCTGAACATGCGCATTCCGCTGATCGGAATCAACGACTCGGGCGGAGCCCGCATTCAGGAAGGGGTCAACGCGCTGGCGGGCTACGGCGAGATTTTCTTCCGCAATACGCTTTCGAGCGGCGTGATCCCTCAGATTTCGGTGATTTTGGGTCCCTGCGCCGGCGGAGCCGTCTATTCGCCCGCCTTGACCGACTTCGTGTTCGTCGTCGAGAACATATCGAAAATGTTCATCACGGGGCCCGAGGTCATCAAGACCGTGCTCGGCGAGGAGATCTCGATGGAGGAGCTGGGCGGCGCCCGGGTACACAGTGAGATGACCGGCAACGCGCATTTCTTCGCCCAGAGCGAGGACGAGTGCTTCGTGCAGATCCGCAAGCTGATCTCGATGATTCCGATGAACAATACGACCAAGGCCGAGAAGATCGCTCCGGCGGCTCCGCTGCCTCAGTACGACATCACTTCGATCGTTCCGAGCGATCCGACCGTGCCCTACGATGTGCGCGACGTGATCAAGGCGCTGGTCGACGAGAGCGAGTTCCTCGAGGTGATGGAGCTGTTCGCCGCCAACATCGTCGTCGGTTTCGGCCGTATCGCGGGCGAGACGGTCGGTTTCATTGCCAACCAGCCGCTGGTGATGGCCGGCGTGCTCGACTGCGACTCGTCGGACAAGGCCGCGCGCTTTATCCGCTTCTGCGACTGTTTCAACATTCCGATCGTCACGCTCGAGGACCTGCCGGGCTATCTGCCGGGCGTCGATCAGGAGCATGCCGGCGTGATCCGTCACGGAGCCAAGATGCTGTACGCTTACAGCGAGGCGACCGTTCCGTCGATCACCGTCGTGCTGCGCAAGGCTTACGGTGGAGGATACATCGCCATGGGATCGCGCCATCTGCGCGCCGATTTCGTGTTCGCTTGGCCTTTGGCCGAGATTGCCGTGATGGGGCCCGAAGGCGCTGCCAACATCATCTTCAAGAAGGACATCGTCGGAGCCGAGAATCCGGCCGAGATGCGCAAGCTGAAGATTCAGGAGTACAAGGAGAAGTTCGCCAACCCGTATGTTGCGGCGGCCAAGGGCTACATCGATTCGGTGATCGCTCCCGCCGAGACGCGCATGTTCATCGAGCACGCGCTGAAGGTATCGGCTCACAAGAATCGCTCGCAGCCGAGCAAAAAGCACGGCAATCCTCCGTTCTAATCCGGCGCAGACTATGGAAAAAAAGCATTACGATACGTTGGAAACCATGCACGGGACGTTCCAGACCACGCTTACGAAAAAGCATCTGGAGCGCAAGCCGTGGCAACCCGAGAACCCGAAGCACATCAAATCCTCGATTCCGGGTACGATCGTCGAAGTGTGCGTCAAGGAGGGGCAGAAGGTCGAGGCCGGCGATATGCTGGTCGTCTTCAAGGCGATGAAGATGCACAACAATATTCGCGCGCCCTTTGCCGGCACGGTCAAGAAAGTCGACGTGAAGGAAGGGGACAATATTCCCAATCATGCGCTGATGATCGAGATGGAGTAGTTCCGTCCGAGATCGGTAAAAATAGCAGGGACGAATTCGAGAATTCGTCCCTGCTATTTTATTTCCGTCGGTTTTCTGCATTCGGCCGATTTTCTCTCGGTTTTCTGGACGAGAGGGCGACGAATCCGTCGTGTTCCCGAAACGGAGGACTCGGGTTCGCGATTTCATAGCATGAACAGAAACGGCGGCAAAAACGCATTCCATGCGTTTGTCGTACAGCAGATACAATGCGTTCCGGGGGATCCGCCGCTTGCGGAATTTGCTTCAGGAAAAGCGCATGGCTGCTTCCCGATCCGGGACCGTCACGGTTTCCCGTTCCAGATTTCCCATGCCCGTTCGGCTTGCCCGACGAGCATGTCGTAGCCGTTGCGCGTTGCGGCGCCCCGTTCGGCTCCCCTCCGCAGAAATTCCGTGAGCGGCGGATTGTAGACCAAATCGAACAGAAAGTGTCCGGGGCCGATTCCCTCGTAAGGAATGGGCGGGTATCCTTCCGTGGCTGGGTAGGTTCCCAGCGGCGTCGCGTTGACGATCAGCCGGCGGTCCGACACCGCGTCCGCAGTCAGGGTTCCGTACGTGAAACGGCACTTGTTGCTGTCGCGCGACACGCTGTCGAACGGAATGCCGAGCTCTCCGAGCACATAACCGACCGCCTTCGAGGCTCCGCCGGTTCCGAGCACGAGCGCCCGCTCCGGTCGGGCTCCGCCGAGCTGCGAGAGCAGCGAGCGGCGGAATCCGAAAGCGTCCGTGTTGTAGCCTACCGGCCCGTCAGGGCCGAGCCGCACGCAGTTGACCGCTCCGATGGCCCGGGCCTCGTCGCTCAGGGCGCTCAGATAGGGTATGATTTGCTGCTTGTATGGAATCGTCACGTTGAATCCCTGCAGTTCCGGTCGACTCAGCAATCGGCTCACCTCTTCGATCGACTCGATCGGAAAATTGCGGTACTCGCAATCGGCGATTCCCTCCCGGTCGAATTTCTCCGTGAAGTAGCGCCGGGAAAACGAATGTCCGAGCGGGAAGCCTATCAGTCCGTACAGTTTCATGGTCAGAAAGCGTATTTGATGGCGAAGAAGCCGCCTACCAGCAATACGGTGAAACCTATGGCCAGCAGGTTGAAATACTTGTCGATGAACGTCTTAATCGGTGCGCCGTATTTCCAGATCAGCCAGCTTATCAACACGAAGCGCAGCCCCCGGCTGACGATCGACGCGAATACGAACATCGGCAGATCGAGCCTGAACACGCCGGCCGTGATCGTAATCAGCTTGTAGGGAATAGGCGAGAACCCGGCCGTGAACACGACCCAAAAGTTGTATTCGTTGTACAGGTTGCTGATCTTATCGTATTCGGCATGCGTGAATCCCGGAATGATGCGGAAGAAAAAATCGGCTATCGCGGTGAATTCGCCCGACGGGGTTTGCCAGAGAAAATAGCCGATCGCATAGCCGGCGACCGCTCCGAGCAGCGATCCGACCGTGCAGATCGCCGCATAGCGGAAAGCCTTGGCCGCGCAGCCGAGGCACAGGGCGATCAGCAGCACGTCGGGAGGGATCGGAAAAAAACTCGATTCGGCGAAGGCCAGCAGGAACAGCGCCAAGGCGCCCCAACGGCTTTCCGACCAGCCGAGTATCCAGTTGTAGAGTCTTTTCAGAGGGTTCATGCAGGATAAAACGTTGTTTTGCCAGCGGCAAGTTTATCCGAAACTGCTTCACGCACCTGAAAAGGACGCTGTCGGCGCTGCACGAGCACGGCGGAACGCTGGAGGAGGCAAAGAAATACCTCCTCATGCCGATGGACGAGCGCAGTACCATGATCGATGAACAGGGCGGCAATACGCTGGCGTTCTCTTACTGCCTTGTTTCTCCCGCTCTCGCTGTGGCAATGACCGCACGGGAGTTCGGCGTGGACTTCTGGGCGCTGTGGGATGAGCTCGGAGCGGATATTCCGAGGGTCGAGCGCTTTCCGCCGCCGCAGTCCTGCCCGCCGGTGGAACCAGTGTCCACACAGGAGCTTTTCAGTGTTTCTTCGGACGACATGGCGTATTACTGGCGGTCGGACGACGGAATGCAGTTCTCCGACGAGATGGCGGCGTGGATGCAGTCGCTCCGCGCGGAGCTGGACGGGATCACCGATACCATCCAACCGGAGAGGTTTCTGCAAACGATGGCGGGTGCCATTGCCGACGCGGGGAATTACGCTTTCCGGGATATGTTCTATGAGTTCATTGCGCGGCAGGCGGAGCCGAGGGTGCAGGCCGCTGTTCTCCTGCTGAATCGGTTGAACGGACGCGGCGAGCCGAACGTGTGACGGTATCTGGCGATCCTGGGAAATCCCGCGCTGCGGGAGAAGGCGATTGGTTTCTGAGCAAGTACATTAAAATAAGAACCGTGGGTATTAGAGAAATGGCTTCGAAAGCAAAGCTCTAATACCCACGGATTTATTTCTGCTTGTCGCGCTCGATGGTCTCGTTCACCGCGCGGTAAATGAACGCGTTAGTAGACTCTCCCTGCACTCTGGCGTGTTCTGTGATTTTTTCTTTCTCGCCTTTTGGAACACGGAGTTGTATGTTCTCCAACTTCTCATGATATTTTTTACTGGCTCTCAGTTGTGCCTCAGTCTGCTTCATTAGAATACCGCCTCTATCCTCTTTGCTCCATCATACAAGATAATAAAGCATGCGTGAATACACATATTTCACAAAATATCTTGCCAATGTTTGGAGAAATCGCCCATTGATATGTGCGTACACATATGTTATACTATAACTACAAAGTAAAACAACGGCAGTTGCAGAGTGCTGGAACACTCCGCAACCTGCGCAGGTGAATGGTCCACCTACACAACGGCTGAAGCCGCACCGTCAGGAAGTAGTATACCCTGTTTTGCCCCATTTGGCAAGATACGGTTACTATAAAACTTCCTCCGTGTGCGTTCAGGCGTCAGACTTCCGCACCCTCATAGTGGTGTAGAGCAGCGTGTAGGCGAAATGCCTGCACGCTGTTTTGCTTACCGCTCTGAGGAAAGGAGGAAAACCAATATGAGCCGAAAAGATGTCCGTCGGTTTGAGATCTGGCTCGCGCGGGACTGCTTCGGCAAGGACGGCTACCGCCCCGTCATCGTCCTTTCGGACGACGCGGAGAGCCGGACCGTCACCGTCATTCCCCTGACGAGCGACCGCGAGAGCACGCAGCTTGCCACACATATCATTCTCTCCGGCCACGGCCTTGCCGTGCCGAGCCGCGCCCTGTGCGAGCAGCTGCGGACCGTCCGCAGGAACACGCTCATTCGCTGCATGGGCTATGTGCATGAGCCGTTCGAGCGGCTCGCGCTCACCCACGCCGCCGCAGCCCATCTCGGGCTGCTGAACCTGCCCGTCTGACGATGGGCAAACCACTCAAAATACGAAAGGATATTCTGACTATGCCTACTATGACCAACCCGAATCCCTGCATCGGCTCCGCCGTGCTTGACAACGCCCCCGATGGCTCTGCCCTCTTCCGCGCCCTCGGTGGACACTACACCTCTCCCGCGCAGGCAGTCTGCGAGTTCATCGACGATTCGCTCTCGTCCATCGCGGCGAACGGCGACGAGGTCGGCGAGGTGTTCCTGCGCGTGACGGACCGCGGCGAGCTCGTCGAGCTTTCCGTCACCGACAGCGGCAGCGGCATCGCCGATCTCGGCGCGGCGCTGACCATCTCCGACCGCTCCATCGCGCAGACGCCCTACAACGAGCACGGCTGCGGGTTGAAGTCCGCGCTCTCGCACCTGTGCGGCGGCGCGGAGGACTGGAGCATCGAGACGCGTACCGCCGCCGACGCCGCGGCGGACCGCTACCGCTGCGTTTCCGCGCCCTATGCCGCGGTCAACGCGCACATGACCGAGCGCATCTACGCCGGCAGCGGCGACATTCCGTGGGTCACCGGCACGATCGTGCGCCTGCGCTGCCCCATGTCGCGGTTCGCGCAGCTCAAGCCGGCGAACCGGCGCACGCCGGCAGACTTCTGCCAGCTCGTGGACTACCTTGCGGAGGAGCTGCGCTACACCTATGCGCCGCTGCTTGCAAGCGGGAAGCTCCTTCTGAGCATTCTGCGCTGCGAGCAGAACGGGCACGAACAGCTGCTCGCCCTCGACGCGCTCGAGCCGGAGTGGGACGGCGATGCCGTTGAGCTGCCGGAGACGAAGCTCGACCTCGGCGGCGGCCCCGGGCGCTACTCCATCCACCTCGCAAAGCACGGCGCAAACGTCACGCTCGTGGACCTCTCGGACGGCAACGTCGCTCTCGCGCGGGAGAAAGCCGCCGCTGCGGGCGTGGAGATAGAGGCCCGGCAGGGCGACGCCCTTGACGCCGCCACTCTGCCCGAGGGGCCGTTTGACCACGTGCTCTGCATGGGCCCTCTTTATCACCTGCTCGAGAGGGAAGAGCGGCTGAGGGCCATAGAGAACTGCCTCGCGCGGCTCAAAAAGCGCGGCAAGCTCTATGCGGCCTTCATCTCCATATACTCCGACATGATCTACCGCATAGGCCGCCTCGACAGCTGGCCGGAGGGCATACTCAGCATCGGAGGCACCGAGGCGGAGCGGAAATATTATGCCGCGCTCAGATCCGGCGGCGAGTACGCGGGCGACGCCTTCACTAGGGCGTTTTTCACGAACCCGGAGCAGATACTGCGGCACTTTGAGGGCTTTCCGCTCCGAAAGCTGCACCTGCTGGGCAGCGAGGGCCTGTTCGCCGCAAGGCAGGGCTGGTTCACGCTCAGCGAGGAACAGCGTTCGGCCTGGATGCAGCTCTCACTGGACGTCTGCGAACTTCCCGAGCTCCTGAGCTGGTCGGAGCACCTGCTGTATATCGGAGAAAAGCTTGGTTAAGTGCACACTAAAGACACAACGCGGGAGGACGACATACATGACACTTGAAGAAGCGAGAAAGAGTCTCAAGGACCTCGAGCTGCGCGAGTTTGCCTACAACCACGCGGCCGGGATGCTCTATTTCGACGGAGTGACGG
>OKSB01001500.1_pt1 | contig 22938 bp, 19 predicted proteins | sample 1601171 | NCBI WGS metagenome assembly OKSB01 (sample SAMEA3541496, study PRJEB24748) | human gut metagenome | biome: human gut; feature: human-associated habitat; material: faeces | place: China | collected 2012 | reverse complement strand
AAACCTCCTGACATTTAGTGATCATGTCAGGTCCAACTTTTTGTCCGCACCTCCGATAATAAAAGGAATCGCCAAAGCAAAAATAAAGCGGCTCATGTTCCTGCATTGCCTGAGATGCCGCTGTCACTGGCACACTCCCGGCAAAAAACAGCACGACCAGCAAAACCACAGAGCCCATAATCTTTTTCAAAATCGACATGACAGTAACCTCCCTTCCTAATTCGGTCTCATGTTTATCGAGCCAAACCATTGCGAACTTGGTTCCCAGTATAATTCGACAATTAAGTCGGGAATACGTATATACTGTGATGGGTCCGTCCTGCCAAAAGGCATAAAATAATGCGTGCTGGTCAAAATGAGATTACCATACGTGCCATCTATCACTTCCGTCGTAATACGATGCACCTGATTCGGCGTAAGGCCCATCGCGATGAGGCTATCAAAGGAAACGTATGTCGTCCAGGTTCCTTGCGCTTTGCCGATGATCCAATAGCCACAGGTTCGCGCAGGACTGCCTGTATAGGCCATAATTTCAAAAAATGCTAATTCAGGCGATGTAGTATAAAGCGGTCGTATTTCATAATCCACGTTATTTTGGTCCTCTGGATGATACGTAGGGAAAGAAAGACAATACTGATTCCTGTCGTCATCAAAGAGATGCAGCGTTGTATCCCCATGAAACGTAAATGTCACCGGCCTGTTTTGAAACATATATGTAATAGGCCTATACCCGGCATATCGACCGGTTGTCGTGGCATCATATAAATGAAAAAATACTGCCGCTTCCTGTGAACGTCCTGATGCGGAAGTGCCACCGACAGAGAAGAGAAGAAACATAAAAAAGATGGGTAGCAAGATTTTTTTCCAGATAGCCATGGCAATACGTCTCCTTCGCATGGAATAGATACTCATATTATAACATAAGGTATTATGATGAACCATGCCTGTTTACCGTAATATGCTATAATGAACGAAAAAAATAATAGAAGCCACGGAGGCCCCATGAAAATCCACTACTTCCAAAGATATCACCAAAAAGAAAACGTAGCCACAGCCAATACGATGCTCCTTTTGTCGCGCCTGTACGCCTATTCGCCTGCTAAGTTTTTCCGGCTCCTGAAGGAAAACTGCTTTTCCGAGTCTTTTGAGCCGGAGCTTACGTTCCGTTTGCAGGAAAAGGGGGAGAACAGTGTCCTCGATGCAGCGATTATGCAGGAAAGCTTCAAAATCGCCGTGGAGACGAAATTGTCGGACTGGTTTTATGCACAGCAGCTGGAAAATCACTTACAGGCTTTTGGCAACCAGACATACCGTGTCCTGATGACCATTGCGCCAGAGCCTATGGCGGCGGCTAAACGGGCAGATTTTGAAAAAAGGCTGCAGGCCTATAATGACACGCAGCGGCCCAGAAGCCCCATTGTCCATATCAACACTACCTTTGAAAAATTGGCCAATGCGCTGAGCGATGTCCTTGATGACCGGGATGATGAAATGCAGGCCGTGCTGGAGGATTACCGGCAATACTGCTATGATGATGGCCTGATCACCGTCTCAGATGCCTGTAAATACATGCGCATGCGCCTAGCCGGCACGACGCTGGATTTCAACACAAGTTACAACGTCTACTACGATAAGGCAGACCATGGCTTCCGCCCCCACGACTACCTGGGTCTCTACAGCCAAAAAAGCATCCGTGCCATCGGCAAAATCTGCGCCTCCATCACCGCCGTGGATACTGGCACAGGCATGACCTACAACGCAGAATTTGGCGAACTGACAGAAGACCGTAAAAACACGATAGAACTAGCAATGAAAGACGCCGTCAACTACGGCTACGACATCAGGACCACAGAACATCGCTATTTCTTCGTGGAAAAATTCTATGAAACAGATTTCAGAAAAATATCCCCCAGAGCCCCCATGGGAACGCGCATCTTTGACCTCACGCAGATTCTGGAAACAGATTCCCTGCCGGAGACTGAGAATATAGCAGAGCTACTGAAAGAAAAGACCTGGGAATAAGCGTAAGACACCCCGTCATAGCAAAAAAGATTGGCTAAGCGTTAATCACACATACCATCAATTCAGTTCCTAACTCAAGAAGGATAGCACCCGGCTCACAGGCTGGCGGCTATCCTTTTTGTATGAGTTGCGCTTCATTTCAGCATAAAAAGTATTTTCCATGTACAGAATGGGTCATTATATGTGTGCTATTGTTTGTCATAGTTTGACACATAATTATAGCAATACTAACGGAACAAATTACGATACGTATGTATCTGTTTAGCCGCATACCTTGTCACATAACTTGTCGCAAAAATTGCAAAACATTTGTCAAACTTTGACAAATACAAGGCACAACACGCGGCGCTCCTGCGTCACCCGTGCCGCCTGGCTGCGCCAGTGGCTAAAGGGCCGACAATCTTTGATTTTATCAGCATTTCAGCCTTTCCATTCCTGCCTGAAGGAGTGGTTTTGTATCGTTTCAAATCAAAAAAATCATATAAAAAATAGAGACAGAATAAGAAGAGAATAAGAGAGAGAATAAGAAAGAGAATAAGAAGGAGAGGGAGAAGAGATAAGAAAAATAACAAAAGAATAAAACAGAGGGAGAAAAACAAGAGAACAGGCATAAGTATAAATTATTTATAAAATATTGCCGTTTTTGTTTCCAAAATCGCTTTCAGAATCCCCCCTATATAGCAAGGGGAAATTTAGGCCTGCAAAAAGGAAAAAGTTTAAACATTTTATAAACAATGCGAAAAAACGCCGTTTAGGCGTTACAATTTTGAGTTCAGAATTGCCCTATATTATAGAGGGGTAAATTTTCAGACTGTTTAGGAGGTACGTTCTCATGTCCAAAAAAATCCACTGGTTTAAATTTCATATCGAATTGATGAGCGATCCGCGCATTCTCTGCTTAATCGCCGAACGCAATGGCGAAGCCTATTTCGTTTTCTTCCTGCACCTCGTCAAGCTGGCCTGTGCCTTGCGTGATCAGGGCTACGTCTATGCCATTAAAGGCAAAGCCATGACCGTCCGGCAGCTCGCCATAGGCTACCATCGCAACGCCCGCTTTATTGGCAAAGCCCTGGACCTGTTGGAAGCGTACGAACTGATCCAGCGCGATGACCAAGGCGTCATCAAAATCAACCGCTGGAACGAACTCCAAGGCGTTGATACGGGAAAAGACACGACAAAACCAGCCAAGAAAAAGAAAAGCACTGCTCAAAAGGCAGCACCTGAACAGACAGGACCGGTCTGCTCCAAATCCGGCACCCGCGACGTAACTGTCATCCCCATAACAGCCTTAGAACAAGCCTATGACGCCTCGCACAGCCCATCTGAACCAGTCGCGGACAGAGAAGCCGTACCTGCTGACTATAGACAAAACCAAAGCGAAAACACCCATGACCTGAGACAACAGGACCATAGTCAAAACGAAACCATAGCTAATGACTACACCGCAAGCACCGTCCCGGACTATGCCTGGCAGGAAGCCGGAGCGGACGACTACACAGCAGGCGAATATCCTGACTACACGTGGGACGAAGGCGAGCAGGACGACGACACAGGAAGCGTATACCCTGAGTATACCTGGGACGAAGGCGAACCGGACCTCTACAGCCAAGCGACGCACCCGGACTATGGCCAAAATGAGGCTGAACCTGCAGCTGCCACAGAAACAGCACCACCGGACCCTGAGAAAAGCGAAGCCGTACAAGCTTACATAAAAGCCTTCGGCTCCATCACGCCCGAAACAGCCAGGGAACTCATGGAACTCGAGCAAGAAGAAGACTCCTTCTACGTAGTAGGCGCCACGTGGATCGCCTCCTACGGCGGCCACGACAGTGTAGACTACATTGCAGGCCTCCTCGAAAAGAATAAAAAACGGAACCAGCCCGGCCAAGACGCACTACGCCTAGCCGGCGACAGCCTCGGCCAATTAGCCGGCTAGGTGGCTATAAGCTGAAGACAGGAGCCTGACAGGAATGCTGCGCCCCGAAACGAAGGCGTGCAGGGATACTTCTTTCCCAGTCTTTTTTGCATACGCGAAGGGAGCGGCATCCTCTGTGTAAAGGATACCGCTCCCTTCGCGTATGGTACGGGGATTCTCTGCGTATGGTCCGCAATCAGGCTGTTTAATGCCATTGCCTGTTGTCTTCGTACGTACCGTCAGCAGCAGCCGCCGTCGCTATCGGTTTTCGTTGCCGCAGGAGCGACGCCAAAGGCACCGTAGTGTACGGAGCGGTCGCCGTAGACCGTAAAGGTAGAGGCAAAGCGCGTTTCTTCCAGCATAGAGGCCAGGTTGCCGCTGACCAGCATGGGTTTGCCTGTGACAAAGTGGTTGTACATATCGAAATCATAGCCGTGGGGGTGGTTAGGAATCGTGCCGTTGTAGATGGCAACTTGTCCGTAATCTTCACACGCATCTTCCAGGTCCGGCAGCTTGAAGGCCCGGACAGTGCGTTCAGAGAAATGGGCGAAGCCAACCTTCTGCGTGATTTCTTCATTGCCCAGATCGAAGTCACGGATATTCATGTACACAAAGTCCATGAAACCGGCTTTGCGCAGGAGGCGGCGAAAATCTTCATAATACATAGCGCCACTAATGCATTCTCCGTGCAGGACGGGATCGGCGTAGAGCGCTGCCGGAATGCGCCGGTCTGTGAAGACATCGGAGAAGTAGAGCTCGCCACCCGGTTTGAGTACGCGCCAGATTTCCTTGAATACTTCTTCTTTATACGGAGACAGGTTGATGACGCAGTTAGAAATGACGACGTCTACCGAGTTGTCTGCAAGGCCCAGAGATTTTAGGTCTTCTATGTAGCCTTTCTTGAAGGTCACATTGGAGCTCTTGTAGCCAAAGCGTTTGTACTGCGCTTCTTCGTGCCGCAAGGCAATGTCTAACTGTTCCTGCGTCATGTCGACGCCAATGACGTGGCCTTTTTCGCCAACGAGTTTTGCAGCGACGTATACATCACGGCCTGTGCCGCAGCCCAAATCCAGCACGGTCATGCCGTCAAGCAGGTCGGGAATCGGCGAGCCACAGCCATAATAATGTGTGACGATTTCGTCATCGATCAAGGCCAATGCTTCTTTTACCTGCTTCGGTAAGGCACTGCCGCAACAACAGGCTTTGGTTTTCAGATCCTTCGTCCCGTCCAGGACCTTGCCATAGTATTCCTTTACATTTTCAATAATTTCATTCATCGGTAGTTCCTCCTGTTTCAACACAGTCACATGATTTTTCACCGGTACAGTCTGCCGTGAGGCCCAGGCTGACAAAAAAGCTGCCAAACTGGCCGAGTGTGTCCCTGTTCAACGAATAATAATGCCATTTTCCTTCCTTGCGGTCCCAGATGAGCTGGCAGTCACAAAGAACATGCATATGGTGGGATAAGGTTGGCTGGGTAATTTCAAAGTGTTCCAGCAGATGGCAGGCACACATTTCGCCGTCCTTTAGTTTTTGGAGTATCTCCAGGCGAATAGGACTGCTAAGGGCTTTGCATATGTTGGTAAGTAGTATTGTATCCATAAACATCTCCTCGTATAGATAGCCGTCTATGTAATGAGCATACCATTTACATAGATGGTTGTCAATGTATTGAAGCGAAAAATGGTAAGTAAAGGCGCGACGTGAAGTCCGTTTGGCCTATCCACAGGCCTGACAGCTGAAGAAATACGTGGTGGATAGCAAAACAGGACCTCAACCGTTGCAGTCGAGGTCCTGTGGACGCAGAAGTAAAATAGGGAAATGAGCGTGACATTACAGTGCTAGCCTTATTTTTCCATATTGAGATTGATGAAATCTTTGATTTCGGCGTACGAATCGATGCTGTCCTGCAGGTCAGGAATGCAAAGGGCGAAGTCGTGGGACATGGCCGGGTAGACCGTGAGCGTGACTTTTACGCCGTCGTTTGCTGCTTTTTCCGCTAATTTCGTAGCGTCATCGAGGAAGAGTTCATAGCTGCCGGTCTGGATGAGCATGGGCGGTAAGCCTGTCAGGTCGCCGTGGAGCGGTGACAAACGGACATCGCTGAGCTTCATGCCTGCCGGGGCATAGGTCGGATGGTTGATTTCGTGGAACATGACCTTGTTCGTTTCGCCGAGGACCAGATCCTTTTTCACATTGCCCTGACGGGACGGAGATTTCGTTTCCAGCGTCGTCCAGGGCGAATCTAAGACGTAGAGGCCCGGCTGGGGCAGGTTTTCTTCCTTCAATTTCAAGGCCAGGGCTAAGGCCAGATTACCGCCGGCAGAGTCACCGAAGACGATGATCTGCTTTGCCGGCGTACCTTGATTGAGGATGTACTGGTAGGCTGTCAGTGCGTCGTCGAGGGCAGCAGGATACTTGTTTTGCGGTGCCAGGCGGTAATTGACCATATACGTAGCTTTGGCCTGAGATAAGACGGCTTGACGAACGGCAAGGTTCTTATAGCCATTGTGCAGGGGGACGATATAGCCGCCACCGTGGAGCTGCAGAACCGTACGATCTGCTGAGCCCTGAGGATTTTCCAGCTTTTCCAGCTTCAGGCCCTTTTCGGTAACCGTCGTATACGACCAGCCATCTGGGGCTGTAAATGCAGCGGGCACAGCGTCCTTTGCCGGATGGAACATGGCGTCCATGGTCTTGGCGACATAGGCCTGTTTGGCTGCATTATCCAGTTGTACGCCTTGGGCCGGTAAAGACCAGGCCGGTGCGGCGTAGGCCGGCGCATACGTGCCGGCTACAAGGCCCAGGCCCAAGACAGCTGCTGCGAGTACATGATTCCATTTTGTATTCAAGTTAAAACCTCCTAACTTAACCTTCGTCCTAAGAGAACGAATAGCCGTATAGGTTATAGTATACGCGTTATAGTAGTCTCTAAGTCAAGAGCTGCTGAAAAATCAATGAGCTGCCCTTGCTTTTTCTTATGACAAAAAAGATGGTATAATGAGCGCATCAGTTGTATGAATTGAAGTCATTATATTTTGTAATAAGGAAGTGTTGTAGTGTGGAAGACAAAGAGTTGATTGAAGTCGCAAGGAAATATCGTGAATTTTCGTATAGTCCCTATTCCAAGTTCAAAGTGGGGGCAGCAGTACTAACGAAACAGGGCCATGTGTATGGCGGCTGCAATATCGAAAACTCCAGTTATCCCGTGACGAATTGTGCAGAGCGCACGGCCATTTTCAAAGCCGTTTCGGAAGGGGAGAAGGAGTTTGCTGCCCTTGCCGTGATTGCCGATACGGAGGGCCCGTGTTCTCCTTGCGGTGCGTGCCGCCAGGTCATGGGCGAGTTCCACATCAATAAGATCATCATGGCCAATTTGCACGGAGCTGTGAAGGTTGTCACCTTAGAGGAACTGCTGCCATACGCGTTTTCCTCAAAGGACCTCTAAGCATTTTAAGGATAAGGAGAAAAACATGTTTTTCGCAATCAATCTGCTCGGCATTCTGGTCTTTTTGGCCCTGGGCGTCCTCTTTTCCAAGAAACGCAAGGAGATCCAGTGGCGCTGCGTAGGAGTATTGCTGCTCCTCAATTTCTTTATCGCCTGGTTCTTGACGACCTTTCCCATTGGCCGGGAAATCGTATCCGGTGCGGCCGCAGCCTTTGTCTGGCTCATCAATGTCGCTTATGAAGGGATCGCCTTTGCTTTCCCCGACTGGGTCCGTGTGAAGCAAATGAATTTCTTCACGTCTGCCTTGCTGCCCATCATCATGATTGTACCGCTTTTTGACATCCTGACCTACATCGGCGTCCTGCCCTTTGTCATCAAATGGATCGGCAAGGGGCTGGCGTTCATTACGCGTACGCCGAAATTCGAGACCTTTTTTGCTATTGAAATGATGTTTCTGGGCAATACGGAGGCTCTGGCCGTTTCGACGCTGCAGCTCAAGCAGATGAAAGCCGAGCGTAACCTGACGCTGGCCATGATGTCCATGAGCTGCGTTACGGCAGCCCTCATCGGGGTCTATACCCACATGATGCCAGCGGCGTACATCCTGACGGCCGTACCGCTGAATTGCATCAATGCCCTCATCGTCACGAATATCCTGCATCCCGTCCGGGTCTCTGCTGCAGAAGATATCGTAGCAAAAATCGATAGTGCCGAGCGGCAGCCCTTCTTTTCCTTCCTCGGCAGCTCTATCATCGGTGCCGGCCGCCTGGTGCTCATCATCTGCGCGAACGTCATCGCCTTCGTAGCTCTGGCTGCCTTGATTGACAAGCTGCTGGTGCTCATTCACCCGTCTATTACCTTGGAAAATATCCTCGGCTGCATCCTATTCCCCTGTGCCTGGCTGCTGGGCCTCGATACAGGCGAAGCCTTTCAGCTGGCCCAGTATATGGGAACGAAGCTTATTACCAATGAGTTCGTCGTCATGCTGAGCGTACAAGACAGCATGGCAGGCTTTAGCACCCACATGCAGGGCGTCTTGACTGTATTCATCACATCCTTTGCGAATTTCTCGACCTTGGGCATGATCATCGGCTGCTTCAAAGGCATTGTCAATGATGAAAAAAGCGACCTCATTTCCCGTAACGTAGGCTACATGCTCCTATCGGGCATCCTCGTATCTCTGCTCTCCGCCGGTATAGCCGGTTTGTTCATCTGGTAAGCAGCCAAAAGGACCTCTAACCTAACACAGGCCGGAGGTCCTTTTTTTGCTGCTCTTCATTAGTAATCTTGTATACCAGATGATTTGACAAAGGTGTCTTTACCCCTGCGCACGGGCTGGCTGTGCCCAGACGTGGCAAGATGTGCATCCTGACGGGAGCCTTATTTCATATTCGCGTTCACGAAATCGCGGATTTCAGCAAAGCTGTCTACGCTGTCCTGGAGTTCCGGTATGCAGAGGGCAAAGTCGTGAGACATGGCCGGATAGACCGTGAGGGTGACTTTGACGCCGGCAGCGGCGGCTTTTTTGGCCAGTTCTATATTCTCATCGAGAAACAGTTCGTAGCCTTCGGCTTGGATGAGCATGGGCGGCAGGCCTGTGAGGTCGCCGTGGAGTGGCGAAATACGGGGATCACTGAGCTTCATGCCTTTGGGAACAAAGGAGGGCGCATTGATTTCCCGGAACATAGCCTCGTTGATCTTGCCCAGGACCATGTCCTGATCGACATGATTCTGACGTGATGGGGACTGTGTCTCGGCTGTGGCCCACGGTGAATCCAGGATCAGAAGTCCCGGCTGGGGCACGTGTTCATCGCGCAGCTTCTGCGACATAGCCAGGGCCAGATTGCCACCAGCAGAATCACCGAAGACGATGATATCCTGGGGCCGTATCCCTTCTTTAACGATAAACGTATACGCCGTCAAGGCGTCATCCAATGCGGCAGGGTATTTATATTCCGGTGCCAGCTTGTAATCTACCATATAGGTCTCTCTGGCATTGGCCAGGACAGCCTGCTGTACGGCAATGTGACGGTAGGCATTCGTCAGTGGCGCAATATATCCGCCGCCATGGAGCTGTAACACCGTACGCGCAGGTGAACCTTGGGGATTGACCAGCTTTTCTATTTTAACGTCTTTTTCCGTGAGCTGCGTGTACGACCAGCCATCCGGCGCCGTAAACGCCGCAGGAGCCGTCTTCTGAGCCTTGTGAAAGGCCGTATACATCCGGTCCGTCACATAGGCCTGCTTGGCCGCACGATCCAGCTGTACGCCTTGGGCCGGCAAGGACCAGGCCGATGCCGCGTAGGCCGGGGCATAACTGCCCGTAACCAAACCGACACCCAAAATAGCTGCCGCTACTATCCGATTTACTCTGTGCTTCATAAAAAAACTCCTTGAGAAATTTTTTCCCGTATATCTTTATTATATGACAAAGACAGTAGGAGAGGTCAAGGAAGTGAGTAAACCAGCTGGCTGGTCTTTGCGACACAGACACCTTGCCTTCACGGGGGATGAGGCGAAACAGGGCGAGCTCACGGCCTGGATCCGCGTACGTACTTATGGTAAATCAATAATCGATACGAAAAAATAATAGGCCGGCTACCACTAAAACATCTTGCAATTACATTATTATTTGTTATACTATATAAAGAATTATTTAGAGTGACAAAAAACTCACTATTTTCTACGCACTGGCTATATGCGGTCTTAGGTTAGTGGCCATACGATAGGTCTTTGCTGGTCCATACGTGGGAAAGGCAGGTTATTGCAAGTGAAGGTATTAGCGATAAATGGCAGTGCACGCAAGGCTGGAAATACGGCAATCTTGTTACACACTGTAGGCGATGTATTGAAGGAAGCAGGCATAGACGTAGAAATTGTGTCCTTTGCCGGACAGATTATTGAACCTTGCCGGGCTTGTTGGGCTTGCAGCGATACAGGCCAGTGTGTTCATCAGGAGGATCTGTTTCCGGAAATCTTTAAAAAAATGGAAAAGGCTGACGGCATTCTTTTGGGTTCGCCTGTGTATGCCGCAAACGTTACGGCTAATATGCAAGCCTTTTTGGAACGGGCTGCACACATAGCTGATACAAACCCGGGCTTCTTAGCCCATAAAGCAGGTGCAGCCGTCGTGGCTGCCCGTCGGGATGGCGCCTTAGGAGCACTGGATACGATGAACCATTTCTTCCTTACCCATGAAATGTACATTGCCGGGTCCCGTTATTGGAACGTCGCCTATGGCCAATTACCGGGTGATGTACGCTACGATCCGGAAGGCATGGCTACCATGAAGAGCCTGGGCCACAGCCTGGTCTACCTCTTGCGCTCTCTAAAAGGAGTACCGGTTTGGCAAAGACCTGCCCGGATTTCGGTACAGGCCTATAGCAATCCTTGAAGAAAAAAGACGAAAGCATCTGTCGCGTGATGGCAGATGCTTTTTTATTAATATTAACGTATATTTTCTTACAATACTAAATCATGATCAGAATTATTTTCCTTCATTTGAACCAGAAAGTGGCAAATAATCCATTGACAAAAAATAGGAATTAACAATAGGATGAAAACAAATAAGAGAAAGTTCTTATATCAACATGACGGGATACGGCAACAGAGGAGACTGTTATTATGAGTTCAATGGAGTCGATCCCGGAATTTATTGGATAGACTGTAAAGGCTTAACCATATAACCAAAATTTGGTGGAGATTATAATGAGATAGAGACAGGAAGATTAGTAGATTCAATACGGAAGCTTATTATAGAAAAAGAATTTAAAGGAAGTGTAGGAGTAGTAACGCCCTTTCGTGAACAGGCAAATCGCATCAATGAAATAATTCATCAGGATCCCACATTTAGCAGTCTTATAGAGGATAATTGTTTCGTCGCTGATACAATTCATAAATTTCAAGGTGATGAACGCGATGTTATATTCTTTTCTCCTGTAATTTCTAAAAATACTAAGAACGGAGCAATTCAATTTCTTCAAGAGTGCAGTAACATTTTTAATGTTGCTGTTACGCGTGCCAGATCTGTTCTTATCGTAGTAGGTGATCAGGAATACTGCAGCAAATGTCATGTTCTTTATTTGGAACATTTTGTTGAGTATGTAAAACAAATTACTCTACAGAAAGAATCGAAAAAAATTTTATTACAAGGCTATTCGCCAAATAGAAAATATCCAATTGTTTCCAATCAAGAACAAGTCTCCCAGTGGGAACGTGACCTTTACACCGCCCTTTATGATGCCGGCATTCCAACAATACCGCAGTACCCTGTAGAAAAATACAGACTAGACCTAGCCATCCTTAAAAATAATCGAAAATTAGACATTGAAGTCGACGGCGAAATGTATCACCGGGACTGGAACGGCGAACTCATGTACCGCGACCAGCTTCGTAACCAGCGCCTCTTTGAACTCGGCTGGGACGTTAAACGCTTTTGGGTCTGCCAAATCCGCGACGACAGAGACGGATGCGTAGAAGAAATCAAGAAATGGCTGGGAAAATAAGGCACTTTTGTATACGTTCGTATACTTGTAAGGCTCCTCATTGACACGTATGATATCTATATCAAATTAGGCGATTGATATAGATATACATGAGAAAGTGGGGAAACGGTATGCAAAAGCGGTATAAATTTATATCTTATTCTATATTGGCGGCCATACTCAGTACGGGTATGGGCGCCCTGCCTGTTTACGGGGCAGGTGATGTGATCGGGCAGACCCAATCCGTTGCCGGGCACAGTCCGGAGTCGGTCTTTGGCGGTCATGCTACGGATACAGGTGCCAGTGCGTTGCGTAATACGCTGATCCTTGAGGCAACTGCGGAAGAACTGAGCATTGCCTACGGCGGTTTTTCCTTATCCGGAGCTGCAGAGCAGAATACTCTGGAAATTTCCTCCGGCAGTTTGGCCGCAACCGATGTCTATGGCGGCTATGTCAGCAAAGGCACGGGAACGGTCAAAGAAAACAACGTGAGCATGAACGGCGGCCTGGTCAAAGGCACCTTGTACGGCGCGTATACGGCTGCCGGCATGGCGCAGGAAAACCAGGTGTCGGTCCGTGACGGCACGGTAAAGGAAAATGTGTACGGCGGCTATAGTTACCGTGGCTCTGCCCAGGGCAATGACGTACGCCTTAGCGGCAACACTGTCGTAGGTGACGAGGAGGATTTTGATAACGGCAACGTATACGGCGGTGTCAGCAACAGCGGGGCGGCTCTGGCGAATACCGTGACCTTAGAGGACAACGTACAGGTGTATAATTCTGTCACCGGCGGGCAGGTAGATGGAGAAGATAGCACCGGTGCCGTTACCGGTAATACCGTCACCATGACCGGCGGAACCGTTGCCGCAGACCTCCAAGGTGGCCTGACCTATGGTACCGGCCTGGTTTCCGATAATACGGCAGACCTTAGGGGTGGTGCCGTTGCAGGCAGTGTCTACGGTGGCTTTGCTATGGCTGGCCCGGCAACGGGCAACGTCGTGAAGCTGCAAGGATCGGCAACGGTCGGCATCAATGTCTTTGGGGCCTTTATCACTGACGGCGACGGCGACGGCGTGGCCCAGGCCAACCAGGTACACCTCAGTGGCGGCGTGGTGCAGTACAATGCCTACGGCGCCTATAGCATGCAGGGAGATGTCATAGGCAATATCCTGACACTGAGTGGCCAGGCCGTGCTCGGGAGCGGTAACGATACTGGCGGGTTTACGGATCCCGATGCCGGAGGCTATGCCGGCTATACCATGGGCGGTGCCGCTACGAATAACGTGCTGAGAATCCGGGAGAACGCACAGCTTTTGGGCCAGGCCGCAGGCGGCTTTGCCGGGAGCACTTCGGCAGGAGACGTTACGGGAAACCAGGTGATCCTGACCGGCGCTACCGTAGGCAAAGCCGGCGCTGGCAATGTTCTGGCAGGCGGCTGGTCCCAAGGCTCAGGCCAGGTCACTGGCAATCAGGTAGTGCTGCAGGGCGGCACCGCGCAGGCAGATTTGTACGGCGGCCGGGCAGCCAGTGGCACTGCCTCTGGCAATAGCGTTCGCATAAGTGGCGGCACGGTCTACGGCGATATCTATGGCGGCTATGCACAAGCCGGCGATGCTACGGATAACGTCGTCACCATTACAGGTGGCACCTTGGGCAGCACCAGCGGCCTCTACGGCGGCACAGCAGGAGAAGGAAAGAAAAGTACCGGCAATACACTTAATTTCTATCTGAAAGACGTCCGTATCGGCGAGCTGGCCGATTTCCAGAACCTCAATTTCTACGTCCCCACAGGTACAACAGCCGGCGAAACCATGCTGACTATAGCCGGCGATGAAGCGACAAATCTGAATGGCACAACCATCCAGGCAGCCGTAGAAGACGCGACACAGCTTCATCCTGGTGAAATCATGACCCTCATCACCAATGAAAATGGCGTCACGACGACGGATGCCACCCTGTCTATGATGTCCGGTAAGAGCACCGTTACCGACGCCGGCTTCGTTACCCGCGCTGTAGGCATCAAGGCCACAGACGATCAGAAATCCGTCGTTCTCTACATTCCTGAAAACGGGCAGGCAAGCCTTTCGCCGGACACGAAGCTCTTGGCTGAAGCCCGGGCCGCCAGTCTGGAAACGTTGTGGCAGGCGTCCAATATGGTTACGACGACGGGCTATGCCGATGCCGTCGCTGCGGCGGAGCAGGCCACTGGCGGTTTCACACCGTACGTCTCCCTGGGCGGCTTCAACCTGCGTCACGAATCAGGCTCCTACATCGACACGAACGGTCTCAATGCCAACGTAGGCTTTGTCCGCCGTTACACGCAGGCTTCCCATGTAGATACACTCATGCCGTTCTTAGAATACGGCAGAAATAACTACACGAGCCACCTCGATACCGGCGCCCGGGCTGACGGCGACCAGCACTACACAGGCATCGGCATCCTCTGGCGCCGTGACCGGGCCGATGGCCTGCACTACGAAGCCATGCTCCGCGCCGGCAAACTCCACGGCGACTTCAAAGGCCGCATCAAAGGCTACGCAGCCACATACGACAGCAGCTCGCCCTACGTAGCCGCAGAACTGGGCCTGGGCAAGCTCATCATACAGGACTCCCATTCCTTTGACTACTACGGGAAACTCTTCTGGACCCACCTGGGCAGTGACAGCACACAAGTGCACTCCATCCTAGGACGCGGTCCGTACAACTTTGACGCCATCGACTCGTACCGCACCAGACTGGGCGTACGCTGGACGAAACAGCAAAGCGGCCACAATTCCTACTACGCCGGCCTAGGCTGGGATCATGAATTTGACGGCGACGCCCAAGCCAACTACCGCTATTTCAACACACCGAGCCCGAGCACGAAAGGCTCCAGCGGCTTCCTAGAAATCGGCTGGCAAAGCAAAATCACCAAAGACAACCCCTGGGCCGCTGATGTAAATATCACCGGCTGGGCAGGGAAACAAAAAGGCGTCACCTATGGCGTATCGCTGACCAGAGCCTTTTGATGGAAAAAATAGAAGAGTAAAATAATAACGAAGCCCCCGGCTCCGGGATATGTGTTGAATATCCTGGGGCTGGGGGCTTTTTGGCGTTAGCGTATATAAAAATGAGTAATCACAGCAAAAATTATTACAAGTCATCCATGCTTGAAGGTAAACCTATTTATCGATATAATGATATATAAGGTGTGCCATGATGAAGGTACGGCATACAATGAAACGGCGTGTAACGGATTTTATGCAGAAACAGAGGAGAAATCAACCCATTAATGGATAAACTCATAGACATTGAAAGTGCGCTCGTGCGCTCGCACTTAGAAGCACTTTTGATTGATAAATCAACAAAGAAAAATATTATCTGGGCCACGGATAGTTACGCTGAACTCGGAGATGGTTTTTCCGATAAAAGCCACTTGACGATGGGACTGTTGTTACAGCATCCGGAAGTCATCAAGCCTCGTATTTTGAAATCCCAGGAAGCGCAGCAAGCACGAACCCGGAAGAAGGCAGAAGTGTTTACGTCGGCATGGCTTTGCAACCAAATGAACAATTACTGCGATGAAGAATGGTTTGGCCGGAGACATGTCTTTAATGTGGAAAACGAGGACCACACCTGGACGGTAGTGGAAGAACCCATAGAGTTTCCTAAAAAGAAAACATGGCAGAAATACGTCGATTCCAGACGATTGGAAATCACGTGTGGTGAAGCACCGTATCTCGTATCCCGCTACGATGTCTCGACAGGCGAATTGATCGTGCCGCCAAAGCGTCGAATCGGCCAATTGGATCGGAAGCTACGCATCGTAAATGAAAATGCTGCTGATTATGACGAATGGGTAAAATGGACTATTCGTGCCTTTGAGTCCGTCTATGGGTATGAATACCAAGGGGATAACCTTCTTATCGCCAGAATCAATTTGTTGCTTACCTTTCTTGACTATTACCTCGAACGCTGGAACAAAAAGCCGGATAATAGGCTGTTAAATATGGTTATCAACAGAATTACCTGGAACATCTGGCAAATGGACGGACTGAAAGAAACAGTGCCTTTAGGAAAACCGTATGAACCGTTTCAGGAGGTTTCCTTGTTTGATGCACCATCAGAAACGGATAACGAAGAAGATGAATTAGAAGCTGTTTTGTGTAAAATACACAATTGGAGAGGAAAGGAAACTACGCTATTTAAAAAGTTGAAGGAGAGATAATGATGAGGAAAAAGTTTTTTGATTTTGTAATTGGTAATCCACCATACCAAGAAGATACGAATGGCGCTGGGAGACAGGCTAAGCCAGTATATAATATTTTTATGGATGAGGTAAAAAAATTAGATCCGAAAAGTATTTCACTTATTACTCCTTCAAGATGGTTCTCTGGTGGTATGGGCTTAGATCGATTCAGAAATGAAATGTTAAATTGTCATCACCTAAAATCTATTGTTGATTTTACTAACGCAAAAGATATTTTTCCTAATACAAGCGTCAGTGGTGGGGTTAATTATTTCGTTTGGCAAAAGGAATATTATGGCGACTGTGAGTTCACTAATATTACTAACGGAAAGAAAACTGTTAAGACTCGCGATTTAAGTGAATTTCCTATACTAGTAAGATACAATCAAGCTGTAGATATTATACGAAAAGTAAAAAGTAAATCTGAGGATAGCTTAGATACTATTACAAGTGGCTTAATGCCGTTTGGCCTATCAACAAGTTATAGAGGCCGTGAAAAAAAGACGGTAAAAGACTCATTGACATTATATGCTAGTAATTGTATCACCTATATTTCCCCAAAAGAAATAACAAATGGAAAAGAATATGTTGGTAAGTATAAAGTGTTAATAAGTAAGACCGGTGCCGAACATGCTGGAGAACCCAGTAGAGACGGTTGCTTTAGAGTTATTCCAAGTTCAATGAAAGTTATTGGCCCGGGAGAAGTTTGTACTCACTCGTATTTTCTAATTGGACAATTTGAAGATAAACGATTAGCAGAAAATGTATATAAGTATATGAGCACGAAGTTTGTAAGACTCCTTATGCTGATGGCTATGAGTGGATTTACCCTATCAAAAATCGTCATGGCATTCGTTCCCTTGCAGAATTTCACACCCGATTCTGATATTGACTGGTCTCAATCCATCCACGATATCGATTTACAGTTATACAAAAAATATGGTTTGGACGAAAATGAAATCAAGTTTATTGAAACCAATGTGAAGGAGATGGCGTAATGGCAGGTATTAATATTACAACGACTACTCCTGTTTGGCCGCAGTGCTACGCCTATACTACGCCAGGGATTCCTGCGCATGATGGCTGGACGAAAATTGGTTTCACAGAACGGGATGTAGAAACGAGAATAAAAGAACAGACTCATACTGTCGGTGTTGAGGCAAAAATCTGGTGGTGCCTACTCGCCCAATATAGGTCCCAACCGTATGGCACGTTCACAGATAGAGAATTTCATGCGTATTTGAAGAAATTAGATATTCCCCGCCAAAAAGGAACGGAATGGTTCCAAATCGATCCCAAAACTTCAGAAAAATACTTTGAAGCCTTTACTAAAAATCATGGCATTATTTCTGAACAAGATGCGGATGCCGTCATCCCTTACAAACTGCGTGATGAACAGAATCAGGCCGTAGAAGCGGCAAAGGCTTATTTTGAATCTCATGCTAATGGGGAATTTCTCTGGAATGCTAAGCCGCGCTTTGGTAAGACACTCTCAGCCTATGACCTTTGCAAACGCATGAATGCCATGAATATCCTGATTCTCACCAATCGTCCGGCTATTGCTAATTCGTGGTACCAGGATTATGAAACATTCTTTGGCCCACAGTCGGGCTATCTCTTTGTCAGCAACGTCGATGGCATCAAAGACAGAAAATATGTGTTAAGCCGAGAAGAGTATTTGGATAAATCTCCTACGAATGACCAAGAGAAAATAAAAGGGTGCATCGAATTTGTGAGTTTGCAAGATTTGAAGGGGTCCCTCTATTTTGGTGGCCAGCATGACAAACTCAGAGAATTGAGTAAAGAAAAAGGCACTATATGGGATATCATGATTATCGATGAAGCCCACGAAGGCGTCGATACGTATAAAACGGAGACTGCGTTCAATGAAATTCGACGGAAGTGTACACTCCATCTTTCCGGTACGCCCTTTAAAGCCTTAGCCAATGAAAAATTTCCGGAAGAAGCTATTTATAACTGGACCTATGCCGATGAACAGAAGAAGAAGCGCGATTGGGACGATAGCAATGAAATCGAAAATCCCTATGAAAATCTCCCGCGCCTAAATCTCTATACGTACCAAATGTCAGACATTATCCGTGACAAGGTACGGCAAGGTATCGAACTCGCAGATAATGATGTGGAAGAGTACGCGTTTGATTTAAACGAATTTTTCCAAACTAATAGTACTGAAAAATTTATTCACGATGCCGATGTGGATAAATTTTTAGATGCAATGACTACACAGGAGAAGTTCCCCTTCTCGACACTGGAACTCAGGAACGAACTAAAGCACACCTTTTGGCTTTTAAATCGTGTAGCTAGTGCTAAGGCATTGGCAAAGAAATTAAAACTCCATCCGGTATTCAAGGACTATACGATCATTCTGGCTGCTGGTGATGGGCGCTTGGATGATGACGATGAAAACGAAAAGGCCTACGACCGTGTGAGAAGAGCTATTGCTGAAGCAGGACCTGATGGAAAAACTATTACCTTATCCGTAGGCCAGCTCACTACGGGGGTCACCATTCCCGAATGGACGGCAGTCCTAATGTTGTCCAATATGGCCAGCCCGGCTCTTTATATGCAGGCGGCATTCCGTGCACAGAACCCTTGCCTGTTTACAGATGGTCATGGGAATTCCTACCGGAAACAAAATGCCTATGTCTTTGACTTTGACCCTGCCCGGACACTGACCATCTTTGGTCAGTTTGCTAGTGATTTGATTCCCGAAACGTCAGAAGATAAGAATAATCCTGAAAAACGTAAGCAGCATGTCCGTGAACTCCTGAATTTCTTCCCCGTCTATGGCGAAGACGAAGCAGGGTCCATGATTGAATTGGATGCGGAAAAAGTCCTCACCATCCCGCGGCACATTCATGCCAAAGAAGTCGTCGAACGGGGCTTTATGTCCAATTTCCTCTTTACTAACATTTCCGGCATCTTTGCGGCGCCAAAAGAAGTCATTGACATCATCAATAACATGCAGGCCCTGGAAGAGCCAAAGAAGTTGAACAATGTGGATGTCGATAAGAAAACAGCAGACGATTTGAATATTAACGAAAATGGAGAAGTCGATATTCCCAAGGATCAGGTCATAGGCACTGCGAGTGACCTCTTTGGTGATAAAGTGTATAAGATCATAGATGATAAGCTGAAGGATGCTGTTTCTAACGTCAAAGCAGACCATGCGAATAATCCAGATCCTGAGAAAGATGAATTGAAGCATTTGCAGGATACATTCGCAAAGCCCATTGCAGATCAATTAATGGGAACAGCAAAAGAAAAGTATGGTAGGGACATGAAAAAGTCTACGCAAAAGCACTTGGAACGCAAAATCAAGGAAACTACGAATGCCGTTGTCAGAGAGGAATATGGCCATTATAAGATTCAAGATAATCAGCTGAAAAGAGAACAGGATAGTAAGATAGAGGAAGCTCAGGCATCTGGTGTGTCCATGCAAACCATTTCCAGCCTTCAAGAGGAATACTCACAGAAACGCGAGCAAAATCATCAGAATATGGTGGACACGATTGCCCGTAAGATTCAAGAAAATCGTGTCGTAAATAAAGCGGCGGAAACCATTGTTGAAACAGTGGCAACGGAACAAAAGAATGCCGTAAAAGAATCGATAGAAGGCGGCGTTCGTGACCATTTACGTGGTTTCTCCCGTACTATCCCGGCCTTTCTCATGGCCTACGGCGATGAAAATACGACCCTGGAAAACTTTGATTCCTTAGTACCGGCCGACGTATTCTGGGAAGTCACCGTCAATCCGCAAAATGGGCAGGGTGTCACGCTGGACGATTTCCGCTTCCTGCGTGATGGCGGCGATTACACGGATGAAGAAACAGGGGAAACGAAGCATTTCAATGGACAGCTTTTTGATAAAGTCGTCTTTAATGATGCCGTCGCAGAATTTATGAAACGGCGGGCTGACCTGGCTGATTACTTCGATGAAAACAGTAAGGGAGACATCTTTGACTACATCCCGCCGCAACGAACCAACCAGATTTTTACACTCCGGCGTGTTGTTGTAGATATGGTTGACCGTCTGGAAAAAGAAAATCCAGGCTGCTTTGATGACCCGAACCATACCTTTGCCGATTTGTACATGAAATCAGGCATGTACATTACGGAAATCGTCACCAGACTGTATCGAAGCAAACGAATGAAAGACCTATACCCGGACAGCGCGGAACGATTGAACCACATCTTTGCCAAGCAGGTATATGGCTGCGCGCCGACGGAAATCATCTATCAGATTTGCCTCAAGTATATCCTCGGCTTTAGCGATGAAATCCACATCGATAAACACAACATCAAACTGTGCGACACCTTGCAATATGCCAAGGAAGATACGCTGGGTGAAAAGCTGGAAGAGCTGTTTGATTTGAAGTAAAGGTGCAAGGAGAAAAGCCCTATCAATACTACTGGGAGGAAGAAGTCATGGCGACACATAGGAAGAATATACAGTTGTTATTGATGGATGGTGAGGCTAATGGGAGAATTAAATGCACACTTGCAAATTGGACGGGTGTAGCATATAAAATCCCGCGGACTAAACTGGATACATGTAAAGACCGTGATGAGTTGCAGCAAACGGGTGTGTATTTCCTATTTGGGAATTCCGATGAAACAGGTAAAAGTGTTGTTTATGTCGGACAGGCCGGAGTCCGCAAAAACGGAGAAGGTATTTTGAATCGTTTACAGGAGCATCGACGGAACCCGAAAAAAGATTACTGGACGGAGGCCATTGCTTTCACCACCTCCAACAACTCTCTGGGACCAACGGAAATCAGCTACCTTGAAAACCGCTTCTATAATCTCGCCGTCGCTGCCAATCGCTACGAAGTAAAAAACGACAACGACCCGACACAGGGTAACCTCACAGAAGAAAAAGAATGCGAACTAGAGGAGTTCATCGAGTACGCCAAAATCGTCATGACCATCTTGGGCCATAAACTGTTTGAACCCTTACCGACTACCAGCTCTCAAGTAGAAGCGACGGCGCCCTCTGAGGAAGACCCAAAGCTATACCTGAAGAGAAATGTGCAAAACGTCGGGATGGTCGGGGCTGTTGGAGCACAGACGGCCGATGGCTTCGTTGTGATGCAGGGAAGCCATATATCACCGATTGATGATGATACCATTCCAGCGATTATCAAAGAACACAGAAAAGAAGCACCTCTGGATGAAAGGGGAAACCTGACGGAAAACCTGTTATTCACCAGCCCCTCTTATGCCGCCATGTTTGTCGTCGGCAAGAGCGCAAATGGATTGACCTCATGGAAAAATAAAGACGGCATCACGCTGAGGGATTTAGAATCAGAGGGAACTGAAGATTAGCCTTTTTAGGCCATTCAGCGACTGGGTGAATGGGCTGTATGTAATAAAAAAATAAAATTCAAAAAGGAGAAATGACTATGCGAAAAATTCTATTCTCAATCCTCCTGGCCTGTGTTCTGGCTCTGAGCATTACACCAGGCACTACACAGGTTTCCCAAGCCGCAACGACCCAGGCGCCTATACTGGTACAGATTTCTGACCTTCAATTTCCTGAATTCTATCATTCTATGCTGGTTATGAACCAGGCCAAAGATTTGCGCCTGAATATCGAAAAAATTGTAGATTATTCCATACCGGGTCAATATTATGATTCTTATCTTGTCAGTGCTACGCGCTCTACAAATCCAAAAGATCATGCAGCTGTCATTACGATCTTCACTAACAAAGCTGGGTATGTCTCTAAACTGACTATTACTGCAGTAATGGATAACCCTGAAGCTAAACTCGACGCGTACCGGGCAGAACGTCTGATTTTACGAACCTTAGGCGTAGGTGTAACTCAAAGCAAGGCTTTCCAGCAGGACATTTTGGCCAGAGATATCCCTTTTCAAACGGCCTACTGGCTGGATAACTCGAAGCGGAATCTCATCGTTTCCCATGCCCCGTCGCCAAGCCTGGATTCTTTGCTATATATTCGAATGACTGCCGTAGATAAAAAGCTTTCACCAGAAAGGAGGTAGATGATAATGAAACGATGGATATCAGCAGGTTTCTTATGCCTATTTCTCCTGATGCCCTTTCTGTGTATGGCCGCTGCAGTGCCTCTCAACGATACCATTAAAGAACAACAATTTATAAAAAGCTTTAATAATTGTGCCAAGCGGGAAAACCTTTCATATCGTCTCGTGCGGGAGCCAAAATACAACCGCACGGAAACGGAAGAAGGCTTCCTTTCTTCTTTTGTTATAGAAGGAGTGCACCCACATCAAAACCTTATTTTAGTATGGAGTGGCAGTGAAAGCCATATCTACGCTATCCACATATTCATCGACAGCCCCGAACGGCTGAAAGACATGATAGGAGAAACGATGATTATTGAACATGCCTTAGGCATGCCCGGTGGTGAAGCCCAATCAGATGGCATGTTTGCTATCGTAGACGCTATAAAAAAAGGAAAAGGCTCCTATTGGTCAGAAGCCACACAGCGCCGTTATATCATCGAGTATTTTCCCCCGGAAGGCGAAGAAGAGACTTTATTGGAAATAAGGGCAGACGTATAAAAAATTAGAGAAGAAGCAGATGCTTTATTTTTTATTTATACTTTTATAAACCATTTTAGTACTTAATAACCTTACTTTTGTCCCATACCTCTTGAAAGATAAATTTCAGGAGGTATTTTTTTATGACCAAGGAACAGAAACAACAAATCATCTCCCTGCGCCGGGATGGCGGCCAAGCCAATGGATAAAAAGACATTTTATGATGAGCCTGTCCTTTGTAAGCGTAAAATAAAACCATGGATACTCCCACCTGCCAAGATATGAGATAATCA
>OKSB01001494.1_pt1 | contig 23023 bp, 16 predicted proteins | sample 1601171 | NCBI WGS metagenome assembly OKSB01 (sample SAMEA3541496, study PRJEB24748) | human gut metagenome | biome: human gut; feature: human-associated habitat; material: faeces | place: China | collected 2012 | reverse complement strand
CAATGTCGGTGAAATTGAAGACGCGAACGGCGTAGGCGAAGTCGGCAACGCCAAATGCGGCGATATTATGAAAATGTATTTGAAAATTGACGACGGCATTATTACCGACGTTAAATTCAATACATTCGGCTGCGGCTCGGCTATTGCAACCAGCTCAATGGCAACCGAAATGATAAAGGGCAAGCCCGTAACAGAGGCGTTAAAGCTCTCAAACAAGGCGGTTGTAGAGGCGCTCGACGGTCTGCCGGCGCACAAGATACATTGCTCTGTTTTGGCGGAGGAAGCAGTAAAGGCGGCGCTGTTTGATTATTACAACCGTCACCCCGAGCTTGAAAAGCCCGAGGGACTGCCCGATTGCGCAGAATGTCACGGCGGATGCTGCTCCTGCAAATAATTATATCTGCCGAGTTTAATTCAGCATTTTTCCGAAAATCCGACGGTTTGTTATTACAATATTGACAAAACACTGATAATGTAATATAATAGTGGCATATCAACGAATTGATTTTCGGAGGATAAATAATGCAAATTAAAAAACTTACGGCAGTAATTGCCATAGCATTTCTTATAGTTTTTAGTTTTGTCGGTTGTAAGAATAAAGGCAATACCTCGTCTGACTCATCAGGCACGGTAAGCAGTAAACCGTCGGTCAGCTCGGATGATACTCCTGTCAGCTCCGATTCTTCCACTGTCAGCAGCGATGTTTCTTCCGTTGCTTCAAAGCCGCATAATAATGTGAGCAGTGAACCACGCAGTGATTCAAGCAGCGAACCGCATAAGCACGCATATAAAATTACCAGAGTTAATCCTACCTGTACCGAAGACGGCTACACTCTTTATGAATGTAGCTGCGGGCGGTGGTATACCGAAAAGGGTAAGAAAAAAACCGGTCACAAATGGGGCGACTGGAAAGAATCGGTAATTGCTACCGCATTTGATGAGGGTAAAAAAGAGCGTATCTGCACTGTATGCGGTAATAAAGAAACAAAAACGGTAGAAAAGCTTAAACCCGAAGAGCTTGAAAAGGAACTGCTTAAGCTTATAAACGAAGCCCGTACAGAAGCTAAAATTGCAGTGCTTGAGCTGCCGACTGATGAAAACGCGGCTAAGCTGGCTGAATATTTAGCTTTGGGCAAAACCGACGAATATGAGGCAGAACTTGCCAAGCTGAACGCAGAGCACAGCGGCAAGTGCCAGATAAGCGGATATGATACTGCGCAAAAGGCATTTGAGGCATTGCAAGCTGATGAAAACAATAAAAAAGATATTCTCGGCAGCGAGTATAAATGGATTTCGCTTAAAACGATTGTAGATGGCGAAAACATCCATTGGGCTTTGGTGCTTTGGGGCTGAAATATTACATTATACAAAACAGGTGAAGAACCGTAAAAGTTTCTTCGTCTGTTTTTTTATGCCTAAAATGCCCGAGTTATAGTTAAAACTTATAACTCACTATTTTTATAGGATATTGGACAAAACGGAAATTTTGTAGTATACTAACGTCAACGAAACAAAAAGGAGCTGAAAACCGTGATAAAAACAAAGACAAAAACGGACGGCGCATAATACATTGCCTTATGCAAACAGTAAGATATCCTTGCGAAGGATACTTTTATACACTTTATGCTATCAGCTGTGCAAGGCGAATAATAGTTCAAATAAATGGCGGCAAATTATATCAAAAAGACGAAAGTTGCCGTTATTAACAATATAAATTGTAACTTCGCATCAAAAGAATCAGATGAAACGATTTTCCCTTATCTTGTTAGCCTTGCTATTTGTAGTGTGCGGTAAGGCTTTTGGCGACGACGAGTTGCCGTCGGCAGCCCCGACCATGACAATAGTAAAAGGAGACAGCATTTCGGAGACCACTCTTTATGAAGGCTCGGCGCCCGTAACAGGGCAGTTTGCTGCTAATGTGGCAAATCTCGGCAGTTATACGCCTTATTACGAGTGGCGTTTTTATGAAAACGGCGACCGCGAAAATCCGTTTCTCGTGAGATATGACCCGGAAATGGAATACACTTTCGACGAGTCGGGCTCGTTTAACATAGAACTTGTTATAAGTTTTGTAGACGGGCTTGATACGTTGGAATATTCCATGGACGAACCGTTTACTGTTAGTATAAGCACATCGAAACTGGAAATACCTAATGCTTTCTCGCCCAATGGCGACGGGCAGAACGACGTTTTCAAAGTGAAAGAGGGGTATCAGAGCATAGTAAGTTTCCATGGGTATATATTCAACAGATGGGGCAAAAAAATATACGAATGGACCGACATTGACGGCGGCTGGGACGGCGATGGCGCAAAAGACGGCGTGTATTTCGTAATTATCAAGGCCCGCGGTGCCGACGGCCGCAATTACAACCTTCGCCGGGACGTGAACTTATTACGAGGTTATGAATCAGAAGATACAAGCGGCAGTTAAGGAAGAAACAAACCGTAAGCCCGCTGCCGGATTGGAAAACGATAAAAAAATAATTGTACTCGGCGCGCGGGTAAACAACCTTAAAAACATAGATGTAGAGATTCCGCGCAACAGCCTGACTGTAATAACAGGGCTGAGCGGCAGCGGGAAAAGTTCGTTGGCCTTCGATACAATCTACGCCGAGGGGCAGAGAAGGTATATCGAAACTTTCTCGGCCTATGCCCGTAATTTCATGGACCACCTCGAGCGGCCCGATGTAGATAAGATTTCCGGCCTCAGCCCCGTACTAAGCATAGAACAGAAAACAACCAACAGGAATCCACGCTCAACGGTTGGGACGATAACAGAAATATATGATTACCTCCGCCTGCTGATGGCCAGAATAGGCGAGGCTTATTCGTATGTAACCGGCGAGAAGATGATTCGCTACACCGGGGAGCAACTGCTGAATCTTGTGATGAAGGATTACGCCGAGCACAAGATATATATCCTCGCTCCTTTGGTGCGCAACAGGAAAGGGCATTACAAAGAACTGTTCGAAACAGAGAGGCGCAGAGGTTTCCTGAACATGCGGGTGGACGGCGAAATAGTCGAGATAACCAAAGGAATGAAACTCGACAGGTACAAGAACCATGACGTGGAGCTTGTGGTCGACAAACTCATAGTACACGAAAAAGATTTAGAACGCCTTAAAAAGAGCGTGAATCTTGCGTTGGAACGCGGTAACGGCTTGATTATGGTTCAGGATTTTACGTCGGGTAGTATAAAGTATTACTCTAAACGCCTGATGTGTCCTACATCGGGAATATCTTATCGCGATCCTGCTCCCAATAACTTCTCGTTCAACACAACGATAGGTTCTTGTCCGAAATGCAAAGGATTAGGATACGTAAGCGCAATAGACATAAACAAAATAATTCCTAACCGCAAGCTGTCTATAAAAGAAGGTGCCATAATACCTTTGGGAAAAGCAAAACCATCTTTGATTTTCTGGAAAATAGAGGCTGTGCTTAAAAATTACGGCTGCGATTTGTCCGTACCGGTGGAGAATATTCCCGATGAGGCAATCGACGAAATAATAAACGGTTCTAACGAACAGGTGCGGATAGACGCTAATTTGGTGCATACTTCGAGCGATTTTTTTACAACCTTCGAGGGTCTGTCGCGCTATATTGAACAGACTGCACAGCGGGATGATTCTGCAGCCATGAAAAAATGGGTAGACCAGTTTGCTACCAAACGTACGTGCCCAATGTGCCATGGCGCCCGGCTCAACAAGGAAGCATTGTGCTTCCGCATAAACGGAAAAAATATATTCGAACTGGCTTCAATGGACATCTCGGCTTTGGCTGAGTGGATGGCTAATGTGGAAAATACATTGTCGGAACGACAACGTAATATAGGACACGAAATCATAAAGGAAATAAACAAACGTTTGGGATTCCTTATGGATGTAGGTCTGGAATATCTGTCGCTCAACAGGTCATCAGTCAGTTTGTCGGGAGGAGAAGGACAAAGAATAAGGTTAGCTACACAAATCGGTTCAGGCCTTGTTAATGTTTTGTACATACTTGATGAACCGAGCATAGGCCTTCACGAACGCGATAATATAAGGCTTATTAATTCCCTGAAAAAACTTCGTGATATGGGAAATACGGTGATTGTCGTGGAGCACGACCGCGACATGATGCTTGCGGCTGACTACATAGTAGACCTCGGCCCGCGTGCCGGCAGGCTCGGGGGCGAAGTAGTTTTTCAAGGAACGGTAAACGAAATGCTTTGTTCAAATACTCTAACTGCAAATTATTTGAACGGAACAACAGCTATAGAAATACCTAAGGAACGTCGTAAACCGAACGGGAAATCTATAAAAATAATAGGAGCTTCGGGAAATAATCTAAAAGGCATAAATGTGGAGATTCCTTTAGGTTTGCTCGTTTGTGTTACCGGCGTATCGGGCAGCGGCAAATCTACTCTTATAAACGACACGTTGCTGCCAATTATTTCCAAGCATCTTTATGGAACAATCAACGAGCCTTTGCCTTATAAGGAAATAAAAGGATTGGAAAACATAAACAAGGTTGTCAATGTAGACCAGAGTCCTTTAGGGCGCACTCCTCGCTCGAATCCGGCCACGTATTGCGGTGTATTTTCCGACATACGCAATCTTTTCGCTTCGTTGCCCGAAGCAAAAATGCGAGGTTACGGTGCCGGACGCTTTTCGTTTAATGTAAGCGGCGGAAGGTGCGAGACATGCAAAGGCAATGGATACAAAGCTATAGAGATGAATTTCATGCCGCCGGTATTTGTTCCTTGCGAAACATGTCACGGAAAAAGATATAACCGCGAGACGCTCGAAGTAAGGTTCCGCGGGCGGAGTATCTCTGATGTGTTGGACATGACCATAAACCAAGCGGTCGAATTCTTCGAGAACATACCTTCGATATTGAACAAGATAAAAGTATTGCAGGAGGTAGGGCTCGGATATATAAAGTTAGGACAATCTTCCACTACGCTGTCGGGAGGTGAAAGCCAGCGTGTAAAACTTTCGGCCGAACTGTCCCGCCGAGGCACAGGTAAGACAATATACATATTGGACGAACCAACCACGGGATTGCATTTCGAAGACATTAGGGTTCTGATGTCAGTTTTGAACCGTTTGGTAGAAAGAGGGAATACAGTCGTTGTAATAGAACACAACATGGATGTGATTACGCAGGCCGACTATGTTATCGACATGGGGCTTGAAGGCGGCTTTGCCGGCGGTGAAGTCCTGGCTACAGGAACTCCGGAGGAAATAGCAAAATGCGGAATAGGGTATACGTCAAAATATATTTCGCAAGAATTGAAACGTTATGCCCAAAGCACAAAACGAGTATGAAAAGCAAAGAAACTAAGAAAACGAACGTCGCTCGGCTTTTGGACCACGACAACATAAAATATGAGTTGGTTGCCTACGAAGTAGACGAGAACGATTTGAGTGCCGTTCATGTGGCTGAGTCTTTGGGTGAAGACATAAAACAGGTCTTTAAGACAATCGTACTTCATGGCGACAAAAGCGGGAACATCGTTTGCGTAGTGCCCGGCGACGCTGAAGTGGATTTGAAAAAAGCAGCCCAGGTAAGCGGAAACAAAAAATGTTCTCCTCTGCCTTTGAAGGAGCTGCTTCCTACTACGGGATATATCCGCGGCGGGTGCTCGCCTATAGGAATGAAGAAGCATTTTCCCACATATATCGACTCGTCGGCAAGGAATTTCGGCGATATATACGTTAGCGCCGGTGTGCGAGGCATGCAGGTCAGGCTCTCGCCCGATGATTTGGCGCTGATGTCGAAGGCTGCGTTTGCCGATTTGGTATAATGTGAACCAACAACGGAACTTAAAAAGACTAAACTCAATTATTAATTCTTAAAATCAAATTATAATGTTCGAAGGACAACCCAAAGGGCTTTATGCGTTAGCCTTGGCAAACACAGGCGAACGTTTTGGATATTATACTATGCTTGCGATATTCACATTGTTTATGCAGGCAAAGTTCGGTTACGATGAAGGAGAGGCAGCCGGGATATATTCCGGTTTCCTGGCCGGAGTGTATTTCCTTCCGCTTTTAGGCGGCTTCTTGGCCGATAAGTTCGGCTATGGCAAGATGGTAAAGTTAGGTATGGCCATAATGTTTGTTGGCTACCTCTTCCTTGCAATTCCTACCAAGGCCGACGGTATCGGCTTTTGGAGCATGATAGGAGCGCTGACGCTCATTGCAGTGGGTACCGGTCTTTTCAAGGGGAACCTGCAAGTAATGGTGGGAAACCTTTATGACGACCCGCGTTACAGCAGCAAGCGCGATACCGCGTTCTCCATTTTCTATATGGCCATAAACATCGGCGCGATGTTTGCACCTACGGCGGCTACGGCTGTTACTAATTGGATGATGGGCAAGGACGGTTTTATTTACGATGGCCGCGTGCCTGCCATTGCCCACCAGATATTGGATGGAACAAGCACGCCTGCCAACGAGAAACTGTTGCAAGGTCTTATTGACAACCATACGGTTGCAACCAACTTTGCCGGTAGCCTTCAGGACTTCAGCGCGCAGTATATCGACAGCCTTTCGCAGGCTTACAACTACGGTTTCGGTGTAGCTTGCCTTTCGCTCATAGTTTCGGCTCTGATATACTTCTCGTTCCGTACGTCGTTCAAAAATGTGGAAAGTTCAGTCAAGACAAAGCCGGCAACAAGCGATAAAGAAAATACCAAAGTTGAGGAAATCACTCCTGCCGAATCTAAACAGCGCGTTATAGCTCTGATACTGGTATATCTCGTAGTGATATTCTTCTGGATGGCTTTCCACCAGAACGGTCTTACGCTTACATATTTTGCCCGCGATTACACGGCTTCGTCCGTTTCCGGCTTGAGCCGTATGGGCTTCAGCGTGTGGGGACTTGCATTTATAGCGGTATTGGTTTATGCTCTCTTTGCATTGTTCCAGTCGAGCACAAAGCGTGCCAAAGCAGCCGCAGCCGTAGTCTCGCTATTGTGTGTAGCCGGCGTAGGTACAATCTTTACGACCATGGATGATACCATACAGATTCTCCCGCAGGAATTCCAGCAGTTCAACCCGTTCTTCGTGGTAGCGCTTACGCCGTTCTCTTTGTTGCTGTTTACGTCCTTGGCCAAGAAAGGCAAAGAACCGTCAGCTCCTCGCAAGATAGCTATCGGTATGCTCGTTGCGGCGGTGGCATATTGCATTATGACAGTGGGCAGCATAGGAATGCCTACGCCGGCCGACCTGAAAGCCGACGCAAGCCTGCTTAGCAATCCGGCAAGTCCGAATCTTCTAATTTCTACATATCTCGTTCTGACATTTGCAGAATTGTTGCTTTCGCCCATGGGCATATCGTTCGTGTCGAAGGTCGCTCCTCCCAAACTTAAAGGCGCTATGATGGGTGGCTGGTTCGCCGCTACGGCAGTAGGAAACTATGCCGTGCAGGTAACCGGACGCTTGTGGGGCGATTTGCCACTCGTTGCAATATGGGGAATACTCATAGGTCTGTGCGTGGCAGCGGCAATATTCATGTTCTCCATAATGAAAAGATTGGAACGCGTATGTAATTAATGGAATAACCTTGTAAAAGAGCAAAATACCCTTTGTCTGCGTGTGGACGAAGGGTATTTTGCATATAAGTCTGTAGCTTTGGAGTACTGTTTGTTTTTATCGCCGGCAGTGCTCCTTACAGTTTGCAGCCTATACGTTATGCAAAACAGACATCCGCAGCATCGGAAACCGGTCACGGAAAACAGACAAAAAGAGCAGTACGGAATCACATCTCATTTTCAGATGGTTACAACTACCTCGGAGAAAAGAAAAAATACAAGGCACATAATTTAAAATATGTGCCTTGTATTTTAAAATATGTCCGACCTATTTTTGACCACGTCCCGAAATGGTGCAAAATTTTACATCGTTTTTATGCCAAAAGCGGAGACGAAAATCCCGACTTTTAAAACTCGGAACTTAAACTATAAAACAGCTTCCGTCCAAAGCGAAATCCGTGTGGTTTCAAGCGCAAAACATTGAATTATTACGCATTGGTGTGCTTTTATTATGTTGGCAGACATGATTAAAACGAAGCAATTGTATGATTTGTAAATTACGGATAACAGAATGAGTTAATAAATAATAAAATATAGAAAATATTGAGTTGTGATTTTTTGATAATATACGGTTTTTATTATATTTCGAACAAAATAAACGGGTATTAAGACAGGTACGACAAGCTACGTTACTCATAACCCGGGCGACGGCGCATACCGTTATACGGGCATAAGTTATGTTGTGGAAACCAACGCCTTTGCCGTTGCCCTTAGCGGCAATATGCAATGTAGCGAACCCGGCTTGACGAGTCTCTGATGTTTTTATATTGGTAGAAATAAAAAAACAATTTTAAAATTTGATTGTCATGAAACGGATAATAAATCTTCTCTTTGCCATAGTTTTTGCCTTGCCGCTTTATTCACAAGAGATAGCGACTATCGACGGTATAAAGTATTTTTTGTACAATGGGGAAGCTACAATAATGGAACAGGATAATCCTGTTTCCGGTAGTATCGTTATTCCTGAAATAGTTTCATACAACAATAATTCGTATGTCGTTGTATCAATTGCTGATAGAGCTTTTTCTGAAAAATCCATTACAAGTATAAAGTTACCAAACAGTATAAAATCAATAGGTGACGAGTGTTTCCAATTTTGCCAAATTCTTTCATCTGTATCGTTACCTGATAATATAACGTCCTTAGGATATAGATGTTTTTGGCATTGTACTTATCTTCAATCCATAGTTTTACCCAATAGCATAACTTCATTGGGGAAAGAATGCTTTTACGAATCGGGTCTCAAATCAATCGAGCTTCCGGAAAATTTGCAATCCATAGGTGACAGGTGTTTCGCAAAGTGCACAAATCCTATACGTTCAGTGGTCCTGCCAAACAGTGTAACCTCATTAGGCGTGGAATGTTTTCTCGGCGATGAAAAACTTATATCAGTAACATTGTCGGACGGATTGACATCGTTAAGTAATTCTTGTTTTTCCGGCTGCAAAAGTTTGTTGTCCGTTGTAGGCGGAAACAATATAACGGCATTTGGTCAAAGCTGTTTTAGAGATTGTACGAGCCTTATAACCGTAACTTTGCCTAATAGGTTGAAATCTTTGGGAAGTTCATGCTTTTCTTATTCTGGCTTGACGTTAGTTACCTTGCCAGAAGGTATAGTGTCATTGGGGTCTGGTTGCTTTGAGTATTGCAAACATCTTTCGTCTATAAATCTGCCTAATAGTATAACGAATATAGATGTCGCGTGCTTTGAAGGCTCCGGCCTTGTAGATGTAACTATACCATCGCGTATAAAAGAGTTGGGTACAGGTTGCTTCGAATATTGCAAAAATCTGAAATCAGTTACTTTGCCTGATGGTATAACGACGTTGGGCCGATATGCTTTTAACAGTTGTACAAGCCTTGAAACCATAAATTTGCCTAACAGTATTACAGTTATGGGAATGAATTGCTTTTCCGGTTGTAGTAGTCTAAAATCAGTAACTTTGCCAAGCGGTATATATTATGTATCTTCCGAGTGCTTTTCTGATTGTCGCAACCTTGTATCGGTTAATTTTCCCGCGAACGGAAACTTATATAAATTGAGTAGTAGTTGTTTTTCAGGTTGTACAAGTTTGGCTTCGGTGACATTGCCCGGCAATATAAAGGATTTGGATATAAGATGTTTCATGAACTGTAAGAGCCTCAAGCAAGTAATTTTGTCTGAAGGTACAACTGGTTTAGGGCTTGGATGTTTCACGAATTGCACTAGTCTTGAATCGATTACATTCCCCGAGAGTATAAACGGTATAGGTATGTATTGTTTTGATGGTTGCACTAGTTTGTTTTCAGTTACATGTCCATGGGAGAATATAGATACCGTGTCGGTTTCGGGAGACGCTTTTAGAGGAATTTTTTCTGAGGCTATACTTAATGTACCAAAAGGAACGGAGGAGATGTATAAGGCAGTGGAGCCATGGAAAAGTTTTAATCGTTTTGCCGTATACGACAAAACAGGAACAGGCGTGGGCTTGTCGGATATATTAGCCGATGAATTCGGTGTGGAACTATCTAATGGAGGGCAGACAGTGGCGGTTAGTGGGCTGGCAAACGGTGCGAAGGTATCGTTATATACCACAGATGGTATGTTGCTCTCTACAGATAACGCCTCGGATAGCGGCACAGCAATGCTTGACACCAAGAATGAACACGGAGTGCTTATTTTAAAAATTGGAAGCAAAGGTCATAAGATAATAGTAAATTGAAAAACATCTAAGCTTTTGTGGGAGTATAATTTGATTATAAAGGGAGCATCCCTTAGGGAAAAGAAAAAATACAAGGCACATATTTTGAAATATGTGCCTTGTATTTTGAAATATGTCCGACCTATTTCGGGGTTTACTTAAAATTGCGTTTAAAAAGTAACATGTAAAATGGCAATTATAGCGATGTCGTTTTGCATGTTTCCCTGTATGCTTTTAATATGCCTGTCGTTGTTGTTGAAATATCCTAAGTATGGCTGTATGTTCGGCTACTTGTCTTTTCTTCCGAAGATTGAGAAGTGTACGTAACGTTTGGGGTGAGACTTCAGGTCTATAAGCAGTTCGTTGGCACTGTTCATGGTTTTGTTCATATTGTCGTACAGTGTTGCGTCGTTCAGTAGCAGTCCGAGAGAGTTGTCGCGGCTGGTGAGACGGTCGTTAAGCGTGTTTGTCATTGTGTTCACGCTTTCAAGTGTGGTGTTAACCTTGTTCATGGTTGCCGCTACGTCCAGGTTTTTCAAGTTTTCGGTTATCTGTTCGGTGTTTTCTCCTATACGGTCCATGCGCTCCGTCAGCCGAGGAATATCGTTGCCCAGCAGTTTGTTCATCTGTGCCGTGGTATATTTAAGGTTCTCGGTAATGTCGCGTGTGTTGCGCAGCGTTGCCGTAAGTGCGGGGTCGGCCAGTATGGCGTTAAGAGAGTAAAGTATCGAGTCGATTTTTGGTATTATCTGTTCCATTGCCGGAAGCATTTTCTCTACTTTCTGTAACGCGCCTTTGTGCATTTCGCCTTTTATAGTATCTCCGGGATTTATGTATCCTGTTTTATCCTGCGGAAGCACGAGGCATATTTTCACACCTCCAAGCATTTCAGCCTCTATTTCGGCTTTTGTTCCCTGCGGTACGCGCATTTCCTTGTCTAACTCTATGTTTACAGCTACGTGTCCGGGGTTCTGGTAGTTGTATTTTATTTCGCGCACGGTTCCTACCGCGTATCCGTTGGCGTAAACGGGGCTCGATGTTGCTAATCCGAGGATGTCGGAAAATTCGATGTAATAGTTGTTCGAGGTTTTGAATACATTAATTCCTTTGAGGAAATTAAAACCTATGAACAGTAGCACTAACGCTATTATCGCCGTAAGTGCTATTTTGACTTCGGCTGTGAAGTATCTTTTGCTCATAATGATGTTCCTTGTTTGGTTATTGAATTTATTTTTGGTTTGGTAAGTTTTTACGTCTTTGAGTTTTCTGGCGGGTGTGTTTACAATTTACATTTGTGCTGTTTGGTTATGTGTGTCAGGGGCGCTTTTTGTTGTTTAGGAACTCCCGTATGGCTTCTCCCGTATCCATGCGTTCGTTTCCTTTGAATGCTACTATGAATGCGTCGGAATATTTTGCACGTATTTCTTTAAGCTTCCTTTTTGCTTCGTTATAGTTTTCTGTAGGCTCACAGGTGTATTTTGTTATACCTCCTTCCGTATAGCTTTCGAGGCCATTTGCTTCTTTAAGCCTTTTGTCGTTTTTGTTTAGCGGACTGTCAGAAGTAAGGAACTGTATTTTAAACACGGGTACGGAAGAGGTTGCTTTTTCAGCGGGAGTTGATTGCTGCATGTCCTTTGCAGGGCTTTCTCTCGTTTCGACAGTCTGCTCTTTCGAGGATTCTTGTTTGCTTACAAGTTCTCCCAGAACGGATGTGCCGCTTTCCTGCGTTTTTGTTGCATTACTTTCCTGTGTGGCGGGTTTGTTGTCTTGTTTTGCCGCCGCGTCGCCTATCAGTATAATTCCGTCGTCTGTAATGTTTTGCTGCGGTGCCTTGGCTTTGTTTACAGTCGATTCAGCCTTGCTGTTGCCTTTTGTTTCTGCTGCGCCGTTGGCGCTTTGTTTTGTTTCCTGGCTTTTGTCTTGTGCCGCTTTGTTGTCGTTCGTTTCATCGGGTACAGGCGTTCCCGAATCGTCCAGATTCTTATATGGAGGAGTCACACGTTTTTTTCCGTCTTGTGTTTGTTTGTAATCAAGAAACCCTTCGTAAATGGAGCGGGCCAGCTTTTTTACTCCGTTGTCGGAGTTCAGGTATGCTTCTTCGGCTGGTGTAGATATAAAACCTAACTCGGTAAGCACGCTTGGCATGGAAGTTTCGCGTAGAACCAGGAATCCGGCCTGGTGCACTCCCTTGTCCTGGCGTCCGGCGATTTTTACATAATATTTTTGTATGCTTTTTGCGAGGCTTACGCTTTGCTTCATGTATTCGTCTTGCATGAATTCGAAAATGATATAGCTCTCCGAAGAATTCGGGTTGAACTTCGCATACCGTTCGCTATAGTTTTCCTCTACCAGAATAGCCGAGTTTTCGCGCTTGGCCACATCAAGATTGTCGTCGGAGCGTGCCATTCCGAGAGTATATGTTTCTGCTCCGTATGCTATGCGGCCTTTTCTAAGTGCATTTGTGTGTATAGAGATGAACAGGTCTGCTTTTGCACGGTTTGCAATGTCTGCGCGCTCCTGAAGGTTTACGGATACGTCTTTTTTGCGTGTATAAATAACTTTTACGTCAGGACAATTCGCCTCAACCAGTCTGCCGAATTCAAGGGCCACGTTGAGGTTTATGTTTTTTTCCTTGGAGTAGGTGCCTATCGCCCCCGGGTCGTGCCCGCCATGCCCTGCATCTATAACGAGGGTAAATGTTTTGTCATTGCCGGAAGCATTGGCAGCAGATACCGCCAACAATGCAACAGACAGGTTTATAAACAAGCGTTTTAAGTTCATGTGCAATAAACACCATGCTATTGTGTACAAAAGTAGTGGTTTTTTCTTGTACGAACAAGAATGTGGCGGTTTTATGGCCTTTATGCAAAGCAATGTATGCTTTGTTGTAAGCCAAACTTTGAATCGTTTGTGGAATTTGTTTGTTATTTCCCGTAAAGCGTAAGGCTTTCACATGTTATCTAAGACGCATTGTTTATAAATAGAAATCTTTTGTCAGCATGCTGTATTCTGGCGTCTTGTTCCCGTGAGCATCACACAATGTTAGAGTGTCGGACCTTTCGGGCTCTGTTCTTTTACGCGAGAATTGCAATAGTGCCCTTTTAGGTAGCTTGCCGGGAATCGTTAGTACGTCGGTACGATGTACTAACCTTATGCCCTTTTCCCACGCAAGGTAAATGAACTTCTCTGTTGCTTGTTCCGGTAATATTACAGCCAGTGAGCCTTGCTCTGTAAGTAGCCTTGAGGCAGATTCCAGCAATTCTGTGTGCGTTAGTGTCAGTGTTTGACGTGCTATATTCCTGCCGTTGTGTTCTGCTGTTCTATTGTTCTCGAAAAATGGAGGGTTTGATATTATAAGGTCGTATTTATCGTTTGTGTAGAATTTCCTTATGTCGCATTTTATGATTTCTACACGGTTTTTCCAAGGGCTGTTATTCGCGTTCTCCTTTGCCTGTATTGCTGCGGATTCGTCAATTTCTATGCCTGTTATATATGCGTCGGAACGTTGCGCGAGCATTATGGCTATTAAACCGCTGCCTGTTCCAATGTCAAGTATGCGGCGAGCCATGTTTGTGTCGCACCACGCTCCAAGCAGTACGCCGTCAGTGCCAACGCGCATTGCTGCCTTATCATGTTTGATACTGAATTGTCGAAATCTGAAACAATTGCTTTCCATCGTTTTTAACTGACTTATTGCTTACTGTACTTGTACGATTATAGGTAGGCTCTGTTGCAAAAGTAGAAAATAACTGACAATAAAACTTTAGGTTCATAAAATATAAGTACTTTTGCACAATGGGTAATGTGCCTTGACGCATAGCAACACCCGTTTAATTACATATAGAATCTTATGGCAGAAAATGATAATAAACAGTTTTCGTTGATAGCTGATTTTGACGGAGACGAAGAAAGCTTGTTGAATATTGAAGTAGATGGTGAAATTCCCGTGTTGCCTTTGCGTAACATGGTGTTATTTCCCGGTGTGGTGATACCTTGTACCATAGGACGCAGGTCAAGCTTACGCTTGGTGAAGAATGCTAATAAAACTGGTAAATTTATTGCCGTTACAAGTCAAATAAATCCGGATACGGATGAACCTGATTTTGACGATTTGTATAAAACAGGAACAGTGGCAAGAGTGCTGCGCGTGTTTGAATTACCCGACAATAACTTTACTGTACTGTTGCAAGGATTTGCCAGGTTCAAGTTGACGGAAATCACTTCACACCAGCCTTATCTAAAAGGCAATGTAAAAGTATTGAAAGAATCTATTCCTGCTAAGGATGACAAAGAATTCGTTGCTTTGGTTGACGCATGCCGTGAAATGACGGAGCGTTATTTAAAACAAAACGATACTCTTCATGGGGAACCTATCTTTGCTGTGCATAACATAACGAACAAGATGTTCCTCGTAAATTTCGTATGCACAAACCTTCCGTTCTCAATAAAAGAAAAGAATGAGCTTCTTACCTTATCTTCTTTAAACGAAAGAGCATACAAGCTGTTGGCTATACTGAACCGCGAAGTGCAGTTTGCTGCCTTGAAAGCCGATATACGCAATAAGACACGGGAAGACCTCGACCGTCAACAGAAAGAGTATTTCCTGCAACAGCAGATTAAAAATATTCAGGACGAATTGGGAGAAACACCGCAAAATCAGGATATAAAGGATCTTGCGGATTTGGCTGCTAAAAAGAATCTGCCCGAAGATATAAGAAAATATTTTAACAAGGAATGGGCTAAGTTGGAACGTATCAATCCACAAAATCCGGATTATAATGTTCAGCTTAATTATTTGCAAACATTGTTGTCGCTGCCGTGGGGGGTGCTTACCAAAGATGATACTAACGTAAAACGGGCAAAAGCAGTACTCGACCGCGACCATTATGGGCTGGAAAAGGTAAAAGAGAGAATACTTGAACATCTTGCAGTTCTTACTTTGCGCAAGGATTTGAAATCACCTATAATTTGCTTGTACGGCCCTCCCGGAGTAGGTAAAACGTCTTTGGGTAAAAGCATAGCTTCCGCTTTGAAAAGAAAATATGTCAGAATCTCATTGGGCGGACTTCATGATGAAGCCGAGATACGCGGTCATAGGCGTACTTATATTGGGGCAATGCCTGGGAGAATAATAAAAGGAGTAATAAAGGCGGGAACTAATAATCCGGTTTTCATATTAGACGAAATTGACAAGATAACAACAAATAATTATAATGGAGATCCGAGTTCTGCGCTTCTTGAAGTGCTTGACCCGGAGCAAAACAATGCTTTCCATGATAATTTTCTTGATGTGGATTATGATTTGTCGAAAGTAATGTTCATCGCTACGGCCAATACGCTAACTACTATTCCTCCTGCGTTGTTGGACAGAATGGAGCTCATAGAAGTTAGTGGATACTTAACTGAAGAAAAAATAGAAATTGCCCGCCGTCATCTTATACCAAAAGAGATGAAAAATACCGGGATAGGTAAAGAATATGACATCCGCTTTAGCAAAAAGTCTCTCGAAATGCTTATAGAACGTTACACACGCGAGAGTGGTGTTCGTGAGTTGGAGTTGCAAATAAATAAGATATTTCGTAAGATTGCGTACAGGATAGTGGCAAAAATTCAACCCGATTTTACTGATAAATTGATTCAGCCCGAAGATATAGAAGCCTTGCTGGGAAAACCACCATATCTGCGAGACAAATACCAAGGCAATAAATATGCCGGTGTAGTAACGGGTCTTGCATGGACTTCTGTTGGTGGTGAAATACTTTTTATAGAAACAAGCCTTAGCAAAGGGAAAGGTTCTAAACTTACGCTCACCGGTAACCTCGGCGACGTAATGAAGGAATCAGCAGTGCTGGCTCTTGAATATATTAAAGCTCATGTGGAACTACTTGATATAGATTATAGGATATTCGACCATTGGAATATTCATATTCATGTGCCCGAAGGAGCTACGCCTAAAGACGGCCCTTCAGCCGGAATAACAATTGCCACATCAATAGCCTCGGCTTTAACACAAAGAAAAGTTCGTCCAAATGTTGCTATGACAGGCGAAATAACTTTAAGAGGAAAAGTGTTGCCTGTCGGTGGCATTAAAGAAAAGATTCTGGCCGCTAAAAGAGCAGGAATAACCGACATAGCAATAAGTCAGGACAATAAAAAAGATATAGAAGAAATACCTGAAATATATTTGAAAGGGTTGACTTTCCATTATGTTGAAAATGTTAAGGATGTACTGGAGTTTGCCTTGCTGGACGAGAAAGTGGACAATCCGGTAAATTATACTATTGACGACGAGGAAAAAGAAAATCAAACAAAGCAAGCGTAGAAGTATAATAGGCACAAGAAATGACGTTTGAAGTAAAACATAATGATGCTAAGTCGAATGCACGTGCCGGAGTTATAACTACTGCGCATGGTTGCATAAAGACACCCATTTTTATGCCCGTTGGCACGCAGGCAACGGTAAAGGGTGTTTTGACTCGTAATTTGTTAGATACGGTAAAGGCACAAATAATTTTAGGAAATACATATCATTTGTATTTACGGCCAGGAACAGATATTCTCATTAAGGCAGGCGGATTGCATAAATTCAGTTCATGGAATCATCCTATATTGACTGACAGCGGAGGTTTTCAGGTGTTTTCACTCTCGGGAATCCGTAAGCTTAATGAAGAAGGCTGTGAGTTCCGCTCACATATAGACGGCAGCAAACACTTGTTCACCCCCGAAAGGGTAATAGATATAGAACGCGCTATAGGGGCGGATATAATGATGGCTTTTGACGAGTGTACTCCGGGAACGGCAGATTACCAATATGCGCGTAAAAGTTTAGACATAACTTTAAGGTGGCTCGAACGTTGCTACCGTAGATACGAATCGACTCAACCGTATTATGGTTACGAGCAATCACTTTTCCCTATTGTGCAAGGCTGTGTATATGAAGATTTGAGGCGCGAAAGCGCGGAAAATGTAATACAATACAATGCTGACGGATATGCTATCGGTGGGCTTGCAGTTGGTGAGCCTGCAGATGTAATGTATAGGATGATAGAAGTAGTCAATAGCGTACTACCGCTTAATCGTCCGAGATATTTAATGGGTGTCGGAACGCCGGCAAATATACTTGAGGCCATAGAAAGGGGAGTTGATATGTTTGATTGCGTTATGCCCACGCGAAACGGACGGAACGCTATGCTTTTTACTTCACATGGCATTATGAACATGCGGAATCAGAAATGGGAATATGATTTTTCACCAATAGACGAGGAAAGCGATTGCTTCGTAAGCAAGTTCTACTCAAAAGCGTATCTGCACCATTTATTTAAAGTAAAGGAACTTCTGGCTTTGCAAATAGCTTCAATGCATAATTTGGCTTTTTATCTGCATTTGGTAACGTCGGCACGGAAGCATATATTACAAGACGATTACACGGATTGGAAATCGTCGGTTATTGACACCATAATGCGTCGGTTATGAAAGTTGGTGCAACTAAAAATGTTGTTGTCCGGCCGTTTTCGTTCCTGGCTAAAATATTCAAGCGTAAAAGCCACGCTGAGAAAGGACGCATGCCGTTCATCGGGCGAATAGACCGTTATATAATAAAGAAATTCCTGGGGACGTATTTCTTTTCGATAGCCTTGATTATGGCTATATCTACGATATTTGACTTTAACGAAAAGATAGATAAGTTTACGTCCTCGAATGCCAAATGGAGCGAGATTGTTTTTGATTATTACATGAATTTCATTCCTTATCTGGCAAACCTTTTCAGCGCCTTGTTCGTGTTTATTTCCGTAATTTTCTTTACAACCAAGCTTGCGGACAATTCCGAGATTATAGCAATGCGTTCTACGGGAATGAGTTTTAAAAGATTGCTTCGCCCATATATGATTTCGGCAACGATAATAGCCTTGCTGTCTTTTGCTTTGGGAGCTTTCGTGATACCGCACGGTAATGTAGAACGTTTACGGTTCGACCAGCAATATATACACAAGAAGAAAGTCACCACAGCAGAGAATGTCCAGCTGCAGGTAGATACAGGTGTGGTGGCTTTTATACAACATTTTGACAATGATACAAAGACGGGGTATAATTTCTCGCTCGATAAATTCAAGGACAAGAAACTGGTTTCGCATTTGACGGCTGCAGTTATACAGTATGACACGCTGGCTCAAAAACGCTATTTGTGGAAAATAACGAATTACGAGGTAAGAGAACTTCACGGCATGCGCGAGAAGATTTATCATGGCGATAAAATAGACTCGCTTATAATGATGGAACCTTCCGATTTCATGTATTCGCGCAACCAGCAGGAAACGCTGACATCTCCCGAACTGTTGGACTTCATAAAAAAACAGAATATGCGCGGTGCTGCTAACTTAAGTATGTTTGAAGTGGAATTCCACAAACGCATAGCGGCACCGTTTGCGGCATTCATATTGACAATAATCGGTGTGTCACTTTCTTGTCAGAAACGAAAAGGTGGAATGGGACTTTCTTTAGGGATTGGCCTGGCGTTGAGCTTTTCGTATATCTTGTTTGAAACAATTTCATCCACTTTTGCGATAAATGCAGGTTGGCCTCCGTTGTTGTCTGCATGGATTCCAAATGTAATATTCTCGTTTATTGCTCTTGCGCTTTACCGCAAGGCTCCCAAATAACCTTTTCACGCGATAACTTTTTTATATGGATTTTTACGATTTAGATTTAGATGATAAAGTGCTTGATGCCTTAGATGCCATGCGCTTTTCCAAATGTACGCCTATTCAGGAAAAGACAATCCCTTTGATATTGGAGGGGCATGATGTCATGGGTATCGCACAAACCGGAACGGGTAAGACCGCAGCTTATTTGCTTCCTATTATAAATAACCTGTATGTGGGAAACCATCCGAAAGATTCCATTAATTGTATAATAATGTCACCTACGCGGGAACTCGCGCAGCAGATAGACCAGGCCATGGAAGGCTTTTCATATTTCGTTCCCGTATCTTCGGTAGCAGTTTATGGAGGTAACGACGGTGTCCGTTATGAACAGGAACGCAAAAGCCTGCAACTTGGGGCAGATGTTATAATAGCTACGCCTGGGCGGTTGATTTCGCACATACAACTCGAGAACCCGGATTTTTCGCAGGTATCTTTTTTTGTGCTCGACGAGGCCGACCGAATGCTCGACATGGGCTTCATCCACGACGTGACCCGTATTTTGGACAAGATCCCATCCCGCCGCAACCTCGGTATGTTCTCCGCGACCATCTCGCGCGAGGTCATGGACATCAGCTGGGTCTACCAGCGCGACCCCGAGGAGATCACCGTCCGCGCGGACGAGCAGAATAAGCCCGACATCCTCCAGTATGCCGTCACGGTCGAGCAGACCGACAAGGTCGCGGCGATGGCGCGCATCATCCGGCAGGAGAAGCTGGAGCGCGTGATGGTGTTCTGCAACACCAAGGGCATGGTCGAGCGCCTGACGAAGTACCTTGAGATGGAGGGACTGGACGCCGCCTGCATCCACGGCGACATCCCGCAGAAAAAGCGTGAGCAGGTCATGGCGCGCTTCCGCCGCGGCGAGCTGCCTGTGTTCGTCGCCACCGACGTCGCCGCCCGCGGCATCGACGTGGACGACGTGGACGCGGTGTTCAACTACGACGTGCCGCAGGAGAACGAATATTACGTCCACCGCATCGGACGCACGGGCCGCGCGAAGCGTCACGGCGTCGCTTACACGCTCGTGGCGGACTACCCGAGCAAAATGCGGCTCGACGCAATCGCCAAGTTCACCGGAAACGACGTCAAGCCCGCCCACTTCGAGGGTGATACGCTGGTCGTGGACGCCAAATAATAACAATTTGTAACTTTTTGCCCCGCCTGTCTTTACAAGCGGGGCAAATTTTTATATAATCATTTAGATGTTTGCCTGTGCGGCGCGCTTCGCGCCGCGTTTTACGATAGAGAAAGAGGAGACGCTCCCGATGAAAATGCTGCGAAGATCCGTCTGTCTGCTGCTCTGTGCGGCGCTGTTTTTGACCCTGCTCGCCGGCTGCGGCAAGCAGGAGGAGCCCGCGGAGGACTTTGTGGTGAGCGCCGCGGTCTGCGGTCCGCTGGAGACGCTTGACCCGACCATGAACACCGACGTGGGGGCGGAGAGCCTGCTCTCCACGCTCTTTGAGGGCCTGATGCGGATGCGCGACGACGGCGCCGGCAAGGCGGTCGCCGTGGCGGGCATCGCCAAGGAATACATCGAGGAAAAGAATTACGACGACACCGTGACCTATACGTTCACGCTGCGCTCCGCGGCCCGCTGGTCGGACGGCGAGCGCGTGACGGCGGAGGACTTCGTTTACGCCTGGCAGCGGTTGGTCGATCCGGCGACGGCGTCGCCCAACGCCTCGCTTCTGAGCATGGTCGCGGGCTATGACGAGGTGCGCGAGAGCGGCGACGTGTCGCTGCTCGGCGTGAAGGCCAAGGGCGAGAGCACCTTCCTCGTGACGCTCAGCAGGCCCTGCGCTTACTTCATCACGAGCGTCTGCACGTCGCCGGCGACGGCCCCGCTGCGCCGTGATCTGGTGGAGGGGAATGCGAGCTGGGCGGTGACCGCCGACATCGTGACGAACGGCCCCTATACCGTGGGCACATGGGTAAAGGCCGCGCAGCTTCAGACGAAGAGAAACGGCGAATACTACGAGAGCAAGCTCGTCGTGCCGGACAGCATTTGCTTCCGCTTCGAGACGGACGCGCAGACGAACTACGATCAGCTGCTTGCCGGCGAGCTGGACTACACCGCGAAGCTGCCCTACGCGGCCATCGAGCAGCTGGCGGAGGATGAGACGTGGCAGCCCGCTCCGCTGGCGGAGACGGTCTGCGTGCTCTACAACCATCTGACCGACACCTTCTCCGACGCGCAGCTGCGCCGTGCCTTTGACCTTGCCATCGACCGCGCGGCGCTCGCCGAACAGCTCGGCGTGACGGCGACGGCGGCGACCGGCTGCGTGCCCGACGGCATCAGCGACGCGCCCGAGAGCGGGGAGAACTTCCGCACGGCGGGCGGCGCGCTCTGCGCGGCGGACGCCGAGGGCTATGCCGAGCGCAGCGCCGAGGCGGCGCGGCTGATGACCTCCGCCGGACACTACCAGGGCGCGGGCCTGCCGACGCTCCGCTTCCTCTTTGTGGAGGGGGAGCAGACGCGCGCGGCGGCGCTGAGCCTGTTCAATATGTGGAGGACCGCCACGGGCGTGGCGGTCGAGCTGGTGGGCGTGAGCACCGAGGAGCTTGACGCGGCGCTCGCCGCCGGTGATTTTGACCTTGCGCTCACCACGCTCACGGCTCGCTGCGACGATCCGATGGAGTATCTGCTGCCGTTCCGCGGCACGTCGGAGAGCAACGTCTGCGGCTACCGCAACGACACCTTCGATCTGCTCGTCGGCGTGGCGGAATCGACCGGCGACCTGACCGCCCGCGCGGCCTTCCTGCACGACGCGGAGGCGATGCTGCTTGAGGACAGCGCTGTTTCGCCGCTTTGCTTCTCCGGCACGGCCTACCTCCTGCGCGAGGGCCTCACCGGCGTGAGCCACGACTGCTTCGGCCACTGCTACTTCACCGCAGTCTCCCGCGCGGAGACGGGACCGGCTGCGTAATAGACACAACAAAAAACCGGCGTCCGCTTGAAACGGACGCCGGTTTTCTGCACTGTTTAGAGACCCTGCAGCAGAATGATGACGATCAGGATCGGCAGCACCCATTGGAAGTAGGGCTTGAGCCAGCGGGCGAACCTGAGGCCCGTGCCCTTGTTGGCCTCGGCAAGATACTTGTCGAAGCCCCAGCCCCACTTCGTCACGCAGAAGAGGAGGTAGACGAGCGAGCCGATGGGCAGCAGGAGATTGCTCACGAGGAAGTCCTCGCTGTCGAGCACGTCCTTGCCGAGGATGGGACGGAAGTCGCTCCAGATGTTGTAGCCGAACACGCAGGGCAGACTGAGAGCGGCGATCAGGATGCCGTTGATGAGCACGGCCTTCCTGCGGCTGATCCCAAAGGTGTCCATGCAGATGGCGAGGATGTTTTCAAACACCGCCAGCACGGTGGAGAAGCTCGCGAAGATCATGAACAGGAAGAACAGCGCGCCCCAGAAGCGCCCGCCCGCCATGTTGATAAAGACAGGCGGCAGGGTCTGGAAGATCAGCGCCGGACCCTCCTCGGGCGCAACACCAAAGGTGAAGCAGGCGGGGAAGATGATGGTGCCCGCCATCAGCGCCACGAAGGTGTCGAGCGCGCAGATGCGCACGGCTTCGCCGGGCAGGGTGTGCTCGTCGCTCATGTAGCTGCCGAAGATCTCCATCGAGGCAATGCCGAGCGAGAGCGTGAAGAACGCCTGGTTCATCGCGTCGGTGACGAGGCTGCCGAAGCCGTTTTCGCGGATGGAATCCATCGAGGGGACCAGATAGAACTTCATGCCCTCCGCCGCGCCGGAGAGCGTCAGGCTGTGAACGGCGAGCACAAGAATGAGCGCCAGCAGGCAGAGCATCATGACCTTCGTCACGCGCTCAAGACCCTTTTGCAGGCCGAAGGAGCAGACCAGAAAGCCCGCGACGACCACGACCTCGGCCCAGAGCGCCATTTCGCCGGGGGAGGAGAGCATCGCGCCGAAGGCGCTCGCGACCTCATCCGTGCTCATGCCGGAATGGAACGCGCCGGTGAGGAACTTGCCAAAGTAGCTGACCATCCAGCCGGAGACGGTGGTGTAGTACATCATCAGCAGGTAGCAGCCGAGC
>OKSB01001488.1_pt1 | contig 23086 bp, 22 predicted proteins | sample 1601171 | NCBI WGS metagenome assembly OKSB01 (sample SAMEA3541496, study PRJEB24748) | human gut metagenome | biome: human gut; feature: human-associated habitat; material: faeces | place: China | collected 2012 | reverse complement strand
TGAGGGAAGTACCGAATTACTGCCCTTTTTATATTTTGCGTTAATATTCGGCAGTCACCCCGACAATGTGGATTTGAAGCTCAAAGAGGCTCGTTATATGCTTTATCTCGATAGGGCAGATGAAGCGAAAAGAATTATGTCCGAACTGGCCGATTATAGTCTTGATGCCACACTTATTCGGGCTGAGCTGTTATTTCTCGACGGTTATATGAAAGATGGCCATGCGTTGTTGCTTGCTATGTTGGATAACGACGATATTCGGGAGGATTTTTGTTTCGATGCCGTGGATATATATACCGATTACGATTGTTTCGATGAATTGGTGGAGTTCGTGGAGAAAGCGGGAAAGGTGTTATCCGATAGCCGGGAGCTGTTTCGAGAAATGGCGGCTATCTGCGAAGAGCGTTCGGAGTATGAGCGATCTGTCATTATTTATAATAAATTGATAGACAAAGACCCTTATTCGTTGCAGGATTGGTTTTCTTTGGCCAAAGTCGAGGCTTTGTTAAAACATTATGACAAAGCGGTAGAGGCTTGTGATTTTGCTTTGGCGGTGAAGGAAAATGAAGAGTCGATAATCTCGTTTAAAGGATATTGTTATTACGACTCCGGACAATATGAGAAGGCCATAGAACAATTTCTTGAATATGAGTCTATCACAAAGGAAAAATCGGTTGCTTATGAATTGATCGGGCGCAGAATAAATCGGAATCCGGATGAAATTTATCGCAGAATTCGTCCGGATTCTGAATTTTTTACCTATCTTTATTGCAATATTCCACAAGCCTTATGGAGATGTTCTATATTGTACTGCTCGTTTTTTTCGGCCTGCTGTTTCTGGTGGCCGAATTGGTCCTGCTGCCCGGGGTGTCGATCGGGGCCGTGCTGGCGCTGGTCTGCTACGGCAGTTCGGTGTACCTCGCCTTCCGTGATTTCGGTCCCGTGACGGGGACTGTCGTCATCCTCGTCATTCTCGTATTGTCGGTCATCGCCACCGTCGTCTCGCTGCGGGCCAAGACCTGGCAGCGTTTTTCGCTCAAGCAGGAGATCCGGTCGTCGTCGATGCCCGTCATTCCGGCCGAGGAGTTGCAGGTCGGCGACCGGGGCGTGACCCTCTCGCGCCTCTCCCCGATGGGCAAGGTCGAGATCGGAGGCCGCACCTACGAAGCCAAGTCGCAGGGAGCCTATGTCGACCAGCAGCGCGATGTCGAGGTCGTGGGATTCGAGAATTTCAGCGTTATCGTAAAAACAATCAAATAAGCTAAATTATGGATTTTCAGGGTGGAATGATCGTGTTGATCGTCTTCGTGAGCCTTTTTGCGATCTGGCTCCTCTTCTATTTTATTCCGGTGGGACTGTGGTTCTCGGCCCTGGTGTCGGGCGTGCGTATCAGCCTGCTGCAACTGGTGCTGATGCGTTGGCGCAAGGTCCCGCCCTCGACCATTGTTTCGTCGATGATCGAGAGCACGAAAGCCGGACTGACCCTCAATCCCAACGAGCTGGAGGCCCACTACCTCGCGGGCGGCAACGTCACGAACGTGGTGCATGCGCTGGTTTCGGCCCAGAAGGCCAACATCATGCTGGATTTCAAGATGGCGACGGCCATCGACCTGGCGGGCCGCGACGTGTTCGAGGCCGTGCAGATGTCGGTCAACCCCAAGGTGATCAACACGCCTCCCGTGGCCGCCGTGGCCAAGGACGGCATCCAGCTGATCGCAAAGGCCCGCGTCACGGTGCGCGCCAACATCAAGCAGCTGGTCGGCGGCGCCGGCGAGGAGACCGTGCTGGCGCGTGTCGGCGAGGGCATCGTTTCGTCGATCGGCTCGTCGGACTCGCATAAGAGCGTGCTCGAGAATCCCGACTTTATCTCGCGCGTGGTGCTCGAGAAGGGTTTGGATGCCGGTACGGCTTTCGAGATTCTGTCGATCGACATCGCCGACATCGACGTGGGCAAGAATATCGGCGCTTTCCTGCAAATGGATCAGGCTAATGCCGACAAGAACATCGCGCAGGCCAAGGCCGAGGAAAAGCGCGCGATGGCCGTCGCTCTGGAACAGGAGATGATCGCTAAGGCTCAGGAGGCGCGCGCCAGGGTGATCGAAGCGGAGGCGGAGATTCCGATGGCGATCGCCGAAGCTTTCCGCAACGGCAATCTGGGCGTTATGGACTATTACAAGTTTCAGAACATTCAGGCCGACACCCGGATGCGGGAAGGAATAGTCAAGCCTGAAAAGAAATAGTTTTTCGATCTGTCGTACAAAGCGTTCCGGAGCCGACGGTTCCGGAACGCTTTGTTTCTTCGCTCGTATGTCCGCGAAAACCGCTCTCATACATAAGCCGTTCTTTTTTCGGATGTCGGCAGTTTTCGTTACGAACGATCCGGTGCCGATCGCCATGAAAAAGCCGCTGCCTTGCTGTACGGCGTGGAGCATCGGAAACGGCCGATCGGATACGTGAACGGGTTTTTCGTTTTTCAAAGGGCCCTGCCTTCGTCCGGCGTTTTACCGGGAAGATACGGACCGCTCGGCGCGGACGGCTCAGCGGGCTTTCCGGAGTCGGGATTCCCCTACCGGTTTTCGAAGGCATAGGCCGCGGCCCGGTTCAGTCGTTCGTTGAAGTCGAAGGTTTTCTTGAAGTCGGCCGCCGCCTTCCGCGCTAGGTCGGGCTGCAGCATGTAGTCTTCGTCGACGAATTTCTCGAGATAGAAATCCTTCAGCTTCAAATAGTCCGAATATGTGCCTTCCGCAGTGAATCCTGCGGGGAATTTCTTGAGCTTGTTGCCTTGGTACAGGCGGAATCCTCTGGCTCGCTTGACCGAGGCCTCGAACGCCGCTCCGTTGTCGAGTATTTCCTCCCGTATGCTTTCGAGCACGTCCCGGTCCGGCATATAGATTCCGGCCGACAGCAGATGGCCGCCCGGAGCGTCGCTCTGCGGCTCGACGTGGAAATAATAGCCCGCAAATCCCGACTTTTTGCCTCCCCGGCAAACGTATGCTCCCATGTGGGTCTTGTAAGGGGTCTTGTCGGCGCTGAAGCGTGTGTCGCGATAAATCCGGTAGGTACAATCTTTTGCGGCGAGCCCTTGCACGGAGGAATCGAATCGGGCGATGCCGGCGATCAGCTCCTCGACGAAGGCGGCGAATTGCGATTGCGCGTCACGGTACCACGACTTGTTGGCCTCGAACCAGGTCCGGTCGTTGTGGAGCCACAGCTGTCTGAGAAATTCTATAACGTCTTGCATGGCGAACCTCGCGTTGTTTTTTACAAACATAGCGATTATTCGTCGGTTGTCATGAATGAAGCAGGGAAACGAGCGATTTTAGAAAAATATGGGAGAAATTGCGGCAAGTTTTTATACTTTTATATATTCGTTTCACGCGCATTGCGGCGCCCGGATAGGCCGAAGGCTCAGGTTCCGCACAGTCGAAAAACATAGAACACAGATATGAATGTCAGGATAGAAGAAAGCTGGCGCCGCTGCTTGCAGCCCGAGTTCGACAGTCCCTATTTCGCCGAGCTGGCCGAGTTCGTACGGCACGAGTATGCGAGCTGCACGGTTTATCCTCCGGCGCGGCGAATATTCCATGCGTTCGACAGTTGCCCTTTCGACCGCGTCAGGGCGGTTATCATCGGGCAGGACCCCTATCACGAGCCCGGGCAGTATTACGGGCTGTGTTTCTCGGTGCTCGACGGCGTGCCGTTCCCGCCTTCGCTGGTCAACATATTCCGAGAGATCGAGAGCGATCTGGGCAAGCCGTTTCCCTCTTCGGGCCGATTGGAGCGCTGGGCCGATCAGGGTGTTCTGCTGATCAACGCGATTCTGACCGTGCGGGCTCATCAGGCCGGATCGCACCGAGGCCGCGGTTGGGAAAGGTTCACCGATGCTGTGATCCGGGAACTGAACGAGCGTAAGGAGCATCTCGTCTTTATGCTGTGGGGTGCCTACGCCTAGAAAAAGGGCGCGTTTATCGACCGTTCCCGTCATTGCGTGCTGACGGCACCCCACCCTTCGCCTCTGTCTGCCGACCGGGGATTTTTCGGCTGCCGGCATTTCAGCAGGGCGAACGCTTATCTGCGCGATCACGGAATCGCTGAAATCGATTGGTGACGGACAGAACGATCGTAGAGGCGGTCCGGTCTGCGAACGGAAGCGGGCGAGAGAGGCCCGACGGTTTATCTGTGTGCGGCGATTGGGCGAATCGTTCTGTCGATTTGGCTGGGCGGACGGGGGTGCATTGGCAGGGAGGGATGTTCGTTTGTCGTCATATTTCAAAATTTATAAAGTGAATCGATATGAAAGTTGGGATTATCCGGTGTATGCAGACGGAAGATTTTTGCCCGGGAACGACCGATTTCAAAATGATTAGAGAAAGAAAGGGTGTTTTCGAGGGAATAACCGAGGACATAGATATTGTCGGTTTTTGCAATTGCGGGGGATGCCCTGCGAAGAAATCGGTGTTACGGGCAAGGGAGCTTGTCCGGAGAGGCGCCGACACGATCGTTTTCGCTTCGTGCATTCAGAAAGGTACGCCGCTGGGTTATCCGTGTCCCTTTGCCAAGAAAATGAAAACTCTGATCGAACGCGACCTGCCCGAAGGTATCCGTTTTTTGGATTACACTCATGAGGCACCTCCGGAGATGTAGAGGTCTCTGCAGGTTTTCTTGCGTCGTCCATCGCCGAAGTCCTATGGGACGAGTGCGGTACAGCCGATGACCGTATAAAAGATTTCCCCTGCTCTCAACGAACAGGGGAAATCCGTGACGATCGTATCGTCGATCGGAGAAGCTTTACTCCCACTCGATCGTTGCGGGCGGTTTCGAGCTGATATCGTAGACGACGCGGTTGATTCCTTTCACGCGGTTGATGATGTCGTTGGACATTTTCGCGAGGAAATCGTAGGGCAGATGGACCCAGTCGGCCGTCATGCCGTCCGTCGAAGTGACGGCGCGCAGCGCGACGCAGCTTTCGTAGGTCCGCTCGTCGCCCATCACGCCTACGGACTGGACCGGCAGCAGCATCACTCCTGCCTGCCATACCTGGTCGTACAGGCCGTATTCTTTCAGTCCGTCGATGAATATCTTGTCGGCTTCCTGCAGGATGCGTACCTTTTCGGCCGTCACTTCGCCCAGAATGCGGATGCCGAGCCCCGGGCCCGGGAACGGGTGGCGGTTCAGAATGTCGGAAGGTATCTCGAGCTGACGGCCTACACGGCGCACCTCGTCCTTGAAAAGCAGTCGGAGCGGCTCGACGATCTTCAGATTCATTTTTTCGGGCAGGCCTCCCACGTTATGGTGCGACTTGATCGTGGCCGACGGACCGTTGACGGACGTCGACTCGATCACGTCGGGATAGATCGTCCCCTGAGCGAGCCAGCGCACGTCGGTCAGCTTCTGCGCCTCGGCGTCGAATACCTCGATGAAGTCCCGCCCGATGATCTTGCGTTTGCGCTCGGGATCGGTCACTCCTTTCAGGTCGGAGAGGAACTTTTCGCCGGCGCGGACGCCGATCACGTTCAGCCCCATCGACTCGTACGATTTGAGTACGTTCTCGAACTCGTCCTTGCGGAGCAGTCCCATATCGACGAAAATGCAGATCAGTTGCCGGCCGACGGCCCGATGCAGCAGCATGGCCGCTACCGACGAGTCGACTCCCCCGGACAACCCGAGCAGCACTTTGTCCGGCCCGATCTTTTCGCGCAGTTCGGCGACGGTCGATTCGACGAACGAGGCGGGAGTCCAGTCCTGACGGCAGCCGCAGATGTCGACGACAAAATGCTTCAGCAACTGCTTGCCCTCGGTCGAGTGGTACACTTCCGGATGGAACTGGATGCCCCATGTCTGCTCTCCGTCGATCTGGAACGCGGCGACCGGCACGTCCTCCGTGCTGGCGATGATCCGGTAGCTTTCCGGAATCCGGACGATCGTATCCCCGTGCGACATCCATACCTGCGTCCGCTCGGAAAGGTCCCTGATCAGCGGATTGTCGCCTTCCGTTTTCGACAGCATGGCCCGTCCGTACTCCCTCGTCGCCGAGGGAGCGACCTCGCCTCCGTAGCAATGCGAGAGGTACTGGGCTCCGTAGCAGACGCCCAACAGCGGCAGCTTGCCCTTGATCGCTGACAGATCGACGCGCGGGGCCTCCTTGTCGCGGACCGAATAGGGGCTCCCGGACAGGATGACGCCTCGCACCGATGCGTCCAGCGCCGGAATGCGGTTGAAAGGGTGGATTTCGCAATATACGTTCAACTCGCGCACTCGGCGGGCGATCAACTGCGTGTACTGCGATCCGAAGTCCAGAATCAGTATTTTTTCCTGCATATTCTCTCGTTTAAGTTTTTTCGGTTCGTTTGCGCTCTTTCCGCCGGGAGTTTACGAGCGGATTTCGGCTCCGGCATGCTGCTCGAAAGCGCGGATCAGATTGCTCATCGCGCGGTCGATCGCCGAGTCGGTCAGCGTCTTGGTCGTGTCTTCGAGGATGAAGCTCAGCGCGTAGGATTTCTTGCCTTCGGGCAGCTTGTCGCCTTCGTACACGTCGAACAGCGAGACGCTGCGGAGCAGCTTTTTCTCCGTGCTCCGGGCGATGGAGTACAGTCGGGAGAAGGTTACCTCCTTGTCCACGAGCAGGGCCAGGTCGCGACGGACCTCGGGATATTTCGACAGTTCCGAGACCGTGACCGAGTGGTTCCGCGTGATCCTGACCAGCGTGTCGAAGTCGAGTTCCGCATAGTATACGTCGGCCTTGATGTCGAACAGGCTGCGAATCTTTTTCGACACGACGCCCATTTCGAGAAGTTTCTTTCCGTTCCAGCGGCAGGCGATCGCTTCCGAGTAAAGGTCGCTTTCGAGCGGTTCGGTCTCGGCCGCATTCAGGTCCAGTCCGAAGCGCAGCATCGCCTTTTCCGCCATGGCTCGCAGCGTGAAGAAGCCGGCGGGCTGCGCGGCGACGTTCCACGAGGGCTGACGGTCGTTTCCCGTGACGGTCATCGACACCTTGGCCCGCTCGGAGTACGGAGCCAGTCCCCCTTCCTCCTTTTGGGCCGGGTCGTAAAAGTAGCAGTTTCCGTATTCGTACAGCTTCAGGTCCGCGTTGCGGTGGTTCACGTTCAGCTGGACGGCTTCCAGCGCGTTGAACAGCAGCGTCTGACGCATGACGCTCAGGTCGTTGCTCAACGGATTCAGTATCCGTACGCAATGCTCGGCCGGATAGCTGGCCAGTCCGTCGTAATAGGACGCTTTGGTCAGCGAGTTGCTCATGATCTCGTTGAAACCGTTGGCGGTCAGCATGTCCGACAGCAGGTTGACGAGCCGGTCGCGGTCGGGATGCGGAGCGTATGACAGCGTCGAGTGGACGCGTTGCGGAATCTCCACGTTATTGTAGCCGTATATGCGCAGAATGTCCTCGACCAGGTCGGCCTCGCGCCGCACGTCCACCCGGTAAGGCGGTACGGCGACGCTCAGTATGCCGTCGCGCTCGCTTTCGATCCGCACGTCGAGCGCGACGACGATCCGGCGGATCGTCTCGTCGGGAATCTCCTTGCCGATCAGTCTGCGAACCCGGTCGAGCGATACGTCGAACCGGAACGGCTCGATACGGACGGGATAGAGATCCGTGACCGGAGACGAAATCTCTCCCCCGGCCAGTTCCTTGACCAGCAGGGCCGCGCGCATCAGCGCGTAGGGCGTCATGTCGGGATCGATCCCGCGCTCGAAGCGGAACGAGGAATCGGTGCTCAGCCCGTGGCGCTTGGCCGTTTTACGAACCCAGACCGGGTTGAAATAGGCGCTTTCGATAAAGATGTCGGTCGTCGTTTCCGTGACGCCCGAGTCGAGCCCGCCGAACACGCCGGCTATGCACATCGGCTCGCGGGCGTTGCAGATCATCAGGTCGTCGGCCGAGAGCTTGCGCTCGATCCCGTCCAGCGTCGTGAAAAGGGTTCCTTCGGGGCAGGTCCGCACGACGATACGGCCGCCCTCGATTTTCGCCGCGTCGAACGCGTGCAGAGGCTGTCCCGTTTCGTGCAGAACGAAGTTGGTGATGTCGACCACGTTGTTTTTCGGATTCATTCCGATCGCGCGCAGCCGTCGCTGGAGCCATTCGGGCGAGGGAGCCACCTTCACGCCGGTTATCGTGACGCCCATGTATCGCGGCGCGGCTTCGGCATTCTGCACTTCGACGGTTATTTCTTTCCGGTCGCTGTCCTGTGCGAAGGCTTCCACCGGCGGAAGCTTCAGCTTGCAGGGCAGGCCGTTGGCTTTTAAATTAACGGCCAAATCGCGCGCTACGCCGTAGTGCGACATCGCGTCGGCACGGTTCGGCGTCAGGCCGATCTCGAGCAGGTAGTCGTCCTCCAGTTGGAAATAGTTGCGGGCAGGCGTACCGGCCGGCACGTCCTGCGGCAGCACGATAATTCCGTCGTGGGCCGTGCCGACGCCTATTTCGTCCTCGGCGCAGAGCATGCCCAGCGACTCGACGCCGCGTATCTTGCTTTTCTTGATTTTGAATCCGTTCTGCTCTCCCGTGGGATAAAGCGTCGAATTGATCGTCGCGACGATCACTTTCTCTCCGGCGGCCACGTTCGGGGCGCCGCAGACGATCTGAGTCGGCGTGCCGTCGCCCAGATCGACCGTCGTGACATGCAGCTTATCGGCATCGGGATGCTTCTCGCATGTAAGTACGTGGCCGACGACCACTCCTGCGAGTCCTCCCCGGATCGATTCCGTCTTTTCGAGTGCCTCGACTTCCAGCCCGATGTCGGTCAGAATTCGGGCGGCCTGCTCGGCGTCGAGGTCGGTTTCGATATACTGTTTGAGCCAGTTGAATGATATTTTCATAGCGCTTGATGTTTTTTTGCTCCGTTCCGGTCGCGCGCGTCGTGCGTACAAGGCCGATTGCGGGCGCTGTCGCCGGTTGAAATGTGGCGAAAGTTACGAAAAGTTTGTCAAGTAGCCAACTTCTGGCGCGTTGATTCGCGGCGGGGCGGATTTCATGCGGGACGGGAATACGAAAAGGGGGGGAAGATCATCTCCCCCCCCCTTCGTATTTTACAAGACTTCGGTCGGATATAGGTTTGCGGGCCTCAGTCCGGGCGAGGTCGCATGCCCGGCGGACGGTCATTGCCGTCCGGTCGGAAGCGCGTCGCTGTACACGGCTCCGGGCAGGTCGCGCAGATTGTAGCGCGAAGCCATGGCCATGCCGTAGGCTCCCGCCGTCCGGATCGCCAGCAGATCGCCCCGGGAGGTTTCGGGCAGCTCGATGCCTGTGGCGAACGTGTCGGAAGACTCGCAGATCGGACCGACTACGGTATAGGTGCGCGGCTTGCCCGAGGAGGTCAGATTTTCGATCCGGTGGCGGGCTCCGTACAGGGCCGGGCGGATCAGGTCGGTCATACCGGCGTCCACGATGACGACTTGGGTTCCTGCGGCGGTCGTCTTGCCGTATAATGCGCGCGTCACCAAATCGCCGCATTGTCCGACCAGCGAGCGGCCGAGCTCGAAATGGACGGTTTGTCCCGGCTCGGTTTCGAGGCGGCGGTTGAAGACGGCGAAGTAGGCAGCGAAGTCGGGTATCGGTTCCCGGTCGGGGTTTTCGTAGTCGACGGCCAAACCACCTCCCATGTTCAGGTGGCGCAGGACGATTCCGCGCTCGCGGAACCAGGAGCGGATCGCGTTGACCCGTTCGCACAGGTGCTCGAACACTTCCATGCATCCGATTTGCGATCCGACGTGAAAGTGCAGACCGACGATTTCCAGATGGCTCAGTCGCTTCAACGAGGCGATCACGCGGTCGATCTCGGTGTACGAGATGCCGAATTTGTTATCGGCTTTGCCGGTCGATATGTACCGGTGCGTCATCGGGTCGACGTCGGGATTGATGCGCAGCGCGACGCGAGCTCTGCGTCCCATTCGCTCCGCGATGGCGTTGATCGCTTCCATTTCGGCGGCCGATTCGCAGTTGAACGAGAAGATATCCTGTCCGAGCGCGTATTCGATTTCGCGGTCGGTTTTCCCGACGCCGGCGAAAACGATCCCTTCGGCCGGAAAGCCCGCCTCGATCGCCGCGCGGACCTCGTTCCCGCTGACGCAGTCGGCTCCGAGTCCCGCTTGTCGTATCGTTTCGACGATGCGGGGATCGAAGTTGGCCTTCAGCGCGTAATGTATCCGATAGCCGTAGCGCGAAGCTTCGCTCACGGCCGTCGCGAGCGTACTGCGCAGCAGATCCATGTCGTAGAAGTAGAACGGCGTGGGCAACTCCTGCAGTCGTCCGATATATTTGCGTGCTCCCATATTCAGAACAGTCCGTCGTTAAGGCATTGCAGCGTCCGTTTTTTGTGCTCCGTGTCGATCAGTATGGCCAGGCTGCGGTGGCTGGCTCCGTAGGAAATCATCTTGATCGGAACGCCGCGCACGCACTCGAAGACACGGGCGGCCAGACCCGCGTCGCCGTGTTCCATGCGTCCCACGACGCAAACGATCGAGTTGCCGCGCTCGATTTCGATCGAACCCAGCGCGCTCAGGTCGCGAACGATCTCGTCGATGTGGCTGTCGTTGTCGACGGTCAGCGAGACGGCGACTTCCGACGTGGTGATCATGTCGATCGGAGTTCGGTATTGCTCGAAAATTTCGAACACCTTGCGCAGAAAACCGTATGCCATCAGCATGCGCGCCGAGTGGATGCGGATGACCGTGATGCCGTCTTTGGCCGCGACGGCGTGGAACGACTTCGTGTCGTCGTCGCGGTTCGATATCGTCGTGCCGGGAGCCTCGGGGTCCATCGTGTTCTTAAGCAGCACGGCTATCCCGTGATCCTTGCAGGGTTGAATCGTGGCCGGATGCAGGATTTTCGCACCGAAATAAGCCAACTCGGCCGCCTCGTCGAAACTCATCGTCCGGATCGGACGGGTGTTGTCGACGAAACGGGGATCGTTGTTGTGCATGCCGTCGATGTCGGTCCATATCTGTACCTCGGCCGCCTCGACGGCCGCTCCCATCAGCGCCGCGCTGTAATCGCTCCCCCCTCTGCCGAGATTGTCGATCCGGCCCTGCGAGTCGGAACAAATGAAACCCTGAGCGACGAAAAACGTGCTGTCGTCACCGGCGACGCGGGCCAGTGCCCGGCCGATGCGTTCCGTGTCGACCTTTTCTCCGGGATCCTTGACCATGAAGTCGGGCGAGTACAGGCATTCGGCCTTCAGTCCGGTTTCCTGCAGGTAGGCCGTGAAAATGGCCGAAGTCAGCAACTCGCCCTGTGCTATGATTTTCCGTTCGGACTCATATTCCTCGAAGGCGGCCGCTTCGTCGCGTATCAACCCGAAAGTTGCGTTCATTCGCGCGAGCGCTTGCTGCTTGCGTTCCCTGAGCAGTTCTTCTATGCAGCGCGTGTATTTGTCGGTCAGCATGGCGAGCTGTTCCTTGATGGCGTTCCGATCTCCGGATGCCGCCGCCCGACTGATTCTGACCAGCGAGTCGGTCGTCCCGGACATGGCCGACAGAACCGTGATACGAGCCTGCTCGCGGCGGACGATCTCGGCTACTTTTTTCATGTTTGCGGCCGAACCTACCGACGTCCCGCCGAACTTCAACACCTTAATCATATAAATTCGATCATGAAGTTGTAAAATCAAACAATACTTTTACTTTTGCACAAAAGTATGCTAAATTGTTTGTTTTTGTCCGATATTTTCATTTTTTTTGCAACAAGTTGCACTGGCGTCGAATTTTGCACATGGCGGTGCCGGACATTTTTAATGGCGGTCTCTCTGCCGGCACGTCGGCCGATGAATCGTTAAACCGTATTATATATTACATACCGATATGCTTACAATACCGAACGCGGTGGAGGAGGTCATTAAGAAAAAGCCTTTTCTCGAAGGTGCTCTCGTGGAAGGGCTGATCAATCTTTCGGCGTTGGCACGACAGCTCAAGCCCGAAATCGAAAAGAAGGTGGGCAAGGAGGTCAACGACAGCGCTGTCATTATGGCGCTCAACCGGCTGGTTCCCCGGCTCGAGCTGATGTCGGCGATGAAGTTCAAGAAAGTCGTTGAGAATATAGGCGACATCATCGTCCGGTCGAATTTGGCCGACTATGCCTTCGTGAATTCTCCCACGCTGTACGAGAGGCAGGCCATGCTGCTGGACCGCGTGCGCACGATGAAGGACGTATTTTGTACCTTTTCACAGGGGATATACGAGACGACGCTGGTCGTCAGCAGTACGATCGTCGGGCTGGTCGACGAGATTTTCGCCGATGAGAACAATATCGCCAAAACGGTCGATCTGTCGTCCATTACCGTCAAACTGCCCGCCGAGAATACGATCTGTCCGGGCGTCTACTATTACATTTTCAAGGAATTGGCGTGGGATAACATCAATATCACCGAGGTCATCAGCACGACCAACGAATTTACCGTCGTTATCAGCGACAGCGACATTCACCGCGCTTTCACGATTCTGATGGAGGCCAAGCGTCAGGTGAGCATTTAGTTGTCCGAGCGCCCTTTCATTGGCGCAGAACCCCTGCTCTACCGGTACCGAACGAGCAGGTCGGCTATGGCGAAAGCCGCGTAGCATACGCTTGCCAGTCCGTTCATGGTGCCGAACGAGAGACCGATCCGCGACAGGTTCCGAGGCGTGAAGCGCATGTGCTGATAAGTCAGCAGACCGACGAACAGGGCGGCTCCGACCCAATACAGTCCGCCAGCGTCGTAGTAGGTTCCCGCTACGACGACGGCGTAAACGCTCGTCAGATGGAGCGCGATGCTGATCGCGATGCCGCCCCGGACTCCCCAGCGGGCCGGTACCGAATGCAGCCCGTGTTTGCGGTCGAATTCCACGTCCTGCAGCGCGTAGACGATGTCGAAACCGCCGCACCATGTGATAACCAGCCCGCAGAGCAGGATCGGGAACACGGCCAACTGTCCCGTTACGGCGACATAGGCCCCGATCGGGGCGATTCCGAGCGCCACGCCCAGAACGATATGGCACCAGGCCGTAAAGCGCTTGGTCAGGCTGTACCCCGTGAGAACCAGCAGGGCGACGGGCGACAGAGCGAGAGCCAGCGGATTGATCCACCATGCTACCAGAACGAACAGCACGGCGTTCAGCACGACGAACCACAACGCGTTGCGCGCGGAGATCGTACCCGAAGGAATCTCGCGGCCGCTCGTGCGCGGGTTCTGCGCGTCGATCCGCCGGTCGGCCCAACGGTTGAATCCCATAGCCGTGTTGCGTGCCAGCACCATGGCCAAAAGCACCTTGACCAGTACCGGCCACTCGAACGGCAGACCGTTGGACTGCAGCGCGTACACGTATCCGACCAATGCGAAAGGAAGCGCGAATATCGTATGGGAAAACTTGACGAGCGACGCGTAGCGCGAGACGGTTGCGAGACAATTCATGGGAACGGCGTTTTTTACGAATTCGCAAAATTAACTAACTTTGCGTACGAATAAAAGGAACGTATGAAGAATATCCGCAATTTCTGTATCATAGCGCATATCGATCACGGCAAGAGTACGCTTGCCGATCGCCTGCTCGAAACGACCAAGACGCTTTCGGAGCGCGAACTGCAGGCTCAGGTGCTGGACGATATGGACCTCGAGCGCGAAAAGGGAATCACGATCAAGAGCCACGCGATCCAGATGGAATATGTCTACAAGGGCGAGAAGTACGTGCTGAACCTGATCGATACTCCGGGGCATGTCGATTTTTCTTACGAGGTATCCCGTGCGATCGCCTCGTGCGAGGGCGCGTTGCTCGTGGTCGACGCGACGCAGGGTATTCAGGCGCAGACTATCTCGAACCTTTATCTGGCGCTGAATCACGATTTGGAGATCGTGCCCGTCATGAACAAGATCGATATGGATTCGGCCATGATCGACGAGGTCAAGGATCAGATCGTCGACCTGCTCGGTTGCGATCCCGACAGCATTCTGGCCGCTTCGGGCAAGACGGGTCAGGGAATCGAGCAGGTGCTCGAAGCGATCATAGAGCGGATTCCGGCCCCGAAAGGCGACGAACAGGCTCCGCTTCAGGCGTTGATTTTCGACTCGGTGTTCAATCCGTTCCGCGGAATTATCGCTTATTACCGAATATTCAACGGCACGCTCCGCAAGGGCGAGCGCGTCAAACTGTTCAATACGGGCAGCGAGTATACGGCCGACGAGGTCGGCGTACTGAAGCTGAAGATGCATCCCCGCGAAGAGCTTCGCGCCGGCGACGTGGGCTACATCATATCGGGCCTGAAGACTTCGGCGGACGTGAAGGTCGGCGATACGATCACTGCGCAGCGGAACCCTTGCAGCGAGGCGATCGCCGGTTTCGAGGACGTCAAGCCGATGGTGTTCGCCGGGCTGTATCCGGTCGAGTCGGACCAGTACGAGGATCTGCGCACTTCGCTCGAGAAGCTTCATCTGAACGACGCCTCGCTTACCTACGAGCCCGAGTCGTCGCTGGCGCTGGGCTTCGGGTTCCGTTGCGGGTTTCTCGGACTTCTGCATATGGAGATCATTCAGGAACGGCTGTACCGCGAGTTCGACATGGATGTCATCACGACGGTTCCGAACGTGTCGTACAAGGTCCATACGACCAAGGGCGATGTGCTCGACGTGCACAATCCCTCGGGATTGCCCGAGCCGACGCTGATCTCCTCGATCGAGGAACCCTATATTCTGGCGCAGATCATTACGAAGACCGAATATCTGGGCAATGTCATCAAACTGTGCATCGACAAGCGAGGCACGCTGCTCAATCAGGTATATATCACGCAGGACCGCGTCGAGATCAATTTCGATATGCCGCTGGCCGAAATCGTGTTCGATTTTTACGACAAGCTCAAGAGCATATCGCGCGGCTATGCGTCGTTCGACTACCACCAGACGGGATATAAGCCCAGCAAGCTCGCGAAGCTCGACATTCTGCTCAACGGCGAGCCGGTCGATGCGCTGTCGTCGCTGACTTACGTCGATCATGCCTATGATTTCGGCCGTAAGATGTGCGAGAAGCTCAAGGAACTGATTCCGCGCCAGCAGTTCGATATAGCGATTCAGGCCGCTATCGGCGCCAAGATCATCGCCCGCGAAACGGTGAAGGCCGTTCGCAAGGACGTGACGGCCAAATGCTACGGGGGCGACATCAGTCGTAAGCGCAAGCTGCTCGAAAAACAGAAGAAAGGCAAGAAGCGGATGCGTCAGGTGGGGAATGTCGAGGTTCCGCAGGAAGCGTTTTTGGCTGTGCTGAAGATGGAGTGAGTTGCAGGAGGGCTTGTCGGTTTCTCACGAGACATCCTTTTACGTTTTTGTTCCGTAGTTTGCGGTTTCGTTGCAGGGGCGGGCAGAAATGTCTTTCCGCGTTTGTCTGCTGCCGAACTTCTGCAGGGGGGCCGGTCTTGCCTTGCCTTCCCTTCTACACTCGTACTGCGCGGCGGTGTCTGTCCTGAAAAAAGTTGGAGTTTTTTCGCTATCGTCATTTTTTTGCCCTTTTAAGTGACGAAATAAAGGGAAAAACCGTATATTTGCCTCTGCATTTGCGGAAATAGCTCAGTTGGTAGAGCATCAGCTTCCCAAGCTGAGGGTCGCGGGTCCGAGTCCCGTTTTCCGCTCTCCCGTTCAAAATGCCCGTAGACATTGATCTACGGGCATTTTGCTTTTCCGTGTGAATTTGTTTTCTCAGTATTTCTTCCCTCCCCTTCCTCATTTTTCCTCATTATTTGAGTATATTTGAGGGTAATTGTTGACGGATAGTTGACGGAATATTTGAGGGATGGCTACATTCAAAGCAGTTGTGCAGGATAAGCGTAAAGACGGTACTTATCAAGTAAAAATTCGGATCACTCACAATCGGGTAGTTCGACGACTTGCCACGAACATTTTCGTACATTCCTCTGGAGTTACACGCGGTTTGAAAATAAAGGATCAGGACGTAATCGATCAGGCGGACGAGTTGATTCGGAATTGTCGAAAGATATGTAATAATTTAGGGATAGCGCTTGATTCAATGTCTACCGACGATCTTGTTTCTCACATTAAATTGAAACTGCAGGACGGCGGAGGTTGGCGACTCGATTTTATAGATTACACAACCAAAATGGCCTCGACAATGAGTCCGGGTACAGGGGGGCTATACATTACTGCTATCCGGGCATTGAAGCGGTTTATTGGCCGGGAATCGCTCGATATATCCGAAATAAATTCTCGATTTTTGAAACAGTTCGAGGCTTTTTTGGAAGACGAGCCGTCGCAACGCGGCAAGAAACGTAATCAGGGAAAGGGAGGCCGGGCCGTTTCTCTGTACATGGAACGATTGCGCGCGGCCTATAATCGTGCGGAAAACGAATTTAACGATGAGGATGCGGGAGTGATACGCATACCTTGGTCTCCTTTTAAGAAGTATAAGGTCAAGCCTGAACCCCTACCCCGTAAGCGCGCATTGTCGATTGAAGCAATGCAGGCGATTATTGACCTACCCGTTGCAGAGAAGGATAATATAACCGGAAATTTTAATCGGGTCGAATTGGCTCGCGATTGCTTTCTTTTGTCGTTCTGTTTAATCGGGATGAACGCCGTCGATTTGTTCGACTGTCTTCCGACAAAGGGCGACGAATTGATATATTACCGTCGCAAAACAGCCAGTCGCCGAGTTGACCGGGCCGAAATGCACGTCCGGATTCCTGACGTTATTCGCGGATTGGTGGAAAAATACCGCGATCAATCCGGAATGCGGCAATTTTGTTTCCACAGACATTATGCCGATCACCATAATTTCAACCGGGCGCTCAGCCGGGGGCTGGCTTCGATTGCGGAAAGGCTCGGAATTGAAAACCTGACCTTTTACGCCGCGCGCCACTCGTGGGCGACGTTCGCCCGTTCGGCTGCTGTCGGTATTGAGAAAGCGACGGTGCACGAGGCATTGAATCATGTGGATCGAGATATGCGTGTGACAGACATCTATATCGACCGTGATTGGTCGGTTATTTGGTCGGCCAATGAAAAGGTGCTGGGCCTGTTCGACTGGAGAGCGATGGGGGAAAAATAAAGCCGCCCCGGATGAGGCGGCACTCTTTATTTTTTAGCATCATTAAAAACGATTTCTGCGTCTTTGAGCTCTTTTTGTAACTTTTCGATTTGCTTACTGCAATGCTCTTGCAAAGTTAAATTATTTAGTTTTGCTTCGTTAGTTTCACATGGTATTTTGAGCAATGAATCAATTTTTGCATTCCAAAAAGCTATTTCCGATGTAATCATTTCATATTGCATGCTTTCTTCAAATTTTGGCTTTGATTTTTGAGATATGCAAGAGCAATAGAAAAGACTACAAAGGCAAAATATTACCGTTTTTTTCATATTGTCAACTAATGGATTGTTATGCTGGGTAATATTGAAGGGTTTGAACAATCTGATCCGCGTATTTGTAGATATCATCGAGCGATTCAAGGGCGTGTTTCGTTCCTCTCTTTTCTGCGTCGAACGTTTCCAAATACTTATTGCTGCTGTTGAAATGCAGCCGACAGATAGGCTTACGATTGTTGTCATCGAGCAGAATACCGAAATAGGATTGCGTATCGCGGTGGGCGACGCGGTTAATGTCGTCGATTTTGTTGTAAAGAATCGCCCGTACAATGTAGAAGCCTTGCATTTCTTCTTCGGTTGTTACAATCTTGCTGTCTTCACATTCGCAAGTCGGATTTTCATCCGCAGACGTAGTCTGTACCTCTGCCGGAATCGAAACGTCCGGGGAAATGGCAGACTTTAAACGCTCGTTGACGTAATCGGTCATGTACTGTTTGAACGCCTGCTTGACAATTTCGCGGAATTGGTCGAAAATATCGTCATAGAACCGGCCCGGATAGACAGGCTTAGCAAAATACTTCACGAACTCGTCGCTCGGATTGCTTATTTCTTTGGCGATCGCGTTACGAATCTCGTTCGTGTATTTCAACTCGCTGGCCGTGTTCAGTATTTTTTCAAGGTCGAAATAGCTTTTATGAAATTCCTTCAATTTCTCGATATGCGTGTCCCGCAAATCTTCCATGTTCAGTTCAAAGAACGGTTTCTCGTCCATTTTATTAGGTTCTACCAGATCGGTATAGAACCTATAAATGATACCGTTAGTCAGTAGGCCGAATTTGGCGTTAGATACATGGTAATATCGGAATAATTGGCCGTTATGACAGTCGAGACATTCGCGCCAATTCTTGCATTCTACCAAGATGATCGGTTGTCCGTCTTTGTAAATTGCGTAGTCGATTTTCTCGCCTTTCTTGATTCCCAAATCACAGGTGTATTCGGGGACGACTTCGGTCGGATCAAAAATGTCATATCCGAGGGCCTGAATGAAAGGTAGGATAAATGCAGTTTTGGTTGCTTCCTCGGTTCCGATATTATCTTTTAGTTTAGATATGCGATCACCCAAAAGTTTGATCTGATCTTTGAAATCCATACATGGTAGTTTTAGGTTTGTTGGGTGAGTTTGTATGTGCTAAAGTATCAATATTCTAATCGAAATGCAATATTTTTCTGTCAAAATTCACCGGACGTTGGATGCTTTACTGTCATTAGATAAATTTAATGATTCTTTCCCCTTGGGTACAAAAAAGGTTTGGCAGATATGATCTCGGTGTTTTCTTCGTTAACAGGTAAACTTATTGGAATGATAAATTTTAGCCTGTTAGTAGCTATATTGGTGACATTATTGCCGACATTACCATTTCCACTTATTGAATTGAGGACGCTGATTTTCATTCCTGCTCCTTTACTTCTTTCAGAAGTCATGGAAACCGTTAGATCAAATTCAATTTTTTGGACATTCCTATAAACGTTCTCTCCTTCTCTTCCGAGAATAATTGTACCCGATGAATGTGTTGCGGGATTGATTAACGTGTCGCTCTCTTTTAATTTTGTTGAGGCATTTTTAATGCCTTCTGTTATCTCGATAATTGTCTGGCAGACAAATTTTTCAAGACTTAAAGCGTTGGTTTCTAATTGATCATTGGTATCAGACATAGGTCAGTTTTTTTGTTGTTTGTAGAAATAACTTTATAACTGCCTCCGATTGACCTTCCCTTTTACTAAAAATATTTTCAGTACATCATTGCGGGGGACTATCGTATCTCCTGCATATCGGGGATTTGTCGCTCGCAAAATGAACTTTTGGCGGTCGTCGGATAAGTAGACATTCTTGATTGTGCGAAGATTATCGCAATTCGCGTTCGTGATAACCAAATAAGGCTCTCCCCAAAGCATCGAATCCACATTGGTTACCTCTTTAACCAATACAACCTCTCCGGCATAAAAATCGGGTTCCATACTTTCGCCGTACACGGGGAATGCTGCCGTGCAGTCGTTCAACGGCGGGAAGTTTATATAGTATTGGGGTATCTCCGGAGTGTCGCAGAATGCTTCGGTTATGGACGCAGTCACGTCGATGTCATAAAATGGGATATTCGCACCGCTATGAGGTTTGGGTGAACTTTCTGATTTCAACATCTTGCCCTCTCCGGTGAGAAGCCACTCTGTATTTAAGTCGGGATATTTCAAGGCAATTCTTTGGAGTTTGTCTGGCTGTATGGATTTTCTGATAGATGCAATATAGGCACTTGACACTCCAATATCTCTTCCAAATGCAGATTTTGAGATTTTTTTGCTCTTAAGGTATTCTGTAAGTCTCTCTTTTACAGGCATATTTACGATAAATTTAAATTTTGCACAGAAAACGCCTTGAATTATTTGCTTATTTAAAGGCATTGCCTTATATTTGCAATGTGTTTAATTGATACCAGCAAATGTATGCCGAATTAAACTTACTGTAAATAGCAAATATACACTATTTGCGGGAAAAACAAGGCTCTTTGACGTTGTTAAGCCCCTGCCCTGCGCGGATGGATTGCTGTCACGGGTTCGACTCCCGACAGGGCACAAGTTTGAATAATTATGAGAATAGTAGATCAACTCGATTCGACGACACGAGTCGTTGTTAAACGATTTTGCTGGGAATATTGGGGTGCTGCCATTATCCTGCAAAGGAAAATAGGCAAGCGGTGGAAAAACGTTGCACAGGTACGCCCTGAAGTTGTATTGAACGAATCGCCAGAAACTATCAGGAAGTATCTTCTATGGAAAGAGCGACAGTGTGATTTCCCGAAAAACGAATACGAGGCTGCCGTATGGCTATTTAAAGATAGAGATAGCAAGAGAAAGTAGGCTGACTGCTATTGCAGCGATTGACAGCCACTTGTTACGCTTCCGTTCTTTGATGCACAGCTTCAAGTCCTGCACAAAAAGAGAATTTCTCTCAGCCTTTTGTTGCTGATCTTGAAAGGTACTGCCGAATATATCGAGTGCCGCTTTCTGCTGAATTGAATCGGTGGGTCGTAACTCAAACTCGTCTGCATGTTTGCCTTGTTGGCCGACACCGTAAAACTTGCATATCGCAACTATTCGATGTGCTCTCGATTCATCGAAGTTTACCAAATCGAGTAGACGCGAAGGCATTACATAACCCTTGCTTCGTAGTTCGGTCATTATGCAATTCAATATTGGCAAATCTTCTTCTGCGATTTTCATAACGAAAATTTAAGTGGCATTACAAAAATAGTCAAAACCAAGCACCTCTGCATCATAACGATAAAATTTGAGTGGCATTGAATTTCATCGGCGGAGGTGCTTTTCAAACACAGACCATATATGATTAACGCTTTCAGAAAGGGGCTTGGCGACACACAAGCAAGATTTCAGGTGATGATCCGAAAAGAGATCATGGCCGCATTGCGGATCAAGAGCCGCTATCAATGGTATAACCGCCGTGATGGTAAGGTAGACCATACTCCGGCCGAACGGGCGGCAATCGAGGCAGTATTTGCCAAATATGACGTTACCTCCCCTTGGGGATATGAATAGCAGCCATGAACGTAGATGCGAAACTCACCGCCGAGGAGAACCGGGTCGTTCAGTTTGTTGCGTGGGGATGTCCTTATAAGATCATCGCCGACAGACTTTGCAAATCGGTACATACGGTTACGAATCAGATTCGGAGTGCATGTGAGAAGATCGGCATAACGCCGGGCGAGCTCCCTGCGTGGTGGTTTTGCACCCGCTTTGGGATCAGCTTCGATCTGTCGCCGATCAGGCGCAAGGCAGGAGCGATCATGCTGCTGATACTGTTCTGCTCCCAGATCGGGAACTGCGATTCGATAGCCCGGCGGGTGCGCCGAGGCCGGAGAAATGAAACGGAGTATATAACGGAGTTTTGAGTTATGGACCTCTTTACTTTAAAACAGCACATTATGGAAGTTGCAGAGTTAGGTGCTGCGGCGACTGTGAAATTGCAAAAGCCTCTTTCGGACGAAATGACGCGCCGTCAGGCTTATGAATTTGCCGGGGAGGGTTGGATTGATCGACATACTGCTGCGGGGAATCTGCATCCGGTTCGTAAAGGGAATAAGTCTACCTCCCCTATCATTTACAGCCGACTCGAAATTCTCGCTTTAAAACAGGCTGAAAAGTTAGGTCCCACGATCTTATGATTTTGACGTTTCCCGCGCTTTTTCTGGCCGTGTTCGGCTACAGCGCAATTTTGGAGTATAAAAACAAAAAAGCCATGAACGACGAGATTCAATTACACGACGGTCCGCAAAGCGAGGCCCAGAAAAACAAGGAGCGTATAGCGCTGCTCAAGCTGGCAGAACAGTATCCGAAAGGCTCCGCCAGCGAGCAAACATTAATAGACCAAGCGAGTAAATAGACAGGAAATTCCAACAGATCGGGTATCCTACCCCATATTCAATTTAAGGAAATGAAAATAAAACGCTTTCACTTGAGTAAAAGAGCGGCACACGAGTATATCCGCAACTTGGGTTATCGTGGTCGTGGTTTGGAGGTTTTCAAAGTCTCCAATGGCAAATTTTGGGTAGGTACTTTCATGGAATGGCTGAACAGATGATACGTCTGACAAACGAAGATTACTACCAGTTAGCGATGCTGGTCGAGGACAAATCATGTGAGCATCGGGGAGACTTCTGCGATAAGATCGAATACGACACGGACAGATTTCACAGCGATCTGAATATATCCGTGATGATTTACGAAAGCCGCTTCGAGGACCCTAAACTGTTCATCGTCTCGGCCGATTTGAAAACCTACTTGCCCGACGGAGAGGTCGCCAACGACTTCGACCTGACGAGGCTCAAGAACGATCCCTACCTGTCGTAGGTTGTTAGGTTAGTTTTAGGTTGATTCACCCCCTCCGCATCCGCGACGGCCCCGGAGGGTTTTTAAGAAATCGAGCTTATGTCACATTCACAGCCATACGGACCACAGGAAAGAATCAAGGCGGCCTTTCTGGCCGGCATTCGCATGACGACAGCACAGGCGAACCGCCTCGGGCAAACGAGCGATTCCCGCAAGGTCATATCCCGCTTAATCAAGCAGGGTATGCCTATCGAATACTACTGGAATATCCGCAAGGACGACAGCGGCCGGACGGTGGCGAAATACAAGACATACTATTACGGATCGCCCCTGCCCGCCAAAGGGTCGAAAATGGGGACTTTCGATCATCCGAAATTGGATTTGTAACTCAAAATATGAATTATGGAAATAATCACTAAGCGCCCTAAAGGCATGCCTTACCGGAAATACGTCGAAATGCGTAAGGCCAGTAACAATCAGATTCGTCGCTATCTGAGATTCGGTCGATTGTATTACCTGTCGGCAGAGATAGTCACGGTCGAAACCCCGTTGGGCAAATCGCAACATCGCAAAAGCTATCCGCCATTCGTCGGTTCGGTCCGGCGAGACTTGCGGAAGCCGATTTAATAAGCTGGATTTGTGACTGACTAATTCTGAATGAAAATGATAAAAAACGAAATCGAACTCTGCGGCCTGTTGTGGGACCGTGACAACCTGACAATCGGTGGTTACGAGAAGGACGGCCATCATTACTACACATGGCAGGAGGCAATGAATGCCGCGAGGTCCGTCGGGAAGCGCTTGCCGACCCGGTATGAATGGGAAGAATTGTGTGATCTTGGCTCGACATGGGACGACGAGTTAAAGGGCCGTTGGTTCGGGGGTAATCACGACTCGGACCACAAAGG
>OKSB01001475.1_pt1 | contig 23208 bp, 29 predicted proteins | sample 1601171 | NCBI WGS metagenome assembly OKSB01 (sample SAMEA3541496, study PRJEB24748) | human gut metagenome | biome: human gut; feature: human-associated habitat; material: faeces | place: China | collected 2012 | reverse complement strand
TCTTGATCCAGACCTGACCGCCACGCTTGGTGTAACGGGTCATGGCGATACGGGCTGCTTCGATCTGATTGCTGGTGATCCATGCGGGTTCCAGCGCAACGAGGCCAAACTCACCGTAGGTGACCTTGTTGCCTCTGGTGGCCTTGCCGGTGAGGCGGCCACGGTGTACTCTGCGGTACTTAACTCTCTTGGGCAGAAGCATTACTGAGCGCCTCCTTCTTTCTTTTCTGCGGGCTTGCGGAAGCCGCCCTCAGGGCGGGGACCACGGTTATAGCCGCCGTTCTGGCGGTCACGGTTGAAGCCCTGACCATCACGGCGGAAGCCGCCACGGCGATCGCCATCACGGCGGCCACGGCGCTCACGGCGCTCCTGATAAGGCTTGCTGGTATCCAGGGTGCGGGGGGTGGTCCGCAGAGCCTGAGACAGGATCTCGCCCTTGTAGATCCACACCTTCACGCCGATGCGGCCGAAGGTGGTGGCGGCCTCAGCGAAGCCGTAGTCGATGTCGGCACGCAGAGTCTGCAGGGGGATGGTACCCTCGTGATAGTGCTCGGAGCCAGCGATCTCACGACCGCCCAGACGACCGGAGCAGTTGACCTTGATGCCCTTGGCGCCGGCACGCATGGCACGGCCCATGGCATTCTTCATGGCACGGCGGTGGGAGATACGCTTCTCCAGCTGAGCGGCGATGTTCTCGGCCACCAGCTGAGCGTCCATATCGGGGTTGCGAACCTCGACGATGTTCAGCTTCACGGTCTTGCCGATAAGCTTCTCCACGCTCTTGCGGTACTCCTCGATCTGCACGCCGCCCTTGCCGATGACCACGCCGGGGCGGGCCACGTGCAGGTAAACGGTGACGACCTCGTTGCTGCGCTCGATCTCGATCTTGGAGACACCGGCAGCGAACAGCAGCTTCTTCAGGTACACACGGATCTTGTGATCCTCGACCAGAAGATCGCCGACCTTCTCATTGCTGGCATACCAACGGGAATCCCAGTCTTTGATGACGCCCACTCTGAAGCCGTGGGGATTAACTTTCTGTCCCATAAAACTGTCTCCCTCCCTTACTCTTTCTCAGCGACGGCCAGCGTCACGTGAGAGGTTCTCTTGTTGATGCGATAGGCACGGCCCTGAGCACGGGGCATCATTCTCTTCAGAATGGGGCCGGGGGTAGCGAACACCTGGGTGACCACCAGCTTCTCGGGGTCCATGCTGAAGTTGTTCTCCGCATTGGCGCAAGCGCTCTTCAGGAGCTTCATCAGGGGCTCGGAGGCAGCCTTGGGGGTCTGCATCAGGATCGCCATGGCAGTCTGAGCATCTTTTCCACGGATCAGATCGCACACGATCTGGATCTTACGGGGAGAGATGCGGACGTATCTCAAATAAGCTTTAGCTTCCATTGTACTGTGCATCCTCCTTACTTAGACTTGGCGTGACCACGGAAGGTCCGGGTGGGAGCGAACTCACCCAGCTTGTGACCCACCATGTCCTCCTGGACATAGACAGGCACATGACGGCGGCCATCGTGAACGGCGATGGTGTGACCTACGAATGCGGGGAAGATGGTGGAGCTGCGGCTCCAGGTCTTCAGCACGTTCTTCTCGCCCTTCTTGTTCATTTCCTCGACCCGCTTCAGCAGCTCAGGGGCAACATACGGGCCTTTTTTGACAGATCTGCTCATATTCTACTTGCCTCCCTTACTTCACATTGCGGCGCTTGACAATAAACTTGTCAGTAGGATTCTTGGTCTTGCGGGTCTTGTAGCCCAGAGCCGGCTTACCCCAGGGGGTAACAGGACCGGGACGGCCCACAGGAGCCTTGCCCTCACCACCGCCGTGGGGGTGGTCGCAGGGGTTCATGACGGAACCACGGACGGTGGGACGCCAACCCATGTGGCGCTTCCGGCCGGCCTTACCGATCTGAACGTTCTCGTGCTCCAGATTGCCCACCTGACCGATGCAGGCGGTGCAGTTGGTGCGGATGATGCGGACCTCGCCGGAGGGCATACGGATCTGGGCGTTCTCGCCCTCCTTTGCCATCAGCTGTGCATAGGCGCCGGCGGAACGAACCAGCTGAGCGCCCTTGCCGGGGTGCATCTCCACATTGTGGATCACGGTACCCACAGGGATGTTGGCGATGGGCAGGCAGTTGCCGGGCTTGATATCTGCAGCGGCGGAGGAGACCACCTTGTCACCGGCGGTCAGACCCACGGGAGCGATGATGTAACGCTTCTCGCCGTCCTCATACTGCACCAGAGCGATGTTGGCGCTGCGGTTGGGATCGTACTCCAGACGCAGGACAGTGGCGGGCATATCCGTCTTGTCACGCTTGAAGTCGATGACACGATACTTGCGCTTCTCGCCGCCGCCGCGATGGCGGACGGTGATGCGGCCATAGCTGTTGCGACCAGCGCTCTTCTTCAGGACCTCGGTCAGGCCGGACTCAGGCTTGGCGTGCTTATCAATGCCGTCGAAGCCGGAGACAGTCATATGCCGGCGGGAAGGGGTGGTCGGCTTAAAAGTTTTGATAGACATTTCTTACACTCCTTCCTTTCTTACACCATACCCTCGAAGAACTCGATGGTCTTGGAGTCCTGGGTCAGCTGGACGTAAGCTTTCTTCCAGCTCTTGCGGCGGCCGGGACGGGCAGCGCCCAGGCGCTTGGCTTTGCCATCATAGTTGATGGTGTTGACCTTGGCCACCTTCACGCCGAAGATCTGCTCCACGGCGTTCTTGATCTCGATCTTACCGGCGGTGGGAGCCACTTCAAAGACGTACTTCTTGGTGCCGGTGGCCTCCATGGAGCGCTCGGTGATGATGGGACGAATAATGATGTCGTAAACGTTAGCCATTACGCAAACACCTCCTCGATTACTGCGAGGGCTTCCTTATCGAGGACCAGATACTTGGCCTTGAGAATGTCGTAGACGTTCATCAGGTTGGCCACGGTGGTCTCGACGCCGGGGATATTGCGGGCGCTCTTGACGACGATCTCGTCCTTGGCGGGAGTGACCACCAGGGACTTGCCGTCGGCCTTGACGGCGTTCAGGAACGCACGGAAGTCCTTGGTCTTGATGCTGTCGAGCTTGATGGAATCGACAACGATGATCTCGCCTGCGGCCGCCTTGGCGGACAGAGCGGACTTCATAGCCAGTCTCTTGACCTTCTTATTCAGAACGTAAGAGTAGCTGCGGGGCTTGGGAGCAAACACGATGCCGCCGTGGGTCCACTGGGGAGCACGGGTGCTGCCCTGACGGGCCCGGCCGGTGCCCTTCTGACGCCAGGGCTTACGGCCGCCGCCGGAAACCTCAGCGCGGGTCAGAGCGCTCTGGGTGCCCTGACGCTTGTTGGCCAGATGGTTCTTGACAACGTCATGAACCACAGACTCATTGGGGGTGATGCCGAAAACTGCTTCGGAGAGTTCGATCTCGCCAACCAGCTTGCCGGACATATCATAAACATTGGTCTTAAGCATGATTTAAGATCTCCTTTCCTTAGCCTCTTGCGGAAGCCTTCTGGGGATTTCTGCCGGAAGCCTTCTGCGGGTTCTTGCTGATGCCGAGCTCGACATTCTTGACCTTGTTGTTCTTGACGGTGTTGCGGATGTAGACCAGACCGCCCTTGGGGCCGGGGATGGCGCCGCGGATGACGATCATGTTCAACTCTGCGTCCACCTTCACAACATCCAGATTCTCAATGGTGACCTGCTCATTGCCCATCTGGCCGGCGCCGATCTTGCCGGGGAAGATACGGGACTGATGAGAAGATGCACCCATGGAACCGGCATGACGGTGGACAGGGCCGCCGCCGTGAGTCATGGGGGTGCGGCCTGCGCCGTGGCGCTTCACAACGCCCTGGTAGCCATGGCCTTTGCTGATGCCGGTAACGTCGATCTTGTCGCCGGCAGCGAAGGTGTCAGCCTTGACTTCGTCGCCGACGTTCATGTCGGCAGCGCCGTCCAGCTTGAACTCCTTCAGGTACTTCTTGGGGGCAACGCCGGCCTTCTTCAGGTGGCCTGCCTCCGGCTTGCTGAGCTTCTTCTCGGCGACGTCGCCAAAGCCCAGCTGGACGGCTACGTAGCCGTCGGTCTCAACGGTCTTCTTCTGGGTAACGACGCAGGGGCCTGCTTCCACGACGGTCACAGGGATCACCTTGCCGCTCTCATCGAAGATCTGGGTCATACCCACTTTTTTGCCGATGATTGCTTTCTGCATGGTTTGGTTTCTCCTTTTTTATAGGTTATTGGTCGGCAGCCCATTGGGAGGCCAGCCGACATGACCCGTCCGCCCGATGCCAGACAGTGCGGGCTGCCATAACTTTGCTTGCGCGCCGTTACAGCTTTATCTCAATCTCAACACCAGCGGGAAGATCCAGACTCATCAGAGCCTCGACGGTCTTCTGGTTGGGGTTGAGGATATCGATCAGACGCTTGTGGGTTCTGCGCTCGAACTGCTCACGGGAGTCCTTGTACTTGTGGACAGCCCGAAGGATGGTGACGACTTCCTTCTTGGTGGGCAGCGGGATGGGGCCGGAAACCTGAGCGCCGTTGCGCTTTGCGGTCTCCACGATCTTTGCAGCGCTGGAGTCGATCAGCTGGTGATCGTAGGCCTTCAGCCGGATGCGGATCATCTGGTTTGCCATGTTTGTTTTCCTCCTTGAATTACGTACTCAGTTTGCGTAGTGTCTGGGTACGGTCGAACTACTATTGTCCGCGCCGCCGTGCGTATCATTCCGAGCCATGAAAAATGGCCGACCGAGGCCGACCCTTCTTCCGTTCCCGGCGATATACGCCAGCGCTTCCAGAAGCAGTTCAGCCGCCCGATGACCGGACATACTCCGCGGAAGTTACCGTTTTTCAACGCAATCTCCCGCATCATCGCAGTGCACGCGCAGAATCTCCCTACACGCGCTCGATTATGATACCATCTGTTTCCCCATTTGTCAAGCATTTTTTCAGAATTTTTCACGAAGTTTTGTATTTATTTTCGGTGAAAACAGAGAATTCTTCTGTCTTCCGTCAGGGTTCTTATAAAGACACGATTCCAGTTGCAATTTGCGGCGATCCATATTAAAATAAAGCGACGGGGGGGATGAAAATGATAACATACGACCGTCTGTGGCAGACCATGAAGCAGCGGGGTGTTTCCCAGTATGATCTTTATACCCATTATAATGTAAACCGCTCCCAGCTCAATCGGCTCCGGCACAATGAGAACGTGGAGATCAATACCATCGACAAGCTCTGCAACATCCTGCAATGCCGGGTTGAAGACATTATGGAGCACTTTCCAGACGATAACCAGTTCTGACGCCGCTCTTACCACACGAAAAGCGCTTCTGCCGCCAGCAGAAGCGCTTTTTGTTATTTCAGCTCCCAGGCTTTAATCTGACTTGCCTTCTCGTACAGCTTCAGGTAGCTTTCGTACCGGGTCTTTTCGATCTTCCCCTCCTCGCAGGCTTCCCGGACGGCGCAGCCCGGCTCCTTGCGGTGAGTGCAGTCGTCAAAACGGCACTTTCCCAGATACGCCCCGAAATCCGCGAAGGCGTATTGCAGATTCTCCTTGAGGATCACGTCCATTTCATCGGTGTCGAAGGAGGAAAATCCGGGGGTATCCATGACAAAGGTGTCGTCGCCCAGACTGTACAGCTCCACATGCCGGGTGGTATGCCGCCCCCTGCCAAGCTTTTCGGAAACCTCTCCTGTGGAAAGCTTCAGCTCCGGCGCCAGACGGTTGAGGATGCTGCTTTTGCCCACGCCGGAATTTCCGGTGAATGCCACCAGCTTGCCGCGGATCAATGTCCGAAGCTCCTCCACACCGCCGCCGGTCTCGGCGCTGGTGCAAATGACGGGGAAACCGGCGTTCCGGTAGATACGCACCAATTCCACCGCCGGGTCAAGGTCGCACTTGTTGACGCACAGGCAGACCGGCACCTCCTGATCCCCCGCAATGGCCGCCACCCGGTCAATGAGGAACGGCTCCGTCACCGGATTGACGTTGGCCGCGAATACCACCAGCGCGTCAATGTTGGCGACGGCGGGGCGGACGAAGCAGTTCCGCCGGGGCAGCACCTTTTCCACCATGCCCTTCCCCCGCTCCACGGTGATGTTCACCATGTCGCCGGTGAGGGGCGTGCAGTTTTCCTTTCGCAGAATGCCCCGGGCGCGGCAGGTGATCACCCCGTCCCCCGTCTGCACGTCATAAAATCCGCTGATGGAACGGACGATCCGACCGGTACGCTGTTTTTCCATACTCAATTAAACGGCACTTCCTTGGACTGGTAGTATTCTCCGTCGATGTAAATGTCATAGGTCTGGGTTCCGGTGCCTGACAGGTCGCAGACAAAGCTGGAGGTTCCCGGCACGATCTCCCGGGATTCGATGACCTCCTTGCCGTTCAGGAAAATACTCAGGATGTACGGTTCGTCCCGTTCCGGAAGGGAGAACTGCACCCCGATGGTCACCAGATCGTTGGGATTTTTGGGGGCGGTCGTCTGGGTCGGGCCGGTGGTTTCCTCCGGTCCCTTGGAGATTTGCAGAACGATCTCCGTGTTGACGTCGATCTCCTCGTTCTTCGCCGCGGACTGGTGAATGACCTCGCCCTTGGGTTTCAGGCTCTCCACTTCCTCGGTTCTGACGTTGGTAAAGCCGGTCTGCCCCAGCAGCTCCTTGGCCTTGTCCACATCCAGCCCCATCACGTTGAGCATCTTCGCCGTGATGACGTCCGGGCCGGTGCTGACATAGATGTACACCGTCTGTCCCGCCGTCATTTCCGTACCGGCGGACGGCTCCGTGCGGATGACCTGCCCCACTTCGTATACGTAGCTCATTTCGTTGCGGGTGATGGGTTCAAAGCCTTGCCCCAGCAGGATGGACTTGGCTTCCTCCGCGCTGGTGCCTGCGAAATCGTCCATGGTTTTGGCTTCCGGCCGCTGCCCCAGGCTGACGGTGATCCAAAGCTCCGAACCTTTGACCACCTTGCTGCCTCCGGAGGGTTCCGTGCGGAGAATCTCTCCCTTTGGCCGGGTATCGTCGTACTCCTGCCGCAGCTTGATGGCAAAGTCCGGGTACTGGGACGCAAGGCTTTCGTCGTAAATCCCGCCCTCGAGATACGGGACATCCACCAGTGCCTTCTCCTTGCTGAGCAAGGCGCCGTTGAACAGGGCGATCAGGAAAATGAAGATCGCGATGACCGCCACGGCGCTGCAAACCACGATGGCCGTGGTAGCGACCCGGCTGCGCTCCTCCTTGCGTTCCTCTTTGCGCTGCTGCTGCGCCTGACGGCGCTGCTGGGCGCGGCGGATGGCCTCGTTGTCCCGCCCTGCCTCCGTTCCCCCACCGTTCTGGTGCAGGCGGATGCTGTCCGAAGATGTCCGGACGGGAGCCGCCCCAGTCTTAGCCTGCACCTTCTTCTCCGCCGTGGTCATGGCACGGGAGAGATTGGGAAGCACGCGGGTAGCGTCGTCCACGATTGTGTGGTAATCAAACGTCATGTCCGGGTTCTGCCGGAATTCTTCCATATCATGGAGCATTTCCGTGGCGGAGACGTAACGGTCGTTGACCTCCAGCGCCATGCCTTTCATGATGATCTGCTCCAAGCCCCGGGGAATGTTGGGGTTCAGTGTGGATGGTAGCGGCGCGCCGCCGTTGATATGCTGAATGGCAACCGCCACGGGGGATTCCCCGTCATAGGGCGGGCGGCCGGTCATCATCTCGTACATGACCACAGCCAGAGAGTAAATGTCGGAACGGTTGTCGGTATGGCCGCCCTTGGCCTGCTCCGGGGAGATGTAATGGACGCTTCCCAGTGCTTCCTTCGTCAGGGTGTTGCTCTTGCTCATGACCCGGGCAATGCCGAAGTCCATCACCTTGACGGAGCCGTTTTTCAGCACCATGACGTTATGGGGCTTGATGTCCCGGTGGATGATCCCCCGGCTGTGAGCGTGCTCCAATCCTTTGGCGATCTGCATGGCAAAATGCAGCGTCTCCTTCCAGTTGAGCACCCCTTTTTTCTCCATGTACTGCTTGAGGGAAATGCCGTCGATCAGCTCCATGACAATATAATTGGCGCTGTCGGAGGCGGAAACGTCGTAGACCTGCACGATGTTGGGATGGCTCAGCATGGCCACGGCTTCGCCCTCGGCACGGAACCGGCGGCGGAATTCCTCATCCCGTGCGAATTCATCCTTGAGTATTTTGACGGCTACCAACCGGTTCAGCCGGTGGTCACGCGCCTTATAGACGACGGCCATGCCGCCGGTACCGATGATCTCCAGAATTTCGTACCGGTCGTCCAAGAGCCGTCCAATATATTGATCCATATTCAGAAATTGCTCCTTTCGCGGTACTCAAATGGCAATCAGCACGCTGGTGACATTGTCCGGCGCGCCCCGGTTTTTGGCAATGTCCAGCAGACGCTTGCAGCAATTCTGCTTGTACACGCCGTGGACGACCTCAAAAAGGATTTCCTGATCGTCCAGAAGATTACTCAGTCCGTCGCTGCACAGCAACAGGTAGTCTCCTTTGCCCACATCCAGATGGAAGATGTCGCACAGCACGGTTGTCTCCGTTCCGATGGCACGGGTGATGAAGTTCTTGCCGGGATAGCTTTTCGCCACCTCCGGGGTCAAATCTCCCCTGTCCACCATCATCTGCACCAGAGAATGATCCTTGGTCACCTGACGGATGCCGTTTTTGCCCACGTGATAGGCGCGGCTGTCGCCTACATTGACCACGGTCGCCTTCCGTCCCCGCACCATCACCGCAACCAGCGTGGTGCCCATGCCGTCGAATTCCTCGAACTGCCGGGACTGGTCGTACACGGTGAAGTTCGCCAGCTTCACAGCGCTGCGGAGCATCTGGTCAACCTTGTCCTGCTCCATAACAGGCTTCCAGCAGCGGCGGACTTCCTCCACAAACACGTCCACCGCCAGAGAACTGGCAATGTTTCCGGATTTGGCGCCGCCCATGCCGTCGCAGACGATGCACAGCAGGTTGCCGCGGTCAAGCTGTTCAATTCTGTAGGAATCCTGATTCTGTTTCCGGACACAACCGGGATCGGTCAATCCCCAGCTCTGCATAGGCTCGCGCCCCCTTTTCTCTATCGCTTCTCTTTGCTTTGATTGTACTTTCGTCTCAGCTGCCCGCAGGAGGCGTCGATGTCGCCGCCCAGCGTTCTGCGGACGGTGGCAGTGACGCCGCCGTCTTCCAGAATTTTCTGAAACGCCGCCACTGCCGCCCGGGTGCTGGGCTTCAGGGGGCTTTCCTCCACATGGTTTAAGGGGATCAGATTGAAGTGGGCAGGCAGCCCCTTCAAGCGCCGGAGCAGCTCTTTCGCATCCTCCGGGCGGTCGTTGACACCGTCGATCATGGCGTATTCAAAGGAAATCCGCCGGGAGGTCGCCTGATAATACCGGCGGCAGGCCGCCAGCAGCTCCTCGCTGGGATAGGCTTTGTTCACCGGCATGATCCGGTCCCGCACCTCGTCGTTGGGCGCGTGGAGGGAAACCGACAGCGTCAGCTGCAGTTTCCGCTTCGCCAACTCGTCGATCTTCGGCACCAGCCCGCAGGTACTGAGACTGATATGCCGCATGGAAATGTTCATGCCCTCCGGGCTGTTCACCAGCTCCAGAAAGCGCATCACATTGTCAAAATTGTCCAGCGGCTCGCCAATGCCCATCAGCACGATGTGGGAAATGGGTAGGCCGGAGTCCACCTGCGTGAACAGCACCTCGTCCAGCATTTCATAGGGTTCCAGCCGCCGCACCAGTCCGCCGATGGTGGAGGCGCAGAAGGCGCAGCCCATGCGGCAGCCCACCTCCGTGGAAATGCACACGGTGTTCCCGTAGTGATAGCGCATCAGCACCGTCTCCACGCAGTTGCCGTCGGACAATTCCCAGAGGTATTTGATCGTGCCGTCCCGGGCGGATTCCTGCCTGCGCACCACCTTGGGGGCGCAGATGGGATATTCCCGCGCCAGCGTGTCCCGGAGAGACTTGGGCAGGTTCGTCATTTCGTCATAGGCGCGGACGCCCTTGTGCAGCCAGGTGTAGACCTGCTTGGCACGGAACTGGGGCTGCCCCAGCTCTTTCAGAACCGCCGTCAACTCCGGCAGGGTCATGGATTTCAGATTCATGCTTTTCTCCGCAGACGGCAGATAAAGAAGCCGTCGGTATCATACTCGCCGGGGATCAGGGTGAGCATCCCGGTTTCGTTTTTGGGAAATACATCCGGCAGCGGCAGCGGTTCCGTCGTGAATTCGCCATGCGCTGCCAGGAATGCGGAAACCACATCCTCGTTTTCCCGTTTCAGCACGGTGCAGGTGGAATACAGCAGCGTGCCGCCGGGTCTGACATAGGACGCCTGAGTCTCCAGAATTTTTAACTGCAAGGCCGGAAGGTCTTCCAGCTCTTTCAGATTTTTGTATCGGATATCCGGCTTTTTCCGGATGATGCCAAAGCCGGAACAGGGCACGTCGGCAATGACGGTGTCCATGGCGCCGACCCATTCCGGCACAACTTGGGAGGCATCCTGCTGACGCGCCGTAATGTTCGTCAGTCCCAGACGCGCCGCGCCGTTTTCGATCAGGGCGGTCTTGTGAGGGTAAATGTCACAGGAGACGGTGCTTCCCTTACCGCCCATGGCAATGGCTGCGGCAAAGCTCTTGCCTCCCGGCGCGGCGCAGCAGTCCAGCACGTTCCCGCCGGATTCCGGCAGCTGCGCGCACAGAACGCTGAGCTTTGCCGCCGGGTCCTGCACATAGAACAGCCCTTCCCGGAACGCCGGCAGCTGCTCTAAGCTTCCCGTGCCGGACAGCACCAGACAGTCCGCCATCCACTCGTGAGGTTTGACGCAGACGTGTTCCGCCGTCAGCCGCTTGGCCAGTTCCTCCGCAGAAGTCCGGAGGGTGTTCACCTGCACCACCGTCCGGGGTGCGGCGTTGTCGGCAATGAGCATGGGTTCCAGCTTTCCCTTGGGCAGATTGGCCTTTAGCAGGGAAATCAGCTCGTCCGGGTGGCTGTAGCGGTCGGCATAGGACACCGGCTCCTGCAAGGTTCCCTTCGTCGCCGCCGCCTTGCGCAGAACGGCATTCACCAGCGCCCCGGCCTTCGGATTTTTGCAGTATTTCTTCGCCATCGTCACCGATTCATTCACGGCGGCGCTTTCGGGAACTTTGTCCAGCTCATAAATCTGGTACAATCCCAGATGGAGGATGTCCCGCACCACGGGATGGAGGTCTTTCAGCCGCCCCGTCAGGAGCTGCTTCAGGTAAAAATCCAGCTTGTTCCGGTTTTGCAGGACGCCGTAGCACAGCCGCGTAGCCAGCGCCGCATCCCTTGGGGGCAGGCGGTCCCGGGCAATATATTCTTTCAGCGCCCCGTTCGGCCATGCGCCGCTTTTACGGCAGGCGATCAGCGCGTTCAGCGCCGTTTCTCTCGCGCCCATCAGCGCTCCAAGGGATGACCCCGGAAATAATCGGGCGCCGCCATGCGCTTGCCGCCCTCGGCTTGCAGGGAAATGATCTCCACCGCGCCCTCGCCGCAGGCGATGCGCAGTCCGGTCTTCGTCAGGCTTAAGATTTCGCCGGGCTTGCCGCTGCCCTCCACAACCCGTGTGGCGTGGACTTTGAAGGTCTTGCCCTGCAATTCCATGGTCGCAACCGGCCAGGGATGCAGTCCCCGGACATGGTTATGCACCTGCTGCGCCGTCTTCGTCCAGTCGATGGGGCACATGGACTTGTCCAGCATGGGAGCATAGCTGACCCCCGACGCATCCTGAGGCGTGGCAGGCACCTTCCCGCTTTCAAACCGGGTCAGGGTCCTGCTCAGCAGTTCCGCGCCCAGCACCGCCAGATGCTCCAGCAGCTCCCCCGCCGTTTCGTTTTCGCCGATGGGTGTCTTGGAAATGTCAATGATATCCCCGGCGTCCATTTCCCGGGTCAGGTACATAGCGGTAACGCCGGTCTCCGTCAGGCCGTCCAGCACCGCCCACTGATAGGGGGCGGAACCGCGGTATTTGGGCAGCAGGCTGGCATGGATGTTGATGCAGCCGTATTTCGGCACGTCCAGCACCTTCTGGGGCAGGATGCGCCCATAGGCCACCACGGCGCAGATGTCCGGCTGCAAGGCGCGGAGCTGCTCCACCGTCTCTTCCTCCCGGAAATTTTCCGGCTGGAATACGGGGATTCCGGCAGCCACCGCCACCTCCTTCACCGGGGACGCCACCAGCTTCATGCCCCGTCCCTTGGGGCGGTCAGGCTGTGTGTAGACGCCCACCACGTCGAAGCCGTCGGCCAGAATTTTTTTCAGGCAGGTCGCCGCGATGTCCGGCGTACCCATAAACACAACACGCAAGGATGATCCCTCCGTTACTTTTCTTGCTCCAGTTCTTCCTCCGTCAGGAACCGCTCCATGACCTCGGTGTAGACGATGCCGTCCAGATGATCCAGCTCATGGCAGAAGCACCGGGCGATCAGTTCCTCGCCCTCAGCCTCGAACCACTCACCGTTCCGGTCCTGCGCGCGAACCTTGGCATAGTTGGGGCGCTTCACCAGACCGTACTTGCCCGGAACGCTGAGGCACCCCTCCGCGCCGCACTGCTCGCCGCTGGTCTCCACCAGCTCCGGATTCACCAGCTCCAGAATTTCCTCGCCGGTATCCACGATCACCACCCGGCGCAGAATGCCCACCTGAGGGGCAGCCAGCCCCACGCCGTTAGCTTCGGCCAGGGTATCGGTCATGTCGTTCAGCAGTTTGTGCAGCCGCCAGTCGAATTTCTCCACCGGACGGCATACCTTGTGCAGCGCCGGGTCTTTGTATGTCAGAATTTTGCGCAGTCCCATGATATTACCTCGTTTCTCTTATGGTAAACGGGTTGCCGGTCAGTCGAATCCGTTCACATCAATGTAGGCGCTGACACCCCGGTTTGCCTTGTCCTTTCCGAACTCCCGGAGAAGATAGGAAAGCAACTGGCGCATTGTCCGGGTCAGGCGGCAGCGCAGGGTCAGCTGGTAGCGGAAATGGTAGTTGACCTTCGGCACGGCGCAGGGCGCAGGCCCCAGCACCGCGCAGCGTTCCTCCCGGTAGGCTTCCTGACGCAGACACGCGATCAGGCTGTCCCGGAATTTTGCCGCGCCCCGAAGCACCGCCGTTTCCTCCCGTCCCGTCACCACCACGGCGGCGAGATCGCCGAAGGGCGGCGCATTCTGTACCCGGCGCAGCTGAATCTCCAGATCGTAAAATCCGTCGTAATCCTGCTCCGCCGCGTACCGGATGACCTGATGGTCGGGCACCATCGTCTGAATAATGGCCTTTCCGGGACTGTCCCCCCGGCCGGCTCTGCCCACCACCTGGGTGAGCATATTGAAAGTGGTCTCCCCCGCCAGATACCCGCCGGTGTACAGGCTCAGATCGGCGTCCAGCACGCCCACCAGCGTGACGTTGGGGAGGTTCAACCCCTTGGCCACCATCTGGGTGCCAAGAAGCACGGGAACATTCTCCTTTTGGAAGTGTTCCAGAATTTTTTCGTGTGTATTCACAGCGCTTACCGTGTCAGCGTCCATCCGGTCGGTCTCCATGTCGGGGAAGAGGAACTCCAGCTCCTCCTGCACCCTCTGGGTACCGGTGCCAATGGTTTTCAGCGGGCCGCCGCACGCCGGGCAGCGCTCCGGCACCGGCTGGGAAAAGCCGCAGTAGTGGCACATCAGCCGGTTGTTGGCGCTGTGATAGGTCAGGCGGACGCTGCACCGGGGACATTCCGGCGCTTTCCGGCAGTCCACACACACCAGTGCCCGGCTGTTTCCCCGGCGGTTGAGCAGCAGAATCGTCTGCTTTCCCGCGTCCCGGTTGTCGGACAGCGCTTCCCGCAGAGGGATGCTCAGGGAAAGATCGTTTCCCAGCTTCAGCTCCTCCCGCATGTCCACGATGTCCACGGCGGGCAGCTTCCGTCCGCCATAGCGTTCCGCCATAGTGTACAGGCTGTAAGCGCCGGTCTTCGCCCGGTACATACTTTCCACGGAGGGCGTCGCGGAGCCGAGCAGCACCAGTGCGCCTTCCTTCGCGCCCCGCCAGATGGCGACCTCTTTGGCGCTGTAGCGGGGGGAATTTTCGGATTTATAGGAATGCTCCTGTTCCTCGTCCAGAATGATCAGGCCGGGGGTACAGGGCAAACACCGCCGAGCGGGTCCCTACGACCACTTTCGCGTCGCCGCTTCGGACGCGCTTCCACTGGTCGTACCGTTCCCCCGCCCCAAGGCTGCTGTGCAGCACCGCCACCTGAGCGCCGAAATAGGCCGTCATCAGCCCCAGCAGCTGGGGCGTCAGGGCGATTTCCGGCACCAGAAGCAGGGCGCTTCTGCCCGTTTCCAGACAGGTTTGGATGAGTTTGATATAGACGGAAGTCTTTCCCGAGCCGGTCACACCCCGAAGGAGCGCGACGCCCGGATTTTCCTGCGTCATTTGCTCCGCGAGTCCGTCATAGCAGCGCTGCTGGTCGGGGCTGAGCACCAGCGGCCCATTTAGCTTTGCCGGACGGATTTCCCGGCATCGAAGGACCGGCTGCTCGGTCAGCGTCAGATACCCCAGTTTTTCCAGCCGGTTCACCGTCGCGGTAGAAGCGCCGGTAAAATAGCACAGCTCCTTCACGGACACGCTGCCCACGCCGCACATCAGCTCCAGCACATTTTTCTGCATGGCGGCGGATTTGGGGCGGTGGGAGGCGTACTCCATGGCTTCCTCGGCGGAAACCGCCAGAGCGGCGATTTTCTCCGTCTTGTCATTGGCGCGGCGCAGATATTCCGTTTCGGCGGATATCCACTTTTTCCGCGCAAGATACGCGATCACGCCGGAAAAGGTTTCCTCGTCGGGAATCAGAGCGCGCAGAGCAGATTCCTCCGCCTGACCGCCCAGATTTTCCAGCAGCGCCAGCACCTCCGCCGCGCCGTCCTTACGGATGGCCTTTTCCTTCCATGAGCGGTCGCTGGTGAGAGATATCCGTTCCCGCGCCTGAAACCACAGTCCCGCCGGGAGCATGACCCGGAGGCACTCATAAAAGGTGCAGAAATACCGCTCCCGCAAAAATGCCGCCAGCCGCAGTTGGTGTTCCGACAGAATCGATGCTTCGTCCAGACACCGCTCCACGGCTTTCAGCTTTTCCTCATTGCCTGTCTCCACGGTGAGGACGACGCCCTCGGTGCGCTTGTTGGCACGGCCGAAGGGCAACTGCACCCGCTGGCCGGGCTGCAGGGTCATCCCCTCGGGGATTTTGTAGGAATAGGGCTTGTCAATGGTATAGGTCGCGGCGGAAACCGCGATTTTCGCAATCATCCCTCACCCCATCCTTTCCGGCTGCTTTTCCGGAGGACGTTCGCGTCCCCCGGAAAAGCATCATTTCATATACTCTTCCTTCACGGTAGCGGAAAGCTCGCCGTCCGCCACTTCCTCAATGGCCATGGTCACGGGCTTTTCCGGCAGATCTTCCTGAAACGCCTCGGCCTCAGCGGCGATCTGACGGGCGCGGTGCGCCACCAGATTCACCAGCAGATAACGGCTGTCCACTTTCTTCAGCAAATCAGCAACAGGGGGGTATAGCATAATTTCGTTCCTCCAATAACGTAGCAATATATTCAGTCAGCCAGATTGGCAATGATTGTCAGAATTTCTTCGGCGCAGCGCTTCGCGTCGTCGTTAACAACGGTGTAATCGTACCAGCTTCGCTGCTCCATTTCCCATGTCGCCCGTTCCAGGCGCATTTTGATCTGTTCCTCCGAGGTATCGCCCCGGCTGCGTAGACGGCGCTCCAGCTCCTCCCGGGACGGCGGCATGATGAAGATCAGCACCGCGTCAGGGGCGGACTGCTTCACCTGCTTCGCGCCCATCGGCTCGATGTCCAGAAGCAGCAGTCCCTGCTCCATTTTTTCCTCCGCCTGGGCGCGGGGGGTGCCGTAGTAGTTGCCCGCGTGGGCGTCGTATTCCAGAAACGCATTTTCCCGGATCATTTCCTCGAAGCGTTCTCTGGTCACGAAGTAGTAGTGTACCCCGTCCGTCTCCCCGGGCCGGGGCGGGCGGGTGGTGGCGGAGACGGAAAATTTCAGGTCGTCCCGGCCGTCCATCACCTGTTTCAGGACGGTGCTCTTTCCCACACCGGAAGCACCGGAGATAACAAACAGCTTTCCTTTGCTCACGTTTCGTCCTCCTTTATCTCTTCCTCCGGTTTTTCCATCCACCGGGCATACAGCGTCTCGGTGGGGATGCCGGAGAGGATCACGTGGTCGGTATCCATCAAAAGCACGGCCTTTGTCTTGCGCCCGTAGGATGCGTCAATGAGCATTCCCCGGTCTCTCGCCTCCTGGATGACCCGCTTGATGGGTGCGGAGTCCGGCGCTACAATGGCAAGAACCCGCCCCGCGGCAACCATGCTGCCGAAACCGATGTTCACAAGCTTCATAGCTACTCCTTACTCGATGTTCTGGGTCTGCTCCCGGATCTTTTCCAGCTCGGCCTTGATCTCCACCACGACCCGTGCCAGACGCACATCGGTGCACTTGGAGCCGATGGTGTTGGCCTCCCGGTTCATTTCCTGCAGCAGAAAGTCCAGCTTCCGTCCGACGGCGCCGCCGGTGGTGAGCATGTTGTTCATCTGCTCCAAGTGGCTTCTTAAGCGGACGGTCTCCTCGTCCACCGCCACCTTGTCGGCGAAAATAGCGGCTTCCGTCAGGATGCGGCTTTCGTCAATGGCGGTGCTCGCCAGAACCTCTTTGATCTTATTTTCCAGACGGGTGCGGTAGTCCAGCACAGTCTGGGCGCCGCCCGCTTCCACCTGACTGACCAGCGACAGGATCGTCTGTCCCCGGCTGCGCAGATCGTTCTCCAGCGCCTTGCCCTCCGTGGTGCGCATGGCATCGAAGCCTGCCAGCGCCTTATTCACAACGGACAGCATATCGTCCAGCAGCTGCTGCTCGTCCACCTCCGGCTTCTCCACGGTAAACACATCCGGCATCCGGGACAGAAGCGACACGCTGATGTCCTCTTTCACATCGAAATTTTCCGCCATCTGCTTCATAGCGGCCAGATACCCCGCCACCATGGATTCATTCAGGGTAACCTTTACGTCGGCGGCACCCTCGGAGCGGACGGACAGGAACACGTCCACCTTGCCCCGGGAGATGGCGTTCTTCACGGCCTGCTTCACCGCGTCCTCTCCAAAGGACAGGCTGCGGGGCAGCTTCACGGTGCAGTCCAGATAGCGGTTGTTGACGGAGCGCAGCTCCACCGTAAATTCTCTTCCGTTCACGGTCTCCACGGCGCGGCCGTAGCCGGTCATACTTTTAACCAAACTCATTATCCCCTTTTTTCATGGCTTTTCTCATATTTTCCTTGCGAAAGCTGTGATCGTATAGTCAATATTGGCCTTTCTCACCACTTTGCGGTCGTACACCAGCACCAGAAGGATGCCAAGCACAAACCCAAGCCCCCCGACCAGCGCGCCGAAGCCGCCCAACCGGAAGCCCAGATAGTACCCTGAGAAGAACAGCACCAGCGGCACAACATACAGTACCGCCGCCGCTTTCAGCACCGGGGCAGTCTCGGATTCCACCTTTACCAGCTCCCCCCGGCGCGCGCCGATGGGGTTCTTTGCCGTAAACGTCACCGTTTCCTTCGCCGCGCCGCAGCCGGAACATTTGTGGCAGTCGCCGGAACAGGCGCTTTCCCGGATACGGAACACCAGCGCCGTGCCGTCGTCATAGGTTTCCTTTACCCGGACGAGCTGTTCCATGCCGTCACCCCTTTACCGTTGCCGATACGGAATATGGCCCCATTACCGCGCCCACTGCCGTGAATTCCTCGCCGAAGGTGATGGACGCCTTGTAGGTGGCCGTTCCCGCCACGGCGTTGGAGAAGTCCACCACGACCTTGATGTCGTCTCCCGTCAGCTGGCTGATCTGTCCGGCCGCGCCCCGCACCCGCACCGTCAGGCTGGCGTTGATGATCTCCACCTCCATGCCCTCCGGCACGTTGATGGCCTCAAAATTGTCTACGGTATATTCTCTGGTACTCAGGCCGGAGAACTGAATGCTCACCGTGGCCTCGTTCACGCCGGTCTGGTTGGTAATGCCGTCGGGCAGGTTGATGGTGTAAAGCATATTCTGGGACTTTTCCACCGACCGCAGGTCGATCTCGGCAAGGGTGTAGCTGTCGCCCAGCTCTGCCAGCGCGGCGTCGCTGCCCGTGACCCGGATGGAAGCGGGGTTGACCGTTATGGTGGTGTTTTCTTCCGTAGCACCGCCGCCGTAGGTGACCTGCGCCACCAGCTTCAGCTCCTTGATTCTCTGGATCTTCATGTCCAGGTGGATTTCTTCCACATCCGTGGTGATTTCCGCCGCGTCCACGGGGTTGCCCTCCGCGTCACAGAGGGTGTAGCGGTAGCTTTCGCTGATGGATTCCACCTGATCCGTCAGATCCACCTCGATTACCGCCTGCCGGATTTTGTCAGCGACGGAGGCGGGGCCGATGATGTTCACCGTGGAATAGTCCAGCTGGACGTTTTCCGTGTCGTACAGATAATCCTCCGACCGGGTGCCGTCATATTGCACCACCACCGGCACATCCTTCACCCGGCGGTATTCCACATCTACATAAAAGTCGCTCTGGGACAGCGTCTCGAAGGCATTCTGCGCCACGTTTCCGGGGTAAGAAATGGTGTAGCGCAGATTGATCTTCTGTCCCGGCTCGGTGATCGCGGACAGGTTGGCCTTGACCGTAATATTGTTCTGGTTGACCTTGATCAGATCGCTTCTGGCACCCGCCAGCTGTAACGACACCGTGGAGGAAGATGTGGAGGTACACATCAGCCCCCGCTCGTTCAGAACGCTCTCCCCTTCCAGAACCACCGGGATGTTGTAGTAAGTCTCCTCGGAATTGGGGCTGACGTAAGTGATGACGTACAGCCAGAGGCCAAAGGCGATGACGATGGACAGCAGAATGGAGCCAAGTCTATTTTTCATTGTCGTCCGTCTCCTTTCTGCGGGGCTGCAGCTTCTGCTTCAGCCGCAGACTCAAGTCCTGCTTCTCGTCCCCGTCGTTGGCAGGGCACAGTTCATTGTGCAGCAGCTTGTCCAGCGTCTGGGGCGCAAGGTGCCGCTTGAGCATTCCGCCCACCGCCACGGAAATGGTGCCGGTCTCCTCGGAGACGATCACCACCACCGCGTCGGAAGCCTCGCTCATGCCCACGCCGGCGCGATGCCGGGTGCCCAAGTCCGAGCTGAGACGGTTGCTGTCGGACAGGGGCAACACACACCCCGCTGCGGCGACCCGGCCGTCCCGGATGATCATTGCGCCGTCATGGAGGGGGGAATTCTTAAAGAAAATGTTCCGGATCAGCTGCTCGGAAACCTGACCGTCGATCTGGGTGCCGGTTTTGAAGTATTCCTCCAGCCGCTGCTCCCGGGCGAAGACGATCAGCGCGCCCACCTTTTCCCGCCCCATGGCCTCGCAGGCACGCACGGTCTGGGTGATGACCGCGTCCATCTCCTGCTGTACGGGCTTGTTGACGCCGAAGATACTCGTCAGCTTCACGCTGCCCAAATGATCCAGCATCCGCCGCAGCTCCGGCTGGAACAGGATCACCAGCGCCAGCAGTCCGATGGCCAGGAACTGGTTCATGATGAAGCCCACCGTGTACAGATGCAGGAAATCCGTCAACCACGCGATGATCAGCACCGCGACCACGGCCTTGGCGATCCGGGTGGTGCTGGGTGTCTTGATCAGCGGAAGAATTTTATATATCAGAAACGCGACTACGGCGATATCCAGATAGTCTGACCACTGCATCCGCTGTATCTGATGCAGCAAATTCTGAATGCTCTCCATAAACGTTCTTACCCCTTTTATGTCAACTTTTGTATAGCGCATACTCCGCTATCGTAAATTAGCTATTATCTTGTCTATTATAGCGAATACCGGCGCTGATGGCAATAGCCAATCTGTAAAAAAATTGCGGCTAAACTCTGGGAAGTTTGGATACCGTTCGGAGAAACGCGTCGGTTTGGGCGTCGGATGCGTCGTGGCCAAAGCTGACCCGCACCGTCCCCGATTCCAGCGTCCCCGCGCTTTCGTGGGCAAAGGGGGCGCAGTGCAGACCCGCACGGACCGCAATGCCCTGCTTCGCCAGAAACGCCGCCGCTTCCTCACAGTCCATCGCCGGCCGGAAGGACACCGTCGATGCCTGATGCGCCCCGGCGAATACCTCCATTCCCAATTTCTGCAAGCCCTCGGCACACCGTTCCAGCTGCCGGTGCTCCCGGCGGAAAATGTTCTCCACACCTGTACGGCGGACAAACCGCAGTCCCTCCGTCAGTCCCGCGTAACCGGGTACGTTCAGCGTCCCCGCTTCCAGACGGTCAGGCAGGTAATCCGGCATGGCCTGATTGACGGAGTCGCTGCCCGTCCCCCCGAACAGCAGAGGCTGGGCATCGCCGCCGCAGAGCAGCAGCCCCGTCCCCTGAGGCCCCAGCAGCCCCTTATGCCCCGGCATGGCGATAAAATCCGCCCCCAGCGCCTGAAGATCCACGGGCAGCGCCCCGGCGGACTGGGCGGCGTCGATGATGAACGGCACCCGCCATTTCCGGCACATCTCCGCCAGCTGCTCCACGGGCAGAATATAGCCGAACACGTTGGAAACGTGGGTAAATACCGCCGCGTCCGCCCCCTGCTTCAGTTCCCGCCCGAAGCGGGAAAGGGTGTCCTCCCAGTCAAACAGCCGCCGCCCCGCCACCCGGATATCCGCCCCCAGCGCATGAAGGGGGCGGGTCACGGCGTTGTGCTCAAATCCGGAAACGATCACCCGTCCCCCCGGCTTCACGATGGAGCGGATGGCAATGTTCAGTCCATGGGTGCAGCTGCCGGTCAGCGCGACCTGCTCCGGCCGGCAGTGAAACAGCTCCGCCGCAGCTTCCCGGCAGGCATACACCGTCTCCGACGCTTCCATTGCCGCGCTGTAGCCGCCCCGCCCCGGATTCGCGCAGGTATACATCGCCCGCTCCACTGCCCGGTACACCCCCGGCGGCTTGCGGAAGGAGGTGGCGCCGTTGTCCAGATAGATCATACCGTCAGCTCCTCCAGATTTCCATCCGGGCGCTGGGCATAAATTTTGCGCAAGGGGACGCCGTTCTCCCGCAGAAGCTCCACCACCGGGATGATGTCTTCCGTTTTGATCCGCAGACTGTAGCCGCAGCCCTGCTGCTCCATCCACTTGGGCGTCCGCTGGAGGACGCAGCGGTGATTGTTCCGGTTCAGCAGCCGCTCGCCCCGCTGGGCGAACGTCACCGAGCGGAACGTGATGATAAAGATTCTCATAACGCAAAACCTCCCGGCACAATCTATGCCCGGGAGGTCGAAACCGTGCGCATTCCGGCGGCGAAAACGGGGCAGCCACGCAAGCAGCTGCCCCGCAAGATTATGGTTTGCTTTCGTTTTCCAGCGTGATGGTCGTAACGTAGTCCGGATTCGGGACGTAAAGGCGGTAGCTGGTTCCCGACAGCTCCATATAGTAATAGCTCCAGCCGGATTTGAATTTCAGTTCCACCGTGATGGACGGCTGATTCTGAGCGGCGGCGGGCAGGTTGTTCAGCACCAGACATTCCCCTTCCTCCGTGGTGTAGTCCCCCCGATCCGCGGGTTCATCCGCACCATTCAGAAGGATGTGGTCGCCGACGTAGGGTTTCATCGGGATGGCCACGCAGCACGAGCCCGTTTCCCCAAGGATTTCCCAGAATTTTTTGTATTCCCCGTCGGTGAGAAGCGCGTGCAGTTGGTCGTCCATGTAGATCTGGGAATCCCTGCGCAGGTCGTATTTCTTTGCGTACTCGCTTCTTCCCGCCAGACGCTGGTCATACTCCTCCTGCGTCCAGACGCCCGCTTCCAGATACTGGTCGGCAGTGTCATCCGTCAGACCGTACCTCTCGCACCAGAACTGATTGTCGGGTCTTTGCAGGATCTCCTGCTTCAGCGCGTCCTCCGGCGTAAACCCTACCACTGTTCCCGCGGGCATGACCCCGGACAGGTCGTAGCCCAGCGCAATGGAATTCCCGTCATAGTAGCTCTGAAACAGCGTGAACTTGGTGTAGTCCGCTTCGGCAAATTCGACGGTTTCCGGCGTCTGGGGCTGGGGAATGCTCTGTGCCGCTTCCAGAACCGGCTCATCCCGCGGTGTCGCCTTGGGCTGTGCGGCCGCAAAAATATTGGGTATCCACCCCGCTGCCGCGGCGGTCACGGTGAGCAGACTGACGCAGATGGCCGCGGCCAGAATGTAGAGGATGGCTTTCCTCCCGGAAAAATGCCTTTGTTTCATATCGGTTGCCTCCTGTGCGACGGCGTCCACCATGTCCAGATACCTTTCATCGACGTACTCCAACGCTCTGAAAAGGTTTTTTCCGTTCATACGTTGATTCCCTCCCTTTCCAGCTGCTTACGCAGCTTTTGCCGCAGACAGCTCAAGCGGTACTTCACGTTCCGTTCCGTCAGGCCGAGCTTGTCCGCGATTTCGCTAATCGCCATGCTGTAGTAATAGCGGCTCAGGAACACGGCGCAGTCCTTCTTGTCCAGCTGGGACAGGAACCGGTTCACGCTTCCCGCGGCCAGCTTTGCGTCCACGGCAGCCTCCACGTCGGAGCGGGGGTCTGGCAGGCAGGCGTCCAGCTCCGACAGCAGGGTGATCATATGCACATCTCTGCGTTTGGCTGTGATATAATCCAGCCGGTCAAAGGCCAGATTCCGGGCAATCCGGGACAGAAAATGCTTCAGCACTCTGGGAATTTCCGGTGGAATGGCATTCCATGCGGCCAGATACGTATCCGCTGCGATTTCCTCCGTATCCTCCCGGCAGCGCAGGATATTGTAGGCGATCCGATTTATGTAGCCGCCGTATTTCTTCGCCGTCTCGCCGATGGCCGCCTCCTGCCGGGACAGGTAAAGCGCGATGATCTGGGTATCTTCCATCAGGACACCTCCTTGTGATGTGTAAGGCCTTACACCGCTATAGTAGGAAAACCGCGGCCTATGGACAAAGTTTTTCTGAGATGCAGAGAAAAAAGGCGTGACCCGAAGGTCACGCCTTTTCAAGTTCATTGTCTAACGGGAAATTACTCGTCGATCTCGGTAACGACGCCGGAACCAACGGTACGGCCGCCTTCACGGATAGCGAAACGCAGGCCCTTCT
>OKSB01001465.1_pt1 | contig 23291 bp, 18 predicted proteins | sample 1601171 | NCBI WGS metagenome assembly OKSB01 (sample SAMEA3541496, study PRJEB24748) | human gut metagenome | biome: human gut; feature: human-associated habitat; material: faeces | place: China | collected 2012 | reverse complement strand
ATGTCTTTGCACTGTTGTATACTATGTTACTACACTGCACACATTGGACGCCCGCCTTGATGAAATCATCTGTTTATTCGCATAACTTTTGATATGATGAAAACTGTGTATAATCTGTAGCGGCGAACCGTGTTCGCCGCTACAATATAAAAATAACAAAACCGCCGTACAGATTTTCGCTGTACGGCGGTTTAATTTATTCACCTTATTCAGTTATAGGTAATCGTATCCATTTTGGTCACACCATATTCTGTATCCAATAATTTTATCCATGCAAATAAAATTATTATCTATGTATGTGCCGCTTGTTACATCATTTCTGCGAGGACAGATATTGAAATTGCAGTAATTATACCAACGCAGAGTGTCGTCAAGTGAACTTACACACCTCTGTTCGTCAATGAAAATATCATTGTTTTTAAATTCAGGCTCAAGACCTACGATATGTTTCTGAAGGTTTGTTGCAGTCGTAACCGTAATGTTTTCATAATTTTTTTCATTTGTCAGCATTTTCTGCGCACCTGTAAGGTTCTCAATATGAACAACATATTTTTGAACAAATGTTGCATCTTCAATATTTACTTCGCCGTCACCGTTCACATCACCTTTGACGGTATACGCATTTGTCATTTTATTGTAAGATGTCATCATCTCTTTAAATGCTTTTGTAAGTTGATTACACGGAAATTCATTCTTATGTGCATAATAATAATCAAATGCGTCACCAAGATTTTTTAACTTTTCCTGAAAATCATTCCATTCATTTTCTGAATACCAATTATTATAATTTTCTTCTTTCAATGCATTCTTATATGTAGCCTCTGCATACTCAATATTTACAAGCGGTGCATCGTAATACATATCATAAACCTGTTTTAATGCAACAGTATATTCATCTGCCGATAAACCGTCAGTATCATACACCTCTCTTGCGTTGTCCATTATTGACGGCCAAACTCCGTCATATATCACTGCACAATCCAACCAAATATCTTTATTCAAATTCAATATGTAACCTAACTTTTCCTGCTGAATTTCAGCGTCTGTTTTTTCAACAGCAGATGCATTAAAGCCAAATGCTGTAACAGACATAACTCCTGCAAGTAATATTGCTAATATCTTTTTCATTAGTTAGTCCCCCTTGTTATATTTAATGCCATTTTATATTTAATGCTATTTTCTGAATCAATGTTGCATCGATTATGTCAATATCACTATCTCTATCAACATCACCAGCTAATACTTGTTCATCTGTTAATGTTTTTATTTTTGCTATGTATTCTCGTAATAGTGTGGAATCTAAAACATCAACAATACCGTTTAAATCAACATCACCCAAAATGACGGTTCTAAACTTAGTGGAGTTTGAATATTTAGTGGTTGGGTACATTACATTTCCGTTACGAGTAGCTGTAACTTTTACACGCAAATAACGTCTAAAATCATTTTCATTAATTGTATAATCAGCAGTCACTGCGCCTGAAATATCTACCCACGATGTTCCATTTACAGAACTCTGCCACTGATAATTAACATCATAACTCTCTTTTTCTGGAATACCTGAAACAACAGCCGATACTTCATCTCCAACAATAGGATTGCCACTCAGCGTTACGCTGGTTATGTTAGCTTTAGGATTCACAACAATATTTTTTGTAATGTCATTGTTAAATTCTAAAACCAATTTAGTATATGTACCATTTAGGCTATTCAAATAACTTGATTTAATGATTATACCGTCTTTATTTCTAACATAATCTACATTTTGTCGCAAGATACGATTATTTGAAGTATGTACTGAAAAAAGTTCAGAATCACTTTTTATTTTCACAATTTCATCTTTTGATGTATCTATTATAGTATCAGGATTTAGAACTATATCATCAGATACGTTTTTAGCTTTGGATAATACAGGACGAATAATTAAATTACCCTTATTACCATCACAATATTCGTCATTACTAAAACAATCATTCCAAGCTATATTATTTAACGAATCAAGTGTCCCAAAGAAACTTTCATTTTCATTAATTTCAGGCAAAATTTCCTTTGAGTTTTTTGTCCATTTAAAAGTTCCTTCATATGGAATATAAATTCTTGAACTAGATGATTTTGGAGACAATTTAATTATAATTGCATATTTGCCACCTGACTCTATGTTATACGGAGTCGAGAGGTTTTCTGTTATGTAGCCCTCGCCACTAAAACTACCTTCTGCCAAGGCACCTATATCATCTAAATCTGTAGGTAATATATCATTTGTGACATCAATTATTTTTACTTCATAGTTACAACCAGAAGCTCTCAAATAGAACATTACCTTATTAATTTCGTTATATTCGTCAACATAATCGTTAACATTAAACACGTTACACAGATAGAGGTCATCTTTAAAACTATACTTTGATTTATATGCAGGAATAAAATAATCATATGAAAGCATATGTTCTCTATCAGATGATTTTTCTATACCAGTGATTGCCATAATATTATTTTCTGAGCTTTTTAAATAAGAGTCGTCATACGACATCCAGTAGTATCCACAATCCAAATCACTATCTTTTATAAGCCACGCTCCATTAACTGTCGGTTTTGGATTTGTTGTAAAATTATCTTTTGAATATTTATCATTCCAACCAACTATCATTATTTCATGATTTGGTGACAGATTCAAACCTGCGGTATAGTTGTATATATTCAATTCTCCATTTGAATCTTTTCCAAAATTTGTATTTTTTCTTATTCCAGAAGTAACAGCTCCATACTCTTTAATAGCACTTTTTATACTATCAGTATCATGATAATTCAAATATACTGAACTTGTTACGTGATACAGAGATTTAGAATTTTTAAATTCATCTGTAATTAAATTGTTTGAATTATGCAATAAAGTTGAAATCGGATAATCGCTCTCCGCAATCATAGAATTCCATGTTATGAAATTATTATAAAATATAGGTGAATTCCAATTTGTCATGTATTGCAATGCCTTTGCATTATTTCCAGCAGAAGAGGGAGTATTATTATAATATCCAATATTTTTTTGAGAAATAGCATTAGACATAGCCACACCGCCATGTGCCGCAGATGTGGAAAACTTGCTTCCATACTTTTTGTAAACATATGTATCCGCCATTCCTGTTGTTGAATATAACCAACACAAATCTGTGGTTTCTTGGTCTTTAATATCCGTCATTATATTTGAATTTCTAGGATCATAAAAGCTCACTGCTCCAACTGTTTTATTTGATAAAGAAGTTGCTAATCTTTCATATTCATCTACAACATATCCGTTTTCAGATTTACTAGTTGACTCAGCCGCATTACCTGGTATAACACAAACGCTCTCTAAACTAATAATCAATGTTGCTATTAAGATACTACTTTTTAATTTTTTTGATAATTTTCCTCTCATTTTCAATCCTCCGTTAAGTTAATTAGAACATATGGTTAATTTAATTAATTTTATTTTTTATTGCAATTTAAAATAGAGCTTTATAACTAACATTATTATAGCATAATTAAATAAGTATTGATAGTTTTTTTATTATTTATGTTATAGAATTTCACGATGTTTTTTTGTGCATTTTGTTAAATTAAAGAAAAACCGCCGTACAGATTTTTCGCTGTACGGCGGTAATGTTTAAAGATATTTAATTCTATTATTCAGCGTTAATCTGAACTTCTTCGGGATTTTCAGAAATATCGCCTTTCTTTTTTCTGCGTTTTTTGATGATATATGTCCATACGCAGAGGAACGCAAAGGTTGCGGCACATATGATTGTCACGGTCAAGCCTATTGCAAATCCCTTTGGATAATACTCAAGCTTGATTGTATGCTCGCCCTTGTTAAGATTGAATGCAACGAGTGCGTTGCCGACAGGAGTAATTGTTACCTCCTTGCCGTCAACATATGCCTTCCAGCCTTCTTCATACGGAACAGAGGTGTAGAACAATCCGTTTTCCTGAGCATTGATTGTTCCCTCCATAGAACTGCCTGTAAGCTTTGTTGTTGTCATTACGCTCTTTGAAAGCTTATTGTAACCTTCTTCAAAAACATCCTGATTCAGAACATCAACAAATACCATTGCAGAACCCGACTGTCCCTGCTGGAGATTTGAATAAACGGAAATCTTGTCGCCCTTTTTGCATTGACCGATGCAGGCAATGTAGCTTCTGCCCATACCGTAGGTCTTGCTCTGAGCAACATCGTTAATCATAACGGTAACATCGTCACCGCCCGAAATATCCGCATACATAAGATACAAGCCGTCCTTAGGCGCTTCGTAATTCCACTTTACATGCGGAGTAACTGTTGTATCGGTACAGCTGAATGAATATCGTCCGTAACCTGTCTTATTTACGGGGAACTGATTGTAGTCTGTGTGTCCCTGTGAAACAACATCAAGCGGAGTGTAAACATCATCCTTAATGCCTGTTGCAAGTTTGAAAAATTCATTCTGTTTGTCAAACGGATTGAACTGATCTTCGTTTTCATCAACCTGCCAGCTTGCAAGTGCGGAGTTTGTCATAAAGCCCATCGGCAGATAGTGATTGTTCTGCAAAAGCTTTACATTACCGACACCGTAAACCTCTGTAAGGTCATAGGTGTTCATATAGATATTGTCACGGGCAATAAGATATTTAAGATTCATAAAGAGGTTTGTAACCGGTGAACCCTCGGCATAGGTGTAGCGGTTACCGCTCTTCCAACCCATCATACCAAAGTTTTCAAACAGCACGGTCATATCAACATTAGCCATTGAGTTGAACATCGAAAGTCCGTTGTAGTGGTTGAGAGCCGCATCGTTAAGCGTCTGAGTTGATGTCATCTCCGCTCTCCACATTTCGGTTGTGTTGCTTTCAAGGCTGTCCATATAGTCAATTACCTGTGCAGTACTTTCCTCGCCTCTCGGATAATCGTAAGTACCCGTTACAGTTGTTGTCTTAACACCAATATAACCTGCGGCGGCACTCTCGCCTATTATGATTACGCCGAATACAATCAAAAGAACCTGTTTCGGAACAATTCTCTTTGTATAGAGGAAAAGCAGAACGCAGATTACAGCCGCAATAACTGCCGTGCCGACAAGCGCATAAGTCTCCTGTGTGCCGATACCGAAGATGATAACAAGCGCAACAAAAAGTGCGGCAAGAATAACATCCCAGCAAGAGCTTGATTCAAGGAGCATAAATGCTCTGAATGCCATAACAACAAGTACAAAGCTGATAAGATAGCTGAAACGGTACGGAATCATATTTGTAAAGTGGAAACCGTGCCAGATGTAGTCAAGCTGTCTGATGATACAGCTGATAATCATAAAACCGATAAGGCAGCCGTCAACGATTTTCTCTTTGAGCGAAATTTTCTTGCTTGTGAAGAAAAGAATTCCGAGTACAAGAGAAAGTGTACCGCAGGCAATGTTAGGCAATGCGTCAGCCTCTTTAATTGCAGGAGCGGCAAATGTTATGAAATTGGAAAGAATCTTTCTGATTGCCTCAAGCACACCCATAAGGTCATTTGTCGAACCTATATTGATTGCAAAGGTTGTCGGGAAAGTTGCCCCCGATGCGTTTGTGTTTTGCAGACCGAAGAATGCCGGCAACAGGAAAAACGCAGTAAGTCCGATTGCAATCAATGAGTAGATGCCTGTGCGAAGAAGATTTGTTGCAAACTTTTTGATGCCGTCCCATTTTACAATGTTGTATGCAATAAATGACAACAGTACAAAAATGCAGGCGAACAAACCTATATAATAGTTAGTCAAAAGTGAAAGTGCAAGCGAAACTATGTAAAGTCTGAACTTGCCCTCCGTGAAGAGCTTTACTGTGCCAAGAGCAACAAGCGGTGTGATACAAACCGTATCAAGCCAGATTGTGTTCCAATAGTAGCCCATAAAGAATGCACAAAAGCCGAAACTGCATCCGAAAATCACAAGAGAAAAATCATTCTTCTTAAAAAGACTGCGTAAGAAGATTGCCATAAACATACTTGCACATGCAACCTTGATTACAACAGAGAACATCAAAAATTCTCTCAGCCATTCACTCGGCAAAAATACCGTAAGAAAATTCAGTGGGCTCATAAGGTAGTATGACATAAGTGCAAAGTAGTTTACACCTCCGCCCTGCGTCCATGACCAGAACAGCGATTCGCCGTGTTTAAGTTTTTCCTGCATATCCGCAAGGAACGGATAATACTGATGCCACAGGTCGGTTACGAGAATCTGATTGTCACCGAACGGCGAAACCTTCATAATTCCGAATGCGGCTGTCATAAGCACAAACGGTATGACAAAAGCCAAAACGATAAACATGTTTTTTGAGAAAAAGCCTTTGCCGTTGCTCTTGTTATTCAGCGTAACAGGCTCAGCCTTCTTCCTTTTCTTTACAGCGGGCATAATTTGACCTCCGAAATATTTTGTAATTGTTTTCCGATATGCACAAAAATGCAATCGGGTACAAGTAATCCATTCTATTTTAACGCTTTTCGTGTGTGATGTAAATAAAAAAACATAAAAATCTTAAAAAAAATAGACTTTTGGCGTTAGCTTTGTTATAATTAAAATCTAAGTGCGGATACTCTCACTCCTATGCGGTGAGTTTAACTTTATAAAGGTGATGTAAAAAATGAAAACCATAGACTTAGTTGTTCCCTGCTATAATGAAGAAGCTGGACTTGAGCATTTTGTGCTTGAAACCAACAAGGTTATCAACTCTCTGCCCGAGTATTCTTTCAGATACATACTTGTAAATGACGGCAGTAAGGACAGGACCTATCTCATTATGAAAAAGCTTGCGAAAACTTTTAACAATATCAAGTATATTTCGTTCTCACGAAATTTTGGCAAAGAGGCGGCAATGTATGCCGGACTCAGACACACAACAGCCGACTATGTTGTTGTTATGGACGCCGACCTTCAGCATCCTCCGCAGTTGTTTCCTCAGATGATTCAGGCTGTTGAACATGAGGGTTACGACTGCTGTGCGACAAAGCGTGCCGACCGTGAGGGCGAAAGCAAGTTCAGAGGAATTTTTTCAAAACTGTTCTTCAAGCTTTCAAATAGGCTTACAGATGTAAAAATGCCCTACGGCGCAATGGACTTCCGTATGATGAGCCGTCAGATGGTTGACTCAATCCTTGAACTCAGCGAAGTTCAAAGATTTTCAAAGGGCATTTTCTCATGGGTTGGCTTCAACACAAAATGGATTGCCTACAAAACAGTTGACCGTCAGCTCGGTCAGACAACATGGAAATTCTCAAGTCTGTTCAAATATGCAATTGAGGGAATCACAAGCTTTTCGGTTGCACCGCTCAGATTCACGGCTGTTATGGGATTTATCATCTTCGTAATTTCGCTCATATACATTATAATAACGCTGATTCAAACGCTTTTTCTCGGAATTACCACACCCGGTTATGTCACCACGCTGTGCGCAATCCTCTTTATGGGCGGAATCACCGAAATGTCAATCGGTATTCTTGGCGAATACATAGGAAAAATTTATATGGAAGCCAAGGACAGACCTATTTACATTACAAAATTCTCCAATTTTGAAGATGAAGATAACGAAGAAAAAGATGATAAGGAGATTAACGGTTAATGGGTAATTTTATAAAGCAGTTTTTTGACATTAAATTTTGGAAGTTTATACTTGTCGGAATTTTAAACACGGTTGTGGGTATGGGACTTCAATTTCTGTTCTTTAACCTCTGTGGTTGGAATGAATGGGTTTCATCGCTTATCGGCTACATCCTCGGCAGTATTTTAAGCTATTTTCTCAACAAATACTTCACATTCAAAAACAAGGACAAGGGCTGGAAACCAATCGTTAAATTTGCACTCAATATTGCAATATGCTACGGACTTGCCTACGGAATTGCAATTCCGCTCATCAGTATGCTCTGTACGACAAACAGCTGGACAATGTTCGGCTGGAGTGTTGAAAAGTTTGCAGGAAACTTCTCAATGATAGTAGGCGCATGCCTATTTGTTGCATTCAACTACATCGGACAGCGTTTCTTCGCTTTCAAAGAAAAAAAGGACGAAAACAATAAGTAATCCAACCCATTAAAAGTTTTCAATATTTAATAAACACCAAATAAACACCAAAAGGACTGAAAGCGATTATCTTTCAGTCCTTTTAAATATGTCTTGATATAATAAAAATGTATTTCAATTGTAGCGGCGGTCATTGACCGCCAATCGAAACGATTGTAAAATCGGTTCGACAGACAGTAAAGCAAATTCTATCATCTAACAATATTTTTAACATTATTGGTATTTTGTTGATTTGGTTTTGCAACCAAATCAAATGGCGAACACTGTTCGCCGCTACAAATGAATAAACAACATTCATCACATTAAAAAATTTAGCAAAACATACTATTTCTTGATGCGTGTGATCAATTTGAACAAACTTATTGTTTTTGCAACTCCGAGGAACCGAAGATAAAAAATCCCCAAAGTCATAAGCGACTTTGGGGTTGATAATAGCAAATATACAATTATCTCTTTGAGTTTATCCTATTCATTTCAGTTGCCTTTGCATGAATGGAAAACACGCATGAAATCAAGTATTATCGTAAGATACAATAAAATGAAATTTATAATCTTCTTCGTTTTATTATATGTTGCTGTAAATTAGTTGTCCAAAAGTTGTCCAGAGTCGGACAACTTAGTCGGCGTGACTTTGCGTATTGTGTAATAACCTATAGGAATTTTTCTAACAAATGACTTTCAATCTTAACGTACCTACAATTGAACACAAGACCTACTGCAATTATTCGGTGGATCACTAAACATCAGATTCAGCTAAAAAAAGCAAAGATTGTTTGGGAAGTTGTTCCTACTATATAGCAAGAGAAATTGCGTTTGAGTGTCTACGGCTGTGCCTGAATGGTACAGCTCTTACTCTTTTATGGCATTATATATGTCTAGCTTTAATTCTTCATCTGTTTCATATGTACCATTCATGATAGCACTCATAATTTTAAGTAATAGATCTTTTTTGATTTTACCTGCTGCTACATGATAACTAATGTTTTCTGTAATAGCAAAAAAATTCCTAGCAACACCCATGTAGCCATTTAAAAGAAGGAATTGAGCAGATAATGTAATCGCTAACCTTTTATTTCCGTCAGCGAAACAGTGAAACTCACAAGTACAGAAAAATAAGTGAGTGAGCTTTTCTACAAACGTTGGATAATAATCATCGTTTTGAATATTTTGAAGAACACTCTCTAACCTTCCAAGGTCAAAATATTCATATGTTCCGCCACCACTATACTGTATTGTTTTTTGATGAATTTGTTTTGCTTGCTCTATATCAATATAGATTATACCTTCCATCAGCTTCTCTCCTTCAATCGCTTCAATACTTCTTGGTTTTCCTGCATTAAGCGGTCAAGTTCATCTCCCGCTGCTCCAAGAAATTTTTGATATTCATCTTTGTCAAGAGGCTGTATGTATTCGGAAAGCTGATAATGAAAAGCATCTCTTAATGCCATGTCTCTACTTGCCATTTTAGTTCTTCCACGCATAATTAGTGGTTTCCATAAAGCCATATTCTCGAAATTATGAAAAATAGTTTCCACCTCAGCAAAAGAAAGAACATGACCAATATTATCGTACTCTTTTTTTATAGCATCTGCAAGTCCTGTTTCATATGCTGCAATAATATCCAATATTTCACTGTAGAATGTGTCTCTGACTTTATCACTGGCTTTTAAATCTAGTATTTTTTTATATTCCTTTGCTTTTTCCTTGAAAATACTAACATATATCATATCAGTAAAGTGTGCATATTTGAATCTGTTATCTACAACATAATTTTTAAGAGCATCAGTAAATTGTCTCCGATAGTTTTCTTCTTGAATTGAAGCAAAGAAAAAATCTTTATCTCTTTGATTGATATATTTGGTTCCTCCGCCTGTTTTTCGATTTATCAAATCAATGACTATATCCAGCATCATTTGGCGCAAAGCCCTTGCTTTTTCGCTTTCAGATAATAACATTGATAGATTTAAAAAAGAACGAAAATCAAATATACCTAATACAGTTGTTTTGGTAGGGACATTAATGTCCTTACCATAAGCTTGTGCTGTTTCTTTGAATTCTTTAAGTTTTTTCCCTTTTAAAACTTCGTACCCATTTTCAACCAACTCATTATTAAACTGATCTATATATCGTGTAATAGTCCTAATATCTACTTCAAAAAAATTAGCTGTCATTTCACGAGTGAAATATAATTTTTGATTCCAAACAATTCCTTCAATCCCGGATTTCTCTTGTATTTCTTCAACTGCAATCTCGTTATTGAGGATATTTTGTCTATCCAATCTCGATGTTGTCAAGTCCTTTGGCATATCGTGCAACTCCCTTTGTAAAGAATTTAAGTATCACTATCTTTGTGGTAAACGAGAATATAATTTCAATCTTCACTGCTCTGTTGGCAAATCTACACCGAGATTTATTAGATACAACCGTTTTTCTTAGCTAATATTATTTATTTTCTAATATTTGCTTTTATTAGCACCAACACGTTACAGAATACCAGATTTTTTTAGCTTGTCCACTTGATATTAAATTACGTACAGACATATTAAGTGCGGCAGTATATTAGACCTTATAATTCCAAATGTGTATATTATGAAGAACTATAGATATCATCTTAAATATTACTCTATTATATTCTGTCACCATACGGTAACGACTTAATATAGTCTTCCATGAACTGCCAATCAGGAACATATCCTTCTTCTGAATATGTATGTTCATCATCAATAAAGATTGTTCCGTCCGCATTATGTTTAACAGGTAATGTAAATCCAAAATCTGTTCTAATATGCGTATTTAACTCTCTACCAAATGGAAAATATTTATATTTACTTTCATTCATAATAAGACAAGAAATAAATATTTTTGCGGCGTCAGAGACTTCATCTTCAAACCCCAAAACAGATACATTTTGTGAAGTATAAAATGCTTCATTTTGTAAATACGAAGACCCTAAACTTCCACCTAATGCAACTGTAATACATCCTGCTTTATACGGTTCTACATCATCCACAATATCAACTTTTCCAGCCACACCATTATCATCTGCGGAACGACCTACAAAATTTACTTCTGGATTATCCATTGTCATCGCCGACCAATCCATTTTATTTCCCATTGTAATATCACAAATATTTTTTAAGTAAAAATATTTCCATTCTCCAACATCAAACTTCAATGTATTTTCAACTTTATTTTGTGTCGTCAACGGCTTATGCTTTAATGATTTTATATAATCTTCCATGAACTTCCAATCTGGCACATAACCATCATCAGAATACTTTTTATTCCTATCAACAAACGGTGTTCCATCAGCATTATGTTTCATAGGAAGTTTCACGATAGTATCTCTTAAATGTGTTTTCCATTTACGTCCAAATGAATATTTAGGTCTTTCTAAACAAAAAACAGTTGCCATAAATTCGCCTATAAATTCATTCATATTATCACAATAACCAGCAACGATATCTGATGTTCCAATGAAAGTATCATTCATATAATTCGCATATCCCACAGAACCTTGACCGTTGCAAATAAAAATAATACAGTTTCCATCCTGTTCCAATTCTAAATTGCTGGCACAATGTCTCATCACACCATTATCATCTTTTTTGGCTCCAAGATAAATTCGTTCATCTCCATCATCAAGCATTCCATCATTTGCTTTTCCATTTTCCAATTTGTAAAAAAGATTTCCTATTCTAAACTTTCCCCATTTGGAAATATCAAGATTCATAAATCTTGCCCTCCTTCATCAAATATGCAAGATAGTTATTGAGTGTTTTCTGAAAATCCTCTTCACAAAGTTTGGTGTAATCTGTTTTCATATATGCTTCACACAACCACTCATCCTTTCCAGATACTTCCGCAGTTGCTGATAATCCATCAACAGATTTATGATTACGAAATAATTTCAGCCATTCTTCTTCAATAGCTTTCCATTTACTATCGCCATTATCATCAAACTGCTCCACTCTTCCAAGATTCTTTTTCTTTTTAAATCCATCTTCTTTGTAATACCCAAAGAAAGTTTCTTTCACTGTTCCATCTGCTTTTACATGTGGCTCACACAGCGTAAATACCATACAACATGCCGAAACAGAAGCTCCCGGATAAAACACTTCATTTGGCAACGTAAATACAGCATCTAACGTATTATCATCAAGTATTAAAGATTTCTCAGTTTGTAATATTTTACTTGTTCCAATCGCAGCTGCAACTGGAAGTAATACAGCCATTTTCACCGTCTTACGAGGTTTACCATCTTTTTCTCTTTTATCATTCATTTCTTTAATTACATCAGATAAATAATGAACAAATACAAATCCCTTTGTTGGGTCTTCCTTACCATCTTTTGCCTTTCCCCAATCCTTTTTATACTTAGCTGGTATTCCAATAGGTTTTGCATTATAAGGCGGATTCATAAGAATGATATCCGGGTCTGCATCTTTGATAAAATCTTTGCAATTGAAACAGCTTCCGAACTTAATATTACTATTTCCATCTCCATGAATCAGCATATTTGTTGTAGAAAGACCATAGGCTTTTTCTTCAACCTCAATACCATAAATATGTTCTTCTTTTACCTTACGCATGAGGTCTTTAGCTTCTTTTTCTCGTTTTCCACGTCTGCAATCAGCAAGCTCTTTTACCATTGCTTGTACAAGAAAAGAACCACTGCCACATGTAGCATCAAGGACTCGTTTAGTTCTATCTACACCTGTAACACGGCACATAAACTCTGTAATATGGTCTGGTGTAAATGCCTGATTCTTATCTGCTTTTCCTGTATATTTATTAAACGCTATAAAGAACATATTCAGAATATCCTGACCTTCTGAACTATCAGTGTCAATGTATCTGTAAATATCCAGCATAATCGTTTCAAGAATTTCTACCCAATCAGTAGTTTTTAATGCTCTGACTTTCTGATTTCCAAGAACATTCTTTTGAAGCAATTCAATCTTCTTCGTTTTGTTATCAGAACCATCTAACAAATCAGATAATACACCTTCAATGGCACCTCTGATACCCTTCGGTGTCATCAGGCTCCAGAACTCCTTCATTGAATCAACAAATTCTTTTGTAATCAAAACAATACCTTTCTTTTTTACAAGGTCTTTGATATACAAAAGGCTTGTTCCTACGAATTGACTACGAAGATTCTCGTCAATATCCTTTTTATGCAAAAGCTCATTCAACGAATATGTATTTCTAAGCACCATTTCTCGGTCATTAGATTTATTGATTCTGAACAATCTCACATAATGAGCCATTCTATCCAGCATAGCTTCATCATTCAATACATGTTCATCATCTACAAATGACTTCCAAACCTTGATTTTATCATTATTTGTATTAGCAAGAATACAAATAGCTTTCTTTCCCGGATGAATTGCACGTTCTTCTTCCAGATACTCACGCAACTGTTTTTCATCATCCTCTACATAGTTCTGCTTTGTCTCAATCAAAACTACTACATCATCCATTTCAAATCGAATATCCAGTTTAAAATGTGATACAGGATGACCAACCTTTGCTTCTAACTGCGCTTTTCCACCTGCTGCCTGAACATAGCTATATTCTCCGGCTTCTATATTGCTTGTCAGAAATTCCTTTCCGACAGTTTCAACCATATCATGTCTGTTCAAAATCGACACCGCTTTCCAAAAAATAATAAAGTTAAATTCAGCAACTTTGCCTCTGTACTTCGTGGGTTTTGTGTACTTTCTTACATACCAGCAAACAAGTAAGGGTAATCGATCCCTGTAACGCTTTTCAGATAAACGAGATCTGAAAAGTTGAAACCATAATTGAGAGAAGAATCCCTGTTTTCCTCTCCGGTAAGAATAAAATGAAGTTTTTTCTGATCGATACCTGAAAGAATGGTCAGCTTTTCCGTTCCGAATCCTTTTTCATTTAGATGATATAACACCACTCTGGAAAGCTGAATCTGCATTGCTTTGTCAATATCGTTGTCAGCACAACCGTCCATAATATCCAGAATCATAAATAAAACGCTGTTATCTGATTCAGGAGAAGTGTCTTTCGGATCAAATTTTATGTTCTGCTCATTCACAAGCCACCATATTGGGCATCCCACATATTTGGCAATGGCAAGTTTTTGCTCATCGGTGGTTTCCACAACGGCTTTAAGACTGTTGAATCTTTGCGGAATGGCACTAAGTTTTTGTAAAACAGATTTTTTACTACTAAGTCTTACAGACACATTTTCATCAAAATCAAGAAGCGAATCTATTGATACCTCAAAGTAATCTGCTATTTTCTTTAATATTTCTCCGTTCGGGATAGTTCCTTTTTTCCAGTTGTTCGCAGAACCTGATGAAATTTCAAGTTCTTTAAGAACCGCATGGGGTTTTATTCCTTTTATTTCTGATAGATATTGAAACTTCTCCCAAAACATAGACAAACATTCTCCTTGATTTTTGTAAAATACGGCAAACATTGCATTTTAGTGCAATTATTTCAAAATATTCTCTTGACAATTGCACTAGAATGCAATATGATGATAGATAGAGAAAGATAACCGCAATTCTTAATTATATTCTAATTATATTTAACATTATTATGCCATGTCCAGATTCAAAATGCAATACTTTCTCTGAAATTCATATATGAAAAGGAGCGACAAAATGCCAGAAAAAGACACCATTCCAAATCTTCCACCGGAGTTCAACCCCATAATGCCACTTCGTGAAGATTCACCTCAGAGGAATTTTCCGATCAAGGCACTGCCGCCGATTCTTCGTGAAATGGTAACAGGTATTGCTGAAACAACCGGAACAGACACGGCAATGGCTGCAACCTCTATGTTATCGGCAGTAAGTTACTGCTTTACAGGTGTGTACAGAATGCAGGGGAAACCCGATCATTCCGAGCCGCCTATGATTTACAGTTTTATTGTGGCAGAACCATCAGAACGCAAATCACCTGTGGTAAAATTCATCAAAAAGCCGTTTGTCGATTTTGAAAAGCAATATAATCTGGAACACGCTGAAGCGTTTCACAAGGCGGAAGCTGTGAAAAAGAAACTGCTTCTTGAAGCTGATAAGCTTGAAAAAGAGGGAAGCAAGGACGTAGACCATATTGCAATGCTTAGAACACAAGCAGAACAAATGGGAACTGTGGGCAGAAGACGAATTGCTGTAGATGATATTACTCCTGAATCGTTGATTCAGCTTATGGGAAGAAACCGCTCGTTGCTTATGATCTCAGATGAGGCTGGGATGCTTGGAAACTTCGCAGGAAGATACTCCAACAACAGTATGCCAAATATGGATATGCTCCTGAAAGCGTGGAGCGGTGAAAGTTTCTTCTGTGACAGAGCGACAAAAGACACCATACAGATTTCCAATCCGTGTCTGTCAATTAGTCTGGCAGGACAACCGTATTTATGGGACAACATGGTTTCCAATCCTGTATTCCGAAACAGCGGACTTCTTGCAAGATTTTTCTACTGTTTCCCCAAGAGCAAAGTCGGCACAAGACGATATGATTCCAAAGCAATTGCCGCTGACGTAGTTGACAGCTACAACAAGCTGATTGATATTCTTCTCACAAGAAAATTCAATGCCGGTTCTACAAACGAAAAATTTCTGAAATTTGATGAAATTGCACAGCAAAATTTCATTGATTACTACAACCGATATATCGAGAAAATTCAGCTAACAGAGTTTGCAAACTGCAAAGACTGGGGTGGTAAATACCATGGGCAGATACTTCGTCTGTGCTGTGTCATCCATTGTGTAAAAAGCATATTAAAAAATGAAAATCCTGAAAATACCCTTGTCAGTGCAGATACGCTTTGCAATGCAATCGATATTGCAGATTACTATAAAGAACAGGCAATCTACGCATTCAGCATTGGTGGAGTAGATCAGGAAATTCTGAAAGCAGAAAAAGCTCTGGAAATCATCAGGGCAAAACAGATTAAAGAAGGTTTTCAATCAGCATTGTTGAAGAAGTGCCGAAATAAAATTTTTGCAGAATCTGATGATTTCTACAAGACACTGAAATTGCTTGAAGAATACGGTTACGTTGCTCTTGATGAGAGAGAAACCGGTAACCACAAATCAGCGGTTTATGTTTATGTCAATCCGAAAGTATTTGAAAAACCGTCTGATGATCGCTGACCTTGTCAGCGAAAGCCCTCGGCAGAGCGCCTGTATATGTGATAGACTGTTCAAGGGCTGTCATATATACTATGGCGTTACAATAGGCATAGCCTGTTGTAAATCGGTGCTTCGCACCGTGGTTTCAGCGATAGTCTGAAACCGGTTGCCGCAATCCTCAGATTGTTCGGCAACGCCGGTTTTGAGAAAGGAGGCATGGAGGGATAACGCTTTTTCAAAAGAGTTTCTCACCAGATATAGATGAAAGAAAAACGCATTTCATTTTGTCAGGGCAAAGGATCGCTGACGCATAATAACCGCTTATTTATTGCAGATAACGTAGACCGCAACCACATAAAAGATAATATTACATTTATCAGGGAAGACATTGGCTATGTGTATGAACATCTGTTTGCGGAGTCAACCAGACGATACAACACCCGACAAAAACGAAACGACAGAAAAATCCATTGCAGTTACTATGAATCTCTGTTCCATCGGAAACCCACTAATTCCGTTGTAACAGCTGCCGACAAACGCAAAAGCTTCTATGAAGATGTCGTGCAGATCGGCAGAAAAGAAGATTCCGGAGTGGATACAGAAGATGCTCAGCTTGTGGCTGATTGCCTGAAAGAGTACATGGCAGGGTATCAGAAACGTAATCCAAACTTTGTGGTATTCAATGCCGTCCTGCACATGGACGAAGCCACACCGCATCTGCATATTGACTATATTCCTGTCGGGCATTACAGACGTGGACAAGATACGCAGAATGGCATTGCCCAGGCTCTCAAAGAAATGGGATTCGGTGAGGGTAAAGGTGCTATTGCAAGGTGGAGAGCATCGGAAATTGAAGTGTTGAATCAGATATGCCTTGCACACAGCATAACACCGTTAGAGCCTGAAAAGTCAAGAGGTTCTATGTCGGTGAAAGAGTACAAAGAAGCAAGGCAAGAAGCAGATAGACTTAAAGTTGAAAATGTCCAACTAAAAAGCGAAAATGAAAATATTACTCATGAACTTGTCGAAACAAGAGTAATGCTGGAAAAGGCAAGCAAGAAAAAGGTACAACTTATTGACATCGGAAAGATCGAAGTGAAACCTACCATTTTCGGAAATAAAGTAACTGTTGATAAAGACGATTACGGCAAACTTCACGCTCTTGCTGAAAAAGAGGTAGTCAGCGTAAAGCAGACCAGAAAACTATCCGCCGAAAACAAAAGGCTCAGCGAAGAAAATGCAGCACTGAAAAGTACTGTAGATCAACAGGCTGCTGAACTTACCGAATACAGAAAACCTGCAACAATATCTGTGAAAACACTGATAAAAGGTGCAAAGGAAACCTCTGAAAAAGAACGGTTAGCATTTGATTTACAAAAAGCAAGATCATTCATTGCAGCCAATGGACTTTCAGAAGCGTTCCGCCGATACAAACCAAATACAAAAAATCATGAATTAGAGTAAAGGAGATTATTACTATGACACAGGAAAGAAAAAATGCGATCGTTGACGACATTATGGCACTTCTCATTCAGCTTACCGATGAGGAAGCTGTTGCAGAAACCAAGGCAAAATCAGTTGAAATGCTCACAATCAAGGAGTGTACAGAGGTTGTCAGAGGTCTTAGTGAACATACAGTCCGTCAGCTTGTGGCACAGGGAAAAGTGAAGCATATCCGAACAGGACAGGGCAAACATGGAAAAATTCTCGTGAATAAGGAAGATCTGGTTCACCTCTTTGCATGATGAACTGCTTTGAGGAAATCAGAAATCGTCTGGATATACGGACAGTGGCGGAGTATTACGGCATTGAGATCAAGCGGAATCATACCTGCCTCTGTCCGTTTCATAACGATCATCACCCCTCTGCACACATATATCCCAATGCGTTCCATTGTTTCACCTGTAATGTGCATTATGACATTTTAGGTTTTGTTATGGAATTGTTCGGACTATCTGCTATTGATGCTGCAAAAAAACTGAATGATGATTTTAACCTCGGTATCAGCTTCGGACATAAAAAAGAGTATCATAAGCCGAAATATTCAGAAGCTGCTGAGATTCAGAAGATTAAGCGAAAGAAACGTGAACGCTTTGAAAAATGGGAACAGGAAGCGTGGCAGACGATTCACGATTATCTATGGTTCATGCGTGACTGGTTTGAGAAATACAAGCCATCATCTGATGATACATATATAGATGATCGTTTTCACATTGCGAATGTTGAATATCGTCATGCAGAAGAATTCTCAATCGACTGGATTCAGCAGTTTTCAAATGAAGAAAAGGTTGAATGGAAGTGGGTAGTCGATAAAATGAGAAATTTTCTTGATGAACATAAAAAGGAAGAAAAGCCACAAAGTACAGAAAGTGCAGGGACATATATTGAGATTTCAAGGACAAAATCACCAGACAGCATTCCTGTTAATTGGTGATAATCACAAGAAAGTACAGGAAACCCACAAAGTCCAAGGACAAAAGCTATAACATTTCAGGAGGTAACAGACAGCACTATGGCTGCAATCGATAAACGTGGAAACACATTCAGAATCAGAGTTTTCGTTGGTACTGATACGAATGGCAAGAAGATTATGAAGTCCACAACATTCACTCCACCGACAGACACAACACCGAAAAGGGCTGAGAAACTTGCTCAGGAGTTCGCCTTTGAGTTTGAACGTCGGTGCAAAGGATATATCAGTTTCAATGAAAATATGAGATTTTCAGATCTTGCAGATTGGTATTTCACCAACTTTGCACCGGTAAAATTAAAAGCATCGACCGTTTACACTTATACCGGACAGTATAAGAAGCATATCAAACCTGTTCTCGGCAACATGAAATTAAAAGATATTACAACGCCAAAACTGACACAGGTAATGCAGTCATACAATTTAAATCCTGCAACTGTCAGAAAATTGTATGTCATTATTCAGTCTATTTTCAAACGTGGTATGGAGCAAGGATTTCTTCATGATAACCCTTGCCATAACGTTATTCTTCCAAAGAATAAGGAACAGCACAAAGTTATGGCTCTTACAGAAGATGAATTAAAACGCTTTGTGAAAATGCTTAATGAAAAGCCATGTGATGAAGATGTTAAGCGTATCATCAGAGTGCTGCTTTATACGGGAATGCGTTCGGGAGAGTGCTTTGCACTACGCTGGGAAGATGTTGACTTTGAGAATATGTCAATTTCAATCAAGCATACGCTGAATGACATAGGCGGAAAGCATGAATTGACACCGCCAAAAACGAAAAAGAGTATCCGAACAATCGGTATGAGTAAAACTGTTGCTGATATATTTCAAGAACAGAAAAAATACACCGATGATCTGAAAATTGCTCTTGGTGATAATTATGAACATCCAGAAATGGTATTTCCATCAGCAAACGGCAATTATCGTGACAGAAGTTCTGTTTTAACTTCGCTGAAACGCTTTACCAAAGGCACAGAATTCGAGCATATGACGTTACACAAGTTAAGACATTGCAATGCTACCATGCTTTTGAATATGGGCGTAGATCTCAAAATTATCAGTGACCATTTAGGACATTGCGACATAAATGTCACAGCTGATATTTATGCTGATGTGCTTAGCAGTACACGAAAAGTGTTGGCAGATTCTATTGAGAAGAAGCTGACTGAATAAAGAACAGAAATTACAGCAACATAAAAAAATCGCTCTGCAAAACACAGAGCGATTTTAAAATACTTTTTAGTTGTCCAGAAGTTGTCCAAATGGACTTCTGAAACAAAAGAAATAACGCAATATCGACAAAAAATCGATGTTTCCTTATCTCTTTGAGAACTGAGGAGCTCTACGAGCTGCTTTAAGACCGTATTAAACATCTCTATGGTGCGTTTTTCCTTGATATTACGGGCTTTTTTCGCATTTTCTGTTGTCGGTTGTCCTATTCCTTAACCATAGAAATCGGTAATTTTTCATCAAGATTCCCTTGGTTCAAAGCATCATTCACTACCTCGAAAAGTTCCTCTGGTTTATTATACTTGACTCTCGCGTAAATGTCCATAGTTGTCTTGCTGTTTTCATGCCCAGCTAGATACTGAACTGTCTTGGGATCAACGCCCGCATAGAGCAGATTCGTGATGTAGGTATGCCGCAACAAGTGCGGTGTTACATCGAAATCCAGGGTATAGCGAATCTTGGGATTGTTCCTCTGCGTTGTTCCTAATGTCGGCTTGACGGTATATTTGATGCTCTGTCCATTCACATATTTATAGTAGGTTCTCTCTTTCACAGAACGAACAACTACATACTGCCAAACTCTCGTAAACTGTGAATAAGAAAGTGGCAGCCCTTTGCTATCAGCAATCACATACTCCGATATTGAATTTGCTTTTGCTTCGTGTAAACAGTCCGCCAGACACTTCGGAATAGGAATATCCCTTTTTGCTGCCGGAGTCTTTAGAATTGTGGAAATCACAGGTCTGTTATGCTCTGACCTCCATGCTCTCCGCACAGATATGTACGGGGTTCGTACATCCAAAAATACACACTCCCATTGCAATGCAAGAATTTCTTCCCGACGTAGACCGGCATACAAGCCTATCATAATAAAGAGATACGGCGGTAGTCCTTTCACCGTATCCAGCAGAACCGCAACCTGCTGGTCAGTTAAGGCATCTTTCTTTTTCGATGCTTTTCCGCCCTTTGCTGAAATTCCAACGCATGGATTATGGGTTATTAGCTGACTGCGCTCTGCCGAATAGAAAACACACTTGATCAACATATTTACCGTAGCGTATAATCCTTCCGACTTTTTTGACAGTGGAACAAGTGCCAGGCGAATATCATCCGCAGTTACTTCTTCCATATACATATCTCCCAGAGGCTTGATGACGTAGTTCCTCATGTTTTGGTTATACCCCTTCATGGTAGCCGCAGACACCTTTGCCGACTGCATCAGCAGCCATTTTTCACAATACTCGGCAACCGTCGGATGCTTCCGGTGAAAGATGATTTCCTCCACCTGTCTCCGGGCCTCTAACTGCTTTTCATATAATTCTTCGCAGGTGGTCGCATATAAGCTGACCTGCTTTCCATCGGCATCTGTAATTCTGGTTCTGTAATACAGTGTTCCTTTTCTTGTAACCGTTCCGTACTCCGGAACGCTTTGTTTTTTCTTAGCCATACAAATCTTCCTTTCTTGATAATGAGTGTTCTCAAATTCACACCTTCTTTTTATCAGAAAGCACTAACTTAATCAAAGATACGGATTATGAAAAACAAAGAGCGAGACATCCTTGCCTCGCTCCTGCGTTGTTTCCTGCTTTTATAATGTTATGCCTGTGCTGCATCCCACTGGGCAAATGCGCCGCCCATTGTTCTTACCAGCTCATCCGGTCTGTTGTATTTAACCTTTGCGTAAATGTCCATCGTAATTTTACTGCTCTCATGCCCCGCCAAGTATTGAACCGTTTTCGGGTCCACGGACGAATGAATCAGATTCGTAATGTATGTGTGCCGCAGCTGATGCGGCGTCACTTCAAAATCTAAACTGTAAATCACTTTGCCGTTATGTGCTGCCTTTTCACCAAGAACTGGTGTAACCGTGTGTTTTACACGCTTTCCATCCTCGTAGCGATAATAGGAACGCTCCCTGACTGTTCGGGTCACAATGTACTGCCAGAGCCGCTTGAACTGCGTATAGGATAACGGATCACCGTCTCTGTTCGGCACTACATATTCTGACTGTGAATTAGCCTTTGTCTCTTTCAGACACTCTGCAAGGCAAACCGGCAACGGAATATTTCGTTCCGCAGCTTTCGTTTTCAGCTCGTCCAGAATGACCGGCCTGTTATTTTCTGTATGCCATGCCCTCCGTACCGTTAAATAAGGGTAATCCACATCCAGATATACAGAATCCCATTTCAGGGCAAGAATTTCTTCTCGTCGCAATCCTGCATACAGCCCCAGCATCACAAACACATACGGTGGAAGCCCCTGAATAGCATCCAGCAACCTGGCAGCCTGTTCATCCGTCAATGCTGCTTTATCCTTTTGCGGAACACCTCCGCCTTTGGCTGTAAGGTAAATTGTTGGGTTGGTATCAATAATCTTACTTTCCTTTGCTGCCCGGAAAATAGATTTATATAAGATAACCACCGACTTATATACCGAAGCAGATTTTTCGGAAACAGGGACAAGTGCAAGCTGAATATCATCCAGTGTCACATCTGCCATCCGCATCTGTCCCAGTTCTTTTATAATGTGCCGTCTGACCTTTGATGTGTAATCTATCAGCGTAGTTGCCCGCACGTGAACCGACTGCATCAGAAGCCATTTTTCACAGTAGTCTGCAACCGTCGGGGATTTCCGGCAGAATGTATCGTTGTCAATCTGCTCTATCGCTCCCAACTCTTTATCATATAATTCTTCCGGTGTTCGCGCATAAAGAGCTACCAGCTTTCCATCTGTGTTCTGAACTCTCGTTCTGTAATAATCTATGCCGTTAAGCGTAACTGTACCATATTGTGGAATTGCTCTTTTTCTTTTTGCCAATTCCGCCACCTCCTAAGAATATACTCCAGCGCTGTATCTATGTTTTATCAGACCATTATGATTTCGACAAGGATACGGACCGGCTCACACTCCAGCTCTGCGAGGTTTACGATATGTTGCGTTCTTTTCTGCTGGCTTTGCTCTGTGGGTGCATTTTGCGATATACTCCTGAAGGCCCGCCGAGGTAAAGTACACACAGCCATTCTGCACATATTGCACATAAGAAATAAGGCCATTGTTACGGGCCGCGTCCAGCGTTGCAATGCTGATACCCAAAATTTCTGCTGCTTCTTTTCGCGTAATAAGTTTTTCCATAAAGCATATTTCCTCCAATCCGTCAAGTTTGTCATCGTGTTTGTTCAAAATCACATGAATACGCTGGCAGCCGAAACCACCAGCGCATGGTATCTGATTTTGAACAGAAAGCGGCAAACGCTTCCTATTTATATTTCTCAGCTTTCGTCACATTTGCCACGCCCCCTGACGATGGGAACACAATAGGTCTCCGCTGGCGCGGATGTCATAACTCCGCAGCATCGTTCGTATCGTGTGCCGCAGGGTTCCCCCCAAGTC
>OKSB01001459.1_pt1 | contig 23381 bp, 10 predicted proteins | sample 1601171 | NCBI WGS metagenome assembly OKSB01 (sample SAMEA3541496, study PRJEB24748) | human gut metagenome | biome: human gut; feature: human-associated habitat; material: faeces | place: China | collected 2012 | reverse complement strand
CCCAGAATCACAGAACCGAGGGCAAAAGGCTCCCGACCCACGGCTACGCCAATTTCTCCGTTGGCCATGGCGACGGCAAAATAATCAGCCGTGGTATCTCGTGCGGTAATTACCCACCCTTCGCTGCGGGCATCGACCGACAGCGGAACGACCGACAGCAGCACGACCCAAAAAACAAGTCTCATCATGGTTCTATTCATTTACGGGAACAAACGTCACGGCCTGCCCGCCACGGGCAGTCATTGCAATTTCGAGCATATCGGCAGAAGTCACGGTCCGTTTTTCGATGCGATAGTTTTCGGGATTCTCCGCAGAATCCGGAGCGTCGGCATAGATCGTTGCAGTATAAGTCATACCGGACTTCAGGAAGCCGAGTTTCTGGGTCAATGTCCGGGGCTCATCGTTCGTGCCGGCGCCCAGGAAGAAACTGTCATCCGCACGGCGTACGACGACAATATATTCGCCGGGTTCACCCTGCAATGCTTCGGACCAGTCACAGTCGGCATCGAAATCCCGGAAGAATTGGAAAGCCGGATGTCCCTCGTAGTTTTCGATCAGATCGGACGCCATCTGAAGCGGAGAATAAATAATCACCCAGTTGGCAATCTGACGTGCCAGCGTAGTCTTGATACAACACGAATTGTTGTCGCCGTTCCACTCCTGCATTCCGGTTTCCCGGCCCCGGACGCGCGAGTAATCAAGATCGAATACCCCCGGCGTATAATCCATCGGACCGCTCAGGAGCCGTACGAAAGGCAGCGTACAGAGATACTCCGCGGAGTTCCCTTCCGACCATGCGTTCCACTCCATGCCGCGTGCCCCCTCCCGGGTCATCATATTGGGCCACGTGCGGCGAATGCCCGTATCCTTGATCGGCTCGTGGGCATCGATGACGATCCCATAACGGGCCGCCGTCTCGACGACACGCTGGTAGTGCCGCACGCCATACTGCGAGTGGTGGAGCTGGCCGTCCCTGAAGCCTCCGGCATATCCCGTTTTGACGGCATGCACACCCAATCCGGCATAGCGCTGCATAGCCGTTTCCAGAGCCGCTTCATATTCAGGAATATTACCACCCGTTTCATTGTGCATCCACAACTCGATGTTCTTCTCCCGGGCATACGCGGCAATGCGGTCGAGATCGAAATCTGCATAGGGCTTCACATAATCGAAGTGCTGCGTTTTACCCCAGTTCTCCCAGCCTTCGTTCCACCCTTCGAACAACACTCCCTGAATATTGTTCGCCGCTGCGAAGTCAATATGACGCAGAGCATTCTCCGTCGTCGCTCCATGCCGGGGTCCCATTGTCCATGTATGGGTGCCGAGATGCAGTCCCCACCATACGCCGATATATTTCTGCGGTTTGATCCACGAAGTGTCAGCAATCTTCGAAGGCTCGTTCAGGTTAAGGATCAGCGACGAGTTGATCAGGTCCACCGCTTTGTCTCCCACTTGGATCGTCCGCCACGCCGTCATGAATTTCGAGGGAATACGAGCCTTTATACCGTCAGGCAGCGGAGCCAACTCGGCTTTGAAGGCCAGCGAATCGGTCCGGTAGAGATTTATTTCGGGGAAATCGTACAGCGCCGCTTCGTGAATCGAACCGTATGTGCCGTCCACACGGAATGTGAAAGGCGTATTGGCGTTTTCAACGGCCGAAACCGGCAGTTCGCGATACAACAATTCATAGGTGTTGAAATTTCCGGGAATCGACCACGACACGCCGTCTTCGGCGAAGCGGAATTCGGTCAGTTCATCGGTGACGGTCAGCGAATCGAGGTCCGGTACCTCCCATTCATAGCGGAATGCCACACCGTCGTCAAAAGCCCGGAAACGAAGCGTCAGCAACACGCCGTCGTCGTTTTTCAATACCGCCGTCATTTCGTTGTGGCAATCGCGCAGGATTTTATTTTCGCCCCACGGCTGCGTCCATGTTTCGTTCACGGATCTTTTCACAATCTCCCGTACCGAAAAGCCGCCGGCGAGGTCTCGCTCTTGCGCCACGAGGCCCAAGGCGGAAGGAAGGATCAAAGGCCTGCCGTCGCGTTCGACGGTATAGGCCATGCAGCCGTCGGCGCCCGTCACGAACGAAAGGCGTGTGCGCCCGTCGGGAGAAATTATCTCCGGATTCCCGCCGCATGCAAACAGAAGCAAGCACACACAGGACGAAAACAAGTTCCGGAACGAGAACTTCAAAGTTTGGTTCATGCTAAATTTATTTAAATGAGGTTATTGTAATTTTCGGGCTATTTGCCGGTCATACCTTAAGGAAAGTGTTTTTTCGATACAAGAAATAGAGAAACAGCCAGCAGAGCACGATATAACCTATATCGTAGATCACCGCCCCTACTGTTTCACTGCATTTGGAAGCAAGTCCGCCGACGAAAAAATCGGACGCATAACGCAGTGGAATAATCCGCTGCGCCATATAAATCGTAATGGAATTCAATCCGATAACCCGGAAAACGAACGTCCATCGTTTGTACCCGCACACGTCAATCAGGTAATAAAACAAGGCGGTCATCCCCAGCGAATAACCGGAGACCACGCAAGTGAACGAACTGCTCCATAAATTCTTGTTGACCGGCATGATAAGATTCCAGCACAAGCCCGCCGTCGTGATCGCCAGTGCGGCGACGGCCATATAGAACGCTTTCCAAGAGCCAGAGAGCCCTCTCCGGCCATCGAGCAAAAATTCGCCGGTGAACATTCCGAATAGAGCGATACGACTGCCGGCAGGGTGCTCAATATCCCTTCCGGATCGAATGCCCCGTAAAGGATGTGTCCGGGAAGGTACTGTCGGTCAATCCATCCGGCCAGACACCCCTCCACCGAAAGCGGATCGGCACCGACCGGAGCATCGGGGGCTACGACCAGGCCGAGCAGCAGTGAATAGCCTATTAGGATAATCCCGGCAACAGCTATCCGAGTTCTCACGCTGCAATACACGCAGAGCAGTGCGGCGAACATCCAAGCCAAGCCGATCCGTCCCAGCACGCTTGCTATGCGCAACGAGGAGAAATTGAGCTCGAACAACCCGTTATAAACCATTCCCAACAGGGCAAGAATCAGTCCGCGGCGGAAAATCCGGTCCAGAATCCGTTTTCTGCCGAATCCGCGTGCACGCTGTTTGGCCAGCGAGAAGGGGAACGCCACGCCTGCGATAAAAAGAAACAGAGGAAAGATCGTGTCTTGAATCGTTAGTCCATTCCACGCCGCATGCTGCATCTGCGACGCAAGCATATCGGTAAAAGATCCGGGCCACAGTGCGCACAACGAGGTCACGAGCCCTGAAAAGCCCATAATAAAGAACATATCGACCCCCCGCAGGGTGTCCAAAGATAAAAGTCGTCTGTTCGGGTTCATCATCGCAGTATATTTAGCACCGGTAGACCGATTTATTCGCCCGTTCCATCGAAGAAATAGGAGGCGTAGCGATAGCCGCATTTGTCGTAAAGTTTCCGGAATACCGTCATGCGCCGGGTGAAATCCCCGAAATCGCGGCGGTCGCAGGCCCATCCCACCTCCGCTAATGCGGCCAGCCGCGGCAAGGCCATATGCTGTGCATGGGCAAAAGAAGCGATATATTCCGTCCATATATTCCCTTGTACTCCCTGAATACAGGATTGTTCCGCTGAAGAAAGACGGTCATAGGGATCGAACGAATAAACCTTACGAACCGGCACGTAACCGCCGATACCGAGTGGTTCGAGGCGCTCCGGCTCCTGCGTCTGAAAATAATCGAGATAACAATGCGTGTTGGGGGTCATGATCACCTGATTCCCAGCCTTGGCAGCGGCAACGCCGCCATCGGCACCGCGCCACGACATAATCGTAGCCGTCTTTGAAATCCCTCCTTCGAGTATTTCGTCCCACCCGATCAGATTGCGCCCCCGGGCGTTGAGCCATTTTTCAATCCGATGGACAAAATAACTCTGCAATTCGTTTTCATGCTCTAACCGCTCATTACGGATACGCTGCTGACAGGCGGGACAGCTCGTCCAACTCTGTTTGGGACACTCATCCCCGCCGATATGGATATATTCCGAGGGAAACAGTTCACACACCTCTGCAAGCACGTTCTCCATGAATTCGAACGTCGAATCCTTGCCCGCGCAATAAACTTCCGGGAATACACCCCATCGCGTCCGTACTATATACCCCTCACCGGCACACCCTAGCCAGGGATAGGCCGCCAGTGCCGCCGAGGCATGTCCCGGCATCTCGATTTCAGGGATGACCGTAATGAACCGTTCGGCCGCATAGGCTACGACGTCACGAATTTGTCGCTGCGTATAGTATCCTCCCGAAGGTATGCCGTCGTAGATATTCGTATTGCGTCCAAGGACTGTTTCGGCTCGCCGTGACCCCACTTTCGTCAATTCGGGATAATGCCTGATCTCGATACGCCATCCCTGGTCGTCGGTCAGATGCCAGTGAAAACGGTTGAGTTTGTGGAGTGCCAATATGTCGATGAACGTTTTGATCTCGTCAACCGTGAAGAAATGACGGCAGCAGTCGAGCATGGCGCCACGATAAGCGAAACAAGGTTCATCCTCCACATGCACTGCCGGAAGTCGCATACCATACTGCGAGATAAGTTGACGCAAGCTCTGCAATCCGTAGAAGAGTCCCGAAGGGGAACCGCCCGTCACGGCGACACGCCCTTGGCCGATGTCGAGCGAATAGGCCTCCGCCCTGAGCGCCGGATCGATCCCGAGTACGATGCCGCTTTCGGAAATTCCGGAAACTTTCAGCCGAAGTCCATGTTCCCGGCAAATATCCCGCACGAAGAGTTCCGCGACACCCCGCAGCGCTTTAGCCCCGCCGGGTACAGCGATCCGCGATCCGGCGGAGAGCACCGCTCCTTCGCCAGTTGCGTAAGCGATGTGCTGAGGCATGGGAACGATAGCGGGAGAATCCGCCGCTCGGGTTTCCGTAAATGAAACAGCAAGCGCCATGACGGCAAAAAAAACATTTTTCATATCGGTATGTTTTAGAACGGTTTCAAGGAATGTTAGGGGTGTCCCACACCCGGGTTTCCACGCATCGGACGAACAGGGTCTCCGTACCCATACGGATCCGGAAATCGCCCTTTTCGAGCCGCCAGCGACCGTCATAACCGACAAACGCCAGATCGGATGCCGGTATCGAAAGCGTCACCGTACGGGTTTCGCCCGGTTCAAGGGAGATCTTCTCGAAATTGCGCAGCCGGATCACGTCAGGCGTCAGGCTTGCCACCAAATCGCTCGACCAGAGCAATACGGCCTCCTTGCCCGCGCAGTCGCCTGTATTGGAGATATCGACCGTGAACGAAAGCGTATCTCCGGCCCGAAATTCCGTAAGGTTAGCCCGCAGATTTCCGTATTCGAATGTAGTGTAACTCAATCCGTGGCAGAAAGGCCATTGCACGTCCATCACGGCATCGTAGTTGTATTCGCCCTCCATCGTACCCCTTTTCTGACAGGGTTTGTAGTCATAGGTGGCCAACGCATCGGGCCAGCGCGGATAGGTAAAGGGAAGCCGGGCGCTGAAGTTCGCATCCCCGGCAAGCAGATTGGCCAGTGCGTCACCCCCGTAATTGCCGGGCAGCAGAATATCGACGACAGCCTGCGCCAACGGCTCGATATCGCCGATCAGACGCGGCCGGCCCTCGTTCAACACCAATACGAGGGGTTTCCCCGTAGACGCCAGTTCGCGGACCAGTTTTTTCTGGTTTTGCGACAGGTTCAGATCATTCATGTTGCCCGGAGTTTCACAATAGGAGTTCTCGCCGATGCAGACGACAATCACGTCTGCATCGGCCGCTGCCGAGACTGCTTCGCCGATTCCCCGCACACGCTCCACCTGCCAATTCTCCGAGGGGGTGCCGTATTCTACGCCTGGAATCCAGGTAACATGATCGAATTTACGCGCCAAGGCCTCGTAAATCGTATTGTAACGATCTGCAAACTCATCGCAACGCTCACCCTGCCAGGTGTAAGACCAGCCGCCGTTGAGACAGCGCATGGAATTGGCATTGGGGCCGGTGAGCAGGATGCGCGCCGACTTCGGGAGGGGTAGCAGACCTCCGGTGTGATAAATGATGATGTAACTGCAATTATAGAGAAAGTAGCAGTCGGCAGCTTGCAAAGCCACGGCGGCGAATTCATCACTCGCGAAACGATCGAACTTCGAAGTGTCCGGGAACGGCTCTTCGAACAACCCGATGCGCATTTTCAACCGCAAAATCCGACGAACGGCATCATCGATGCGTCTTTCGGAAACCAGCCCTTCCTCGACCAGTTCACGGAGATAGACGCAGAAATCCCGGTCCAAAGGGACCATGGCCATATCGATCCCGGCATTTATAGCGATCCGAACCGCATCCTTGCGGCTCTCGGCGATATGATCCCGCTCATATAGATTGTAAATATCATTCCAATCCGTAACGATCACCCCGTCCCAGTTCAGTTCTTCCTTCAACCACCCCGTGAGCAACTCGCGGTTGGCATGAAAGGGCATACCGTCGTTGTTGGACGAGTTGACCATCAACGACAGCGCCCCGGCCCGGATACATTCGAGAAAGGGGGCAAAATATTTTTCGCGCAGGGCGTTGCGCGTAACGGACGAAGGCGTTCGGTCCTTGCCCGACACGGGGACGCCGTAGGCCATGAAATGCTTCAAACAAGCAGCCACCCGATACATCCCGATCCGATTGGGATCATCGCCCTGCAAACCGCGCACGGAAGCCGCCGCCAACCGGGAATTGACACAAACATCCTCTCCGTAACTCTCCCACATCCTCGACCATCGGGGATCGCGTCCCAAATCCATCACCGGCGCAAAATTCCACAGAATGGCACAGGCACGGGTTTCATAAGCCGAAATCTCCGACGAACGGCGCATCAGTTCACAGTTCAGCGCGGCACCCATGTTGATCCCCTGCGGAAAAAAGGTTGCACCGCGGGTGTAGGAAGCACCGTGCATTTGATCGACACCGTAAATGCAGGGAATCCCCAGGCAGTCGAGCGAACGACGCTGAATCCTACCGATAATCTGCGTCCATGCCTCCCGGGACTGCGCCTCATCGAACGGTACGTTGAGAATCGACCCGACTTTGTAATGTTCGATGACCGTATCGAGCAGCTCATCGCTGATGAACGGATGCCCGGAATCATTCATATCGGTCACCATGCTGACGGTCAACTGACACATTTGGCCGATTTTCTCTTCAAGCGTCAGGCGGCCGAGTATCTTTTCAATCCGGGTTTCGATCTTCGCATCGGGCCGGATAGCGGGCGGCACTGCTGCAAACAGCGCATTGCAGCCCATACAAATCAACAAACAAGCTATTATTTTCATTGCATCAGAATTTGAGTCGTCGCAGGGGCTCCTGCGGTTTCAGTACGTCATACACCTTGCGCTCGGAAGCTTTGGCGACAAAAGGCAGCCGCTGGACAATGTCGTCGGCAGAACGCCCCAGTTCGGCCATATAGCGCCCCGAATCGACGACAAACGCCGAAATATGCTCGTCGAACGAGGCTAGATCGGCAGCCGCGAAACGAAGGGTCAGCGCCTGCGACTCCCCGGGCTGCAATTCCCGGCTTTTGGCAAAAGCCCTCAATTCGCGCACGGGCTTCGGCAGTGCCCCCTGCGGGGCTGCAACATAAAGTTCAACGACCTCCCGTCCGGCGCGCGAACCTGTATTGGTTACACGGAGCGTTACCGCATAATCCGTCCCGGAACGCCTGACGGCCGCATCCGTCCACTCGAAGGTCGTATACCCCAAACCGTAGCCGAAAGGATAGGACACCGCCTCCGGAGCATGGGTCGAGAAATAGCGGTAACCCACCCAGATATCCTCCTCGTAACAGGTGAATCCCAGGTTTCGCAGGTGCCGTTCCGGGGCGTCGTCGGCCCAATCGCCGCGGCGTCCCCGATAGTCGAGCGGAAAATTCTTCGATGACGGATGATCCGAATAATCCGCCGGAAAAGTCATCGGCAGCCTTCCCGAAGGCGATACGTGGCCGCTCAAAACATCAGCCATGGCATTCCCGGCTTCCAAACCTCCCTGCCAGGCCAACAGGATAGCGTCGGGAAGTTCCTTCCACGACATGGTTTCGATCACGCCGCCGATATTGAGCACCACGACCACCTTCTTACCCGCGGCATGAAACGCCGAGCAGACCGATTCGAGCAGTTCCCGTTCGGCTTCCGTCAGGTAGAAATCCGATGTAGGACGATCGTTGTATTCACCCGAATTGCGGCCTAAGGCAACGATGGCCGCATCGCTGTCCGCCGCACGCGAAGCGATGAATTCCGGCGTCAGCGTCGTTTCGGGGACAAACCACTTTTCGCCCAAATAACGCAGGGCGTTCTGCTCCGCGAGCAGTGCCTCACCGAAAGACATGTATTTTGCATAGAGATCTGCCGTACGGGTGTTAAGCCGGAATCCGGCGTTGCGCAAACCTTCGTCCAAATCGACCGTATAGGCTTTGTTGACGTGTCCGGCGCCCGTACCTCCGGCAATGCAGTCATAGGCATTGACTCCGAACACCGAGAGATTACATCCTGCGGCAAGTGGTAAAGCAGCGCCTTCGTTGCGGAGCAAAACCATGCCTTCCGCTGCCACCTGACGCGATACGGCAGCATGTGCTTCCAAGTCGGGAGTCTCCGACACGGCTTGTTTCCGGAAACGGGGCGTCCGCAGAATATATTCGAGTACACGGGTCACACACCGGTCAACATCCGCCTCGGCGAGTCTCCCGCTGCGCACCGCTTCTACAATCTCTCTCGCCTGAGCCGGTTCTCCCGGCATCATCAGGTCGTTGCCGGCATGTACTTGTGCCACGGTGTTACGTTTTCCGATCCAGTCCGACACGACAAGACCTTCGTAGCCCCATTCGTCGCGCAGAACAGTGGTCAGCAACTCGCGGCTCTCCTGCGTATAAGGTCCGTTGATACGATTGTAGGACGACATGACCGTCCACGGACGCCCCTCCTTGACGGCGATCTCGAATCCTCGCAGATAAATCTCACGCAACGCACGTTGCGACACCCGGGCGTCATTCTGTAAGCGCATCGACTCTTGGTTGTTGGCCGCAAAGTGCTTGACCGAAGTCCCTACGCCTTGCGACTGAATGCCCCGCACCATCGCCGCGCCGCATTTGCCGCTCAGCAACGGGTCCTCGGAATAATATTCGAAATTGCGGCCGCAGAGCGGATGGCGGTGGATGTTCATACCCGGACCGAGAATCACGTCGCAGCCATATTCGAGCACCTCGTTACCCATCGCTGCGCCACAGCGTTCAATAGCCGCCTCGTCCCAGGTCGAGGCGAGCATCGTGCCGATCGGAAAAGCCGTACAGAAATAAGTCCGTGCATCTCCTGCACGTTCCGGATCGATACGAAGGCCCGCAGGACCGTCGGCCATCACCGTTGTCGGAATGCCGTAGGATTCCAAAGAGCGGGTAGTTCCGGCCGAACCGGGAACTGTTTTCAACGTGCGGCCCGTTACAGCGCCCTCGCCAGCGTAACCCTCCATTGAGGTTCCCACCAGCAGGCCGGCCTTCTCCTCAAGGCTCATAGCCGCAACGATCTTCCGGACCGGAGCCTCGCCCAACCGGGGCTTTGCAGACGGAACCGCCACGACCAGCGTCACGGGAAACAAAAACAGTGCGATCAGTAGTTTTTTCATAAAGTATCAATTAACGGTCTGTCGAGGCGTATACCTCGGGAGTATTCAGATAAGTATAGTAATTATCGACATTGCGGCGGGCATCGACATAGAGTTCCGTCATGGTCCCCTCCATCCTGCCTGCGACAAAGAGCGCCGCCCGGACGGTTGTCCCCGCTTTCACGACAAAAGGCCCGTCGTAAAGGTCTGATCCGGGAACCGGGGCCGTACCGTCCAAAGTATAGCGTACTTCTTTCTGATCCAGCATTTCCTGATTCACAAAACGAATATTCTCAAAAGCACCAAAGTATAGCGTACTTCGGCGGGATATTTCTCCGTGTCGAGCGTCACCCGGGCCTTTTTGCCTTCGGAAAGCATCTGAGCCGTAATCACAACGTCGTTGCTCAATGGAAAAGCATTGATTCCCCGCGCATGCAGCAACGATACATGAACATTGATACGACGACGGAAATCATTCCACTCACGTCGCTCCCGGGGAGTCCAGGCAAGTTCGGAAACTGCCAGCAAACGCGGGAAAATCATGTATTCCAAATGTTTTTCCGTTTCTATAAACTCGGTCCATGTGCAACCCTGTACCCCGATGACGTGCTCTTTGCCGCCGTCATAGATATATTCGACCGAATCCGGCGAAACGAATTCACCGCGAATTATCGATTCATTGTCGGCCGCCTTTGCAGGGGTATCAGGGACGGGATGAAAACCGTACATCTTCCGAATCGGCGAGAAACCGCCCATTGCGCGCGGCTGTGTATGAGGATCGGCCTGATACCAGTCGAAATAGAGGATCTCGCCCGGCGACATGACCACATCGTAACCGCGGTTGGCCGCCTCGATGCCTCCTCGCTGCCCCCTGTAGGAAATTACCGTAGAGGTGGATCGCAGGTTGTTCTTCAGGATTTCATCCCATCCGATCATCGTGCGTCCGTGTTCCGCCAGAAACTTTTCGGCGTGTTCGACCAGATAGCATTGCACCTGGTCCACTCCGCCCAACTCCCTGGCCAGATGCCGGCATCTGGGACAGCTCTTCCAAGCTGTCCGGTCGGCCTCGTCGCCGCCGATATGGATGTATTTCGAGGGGAACAACTCCAGAACCTCGGTCAGGACCTCGTCCATAAATTTCAACGACAGCGGATTGCCGACGCAAAACTCGCCGGAAGTATAGGCCCGGCCCGAGCAGCAGAGCTCCGGATAAGCTGCGAAAACCTCGTCGGAGTGCCCCGGGAACTCAATTTCCGGAATCACCTCGATGAAGCGTTCGGCAGCATAGGCAACGATTCTGCGAATTTCCTCTTTCGTATAGTAACCGCCATAGGCCCCCGGTGTGTCCTCGGGTACATAATGCCTGTCGCCGTAACTCCACCATTCGAGCCAGTCGGACTCCGTACGGAATGCTCCCAGCCGGGTCAGCAGCGGATAAGCGTCGATCCTGATGCGCCAGCCGCCGTTATCCGCCAGGTGGAAATGAAATTTGTTAAGCTTGTACCGTGCCATTTCATCGAGGAGCCGGAATATCGTTTCAACGGGGAAAAAGTGCCGCGAAACATCGAGATGAATACCCCGATAACCGAAACAGGGATTATCGATGATTTCCACGCAGGGAATCCCCTGTGCGGTCGCCAACAGGCACAGCGTCTGCCGGCCGTAGAACAGTCCCGCGGAATCCAGGGCCGTAAGGTCAATGCCCCGGCGAGTCACTTTCAGCCGGTAACCCTCCGGACGAATCTCCGGAGCCGAAGGATCGATTCGGCAGGCAACGTACCCATCGCCTGCACGCTCCACGAATCGGGCGCTGTCCGTTTCAAAGTAACCTCCCGTAAAGGTTGCCTCCTGCGGCATCGGCACCAGAATCATTTCGCCGACAGATCTCCGGCAGGCAGTGCCGAAGAACGAAAGAGCGACAATGGAGATTGCAAAAATGAGTTTCATAATCATATCCTATGGATTGAGCCGATTCCATCCACTCTGCCGGGACAAAATCTACCGGGTACGAAAATACTCCTGACATGGATCATGCAGGTCGAATTTTTACCGAAAAACGGTTGTAGGCCCGCTTCTGCGGACAATCAAGCGATTTTATCGCCTTTTTCGTTCAGTCTGTCGATAAATTCCTTGGGAGAGAATCCGAATTTCTTTCTGAAGCACGTACTGAAATATTTCGGGTCGTTGAATCCGGAAGCATAGGCCAGATCGGCAATACGCATCTTCTTCTGCTCTTCGAGCAAATGATAGGCAGCACGCAGTCGCACGTCAATGATGAATGCAGCCGGAGTCAACCCGGTGAGCGATTTGAGTTTTTCGGTAAGAATCGTACGCGACATATTCATTTCACGGGTAAAATCGGCCTGTGCAAATTCGCAATCGTCGATATGCGCATTGACGCACGCCATAGCCTGACGCATGAACTTTTCGTCCATCGAAGTATACTCCAGTTTCTCCACCTCAAAAACCGGCTGGTTGCGGAAATGCAGGCCCCGAATCTCCAATTTTCGGAGTTGATTGACAATCTGAGCGTAGAGCAACTGCAGGTTGAAGGGCTTGGTGACATAGCCGTCCGCCCCCGAATTGTACCCTTCAATCCGGCTTTCGTCGGCATTTTTGGCCGTAAGCAGGATAACCGGAATATGACAGTATTCGAAGGTCTGCTTGATCCGTCGGCACAATTCGATACCGTCCATGCCGGGCATCATGATATCCGAAACGACCAGATCGACCGGCTGTCGGGACAATATACGAAGCGCTTCTTCTCCGTCGGATGCCGTTTCAATTCGGAAATAGGGCGCCAAAAGATTGGAGATCAACAAGAGCAGTTCTTCGTTGTCATCGACGACCAACAGCGTATGGTCAGTGCGTGTGCGGGAGGGGGTATCGGTCATCGCCGCATCGGGCTGCACCGGAACGAATTCTCCGGCCCCTTCGTAAATTTTTTCCGCGGCATCGTCTCCGGTATCATCGTCGATCTCCTCTTCGGTATAAGCATCTCGACCTATGGGTAGCGTGATTCGGAAACAGTTGCCGTCCTGCTCGTCGCTCGACACCCGGATTGAACCTCGGTGGAGGTCGGTGAGATCCTTGACCAACGACAGACCGATACCGGTTCCAATCGTATGGTGTTTCCGGTAATTGCCGTCGTAAAACCGGCGAAAAAGTCCGTCGATAGTCTGCTGGGTCATCAGTTCGCCGCTGTTGGCGACCGAAATGCAGACCGAACAGTCGTCTCCGGTTTCGATCCGGATGATAATTTCACCCTTGTCGGGCGTGTATTTTGCCGCATTGGACAGCAGGTTGTAGACGATCTTATCGAGTTTGTCGGGATCGAACCAGCCGTCGACCTGTTCCGACGAAGCACGGAAATAGACCTTGAGCTGCTTTCGGGCCACAAGCGGGGCAAAAGCTTCCACACACCGGCGAACGAATCCGACGACATCGCCATGCGAAACACGGATTTTCAGATTCCCGCTCTCGACTTTCCGGAATTCGAGTATCTGCTGAATCAGTCGCATCAGCCGCGTCGCATTGGCCGACATGACACCGTAAAGAGTCTGATTGTCCCCTGTGCCGTTGTTCAGGTTCTGGAGTGAAGTAAGAATAATCGTCAGCGGAGTCATCAGTTCGTGAGTGACGTTGGTGAAAAACTGCAATTTGGCATGATTCAGTTCTTCGGTTTTTTGTCGCTCCAACTTCGAAATCTGCACCTCCTGACGCAGCCGGAGCCGGTAGCGCAGGAACCGCACGACCCCATAGGCGAGCACCAGCAGCAGCACGGAATAGATCGTCCAGGCCCACCACGAAAGCCACGGGGCGGGGAGTATCCGCACTGTGAGCGTCCGCTCGTTGCTGCTCCACACGCCGTTTTCCCCGGCAGCCTGCAGACGGAATGTGTAGGTTCCCGGTGAAAGATTGCTGTATGAGGCGAAACGGTGGTGCGAATCGGCCGTAACATACTCCTTATCAAATCCGTCGAGCCGGTATCTAAAAATATGATCGCGCGGATTGGCATAGGAGAGCATCGAGAATTCGATGAAGAAGTTGTTCCGGTCGTGCGTAAGCGTCACGGCATCCGTGTAATCGATATCCCGGAGAGAGATGCGCGATCGTTCCCGTGCGGGAATGGTCCGTAACGAACGATTGTGCACCTTGAAGTCTGTGAGCACGATCGGCAGTCTCGTCTGGTGGGGCTGCGTGCGATTGCCGGTGAATATCATCAGCCCATTCGATCCTCCGAAAGCAATGCGTCCGTAATCGACCTGCGCCGAAGCGTTTCGGTTGAAGAAGAACGACTGCATGTCGGCCGATATAATATAGGTATTGATATGCTCGGGATTGCCCAGGCTGTCCGGCGAAAAGGAAAAGACCGAATTATTCGTGGTAATCCACATCCGGCCGTTTTCATCCCGGGCAATATTGCCGATACCTTTGTTTTCCAGATTCGGGAAAGCCGACACGGCCTTAAAGCTCCCTTCCGAAGGAATACGGACCGCAAGTCCGTCCGCAAAAGTTCCGGCCCAGATACACCCCGTATCGTCGGCCTGCAGGCAATAGACATGATCGGAAATCATGCCGTTGTCGCGTGTATACTGCCTCCAGGTTCCGTCTGCCGTACGGATATGCAGAATGCCCTGACCGTTGGAAGCGATCCAAACATCGCCTGCTTTGTCGCAACAGATGTCGAACACATAAGTCTGATCGAATGGCGTAGCGTATCCGAGCCATTCAGCAGCGGTGTGGAAACGCCCGTCTGTCGATTCGACGTAAATACCTAACCGGGAGCCTATCCACAGATTGCCGTGCGTATCCTCACACAGAGCAATCACGCAGTCGTCCAGAAAGTTCGGCTGGTTGAAATGATTGATCTGCCGAACCTTGTGCTGCGTTTCGTTATACACCCAAATACCGGCGTTTTGCGTTCCGAAATACAGTTCCCCGGTAGTCGAGCGGCGGATGATCGTATTGACGGTCGAAGTGTAAGGAAGCGACTTCAAATCGGGATGCTCGTGGTAATCGACGATTTTACCGCTTCGAATGTTGTATTTTATAAGGCCGAAATCAAGCAGCCCGAACCAGAAGTCGCCGTTTCCGGCGTAATACATACTTCGAACAGAACTCGTGTTGTAACGGGTTCTGATCGGTTCCAGCCGATCGGACTCGAATTTGGTTCCGCTGGTCTGGACCTTGCAGACGCCGCCACCCAACAAACCGATCCACATCAGTCCGTCACGGGTTCGAAGGATCGAATTCACCTCGTTATAGGGCAGGTCTCCCACGTTGTCGCCGGGAAAGAAATTCTGGAACGAATCGGGATTGTCGATGTCGTGGAGGATGCTCAACCCGCTGCGACCACCGATCCAGATGGTATTCTGCTCGGGATTTTCCTCAATATCGTAAATAATATCGTCGAGCAGCGAGTGCGTTCTGCCCGGCACGTGTTTATAATGCACGTAACGGGTCGGTCCCGGGGCCAGAGGATTAACCAGCCGCACCACTCCGGCGCCCCACGTACCCACCCAGATATTACCCGCAACATCACGTGCCAAAACATGTGCTTTACGCAGCACGGCATCGTCGCAAGCATAGGCGCGATCCTCACGGATATCATAACGCAACAAACCCTGATCGAAAGCGGCGATCCACAGGTTCAGTTTGTCATCCTTGATGATGGAGGTGACCGCCTTGACGGGACGACCCGCCGAATTGGAGATCGGGACGGGATGAAAATTACGGTCGAGCGCATTTTTGCGGAAAAGGCCCTTGTCGCCGCCGATCCAGATGCCGTTGCCCGTATCGCACAGAATGACTGCGATGTTGCAATCCGCCAACTCTGGATATTCGTCGGCCACGATGTTTCCCGAAACCTTGTCGAGCCGAAAAAGGCCGTGCTCGGTTCCGATCCACAGGTTCTTGTCGTGGTCCTCGGCAACGACATTGACGAACGTGTTGAACAACCCGTTCGAAACATCACGCATACCGTAGGTGATGGCTCCGTATCCATCGTAGCGGGCCAATCCGTTATAAGTTGGAATCCAGATATATCCATCGGAATCCTGATAAAGTTTGCGCACTTCGTTCGACGGCAAAATGTCGGAAGGTAACGGGGTGAAACGCACCTGAGGAAAAGACTCGGCAGCAACGACCTGTATCTCGGAAAGGACAAATCCGATGCAGACTATGAAAAAACGGGATATAAGAAAGCGACGATGCATAACGGGTATTTTCGGAAACTAAAGTATACATTTTTTTCGGGAAACACAACTGCATCCCGCCGAATTGTACGATCATTTGGCCGAAAGAGAACGGCGCAATACGGCTCAAAACGTCCGGACAACTGCAATTTCGCCTTTATTTCAATAAGGTATCCGTATACGGGAAAGAATCTTTCCGGAAAATATTCAACCCCGCGGCCGATAAAAATTCATTCTTTTGTAACTGCTTTCCCAAGTCCCCTAAAGAACGAACCGACCCTGATAACGATATGACAACAAAAACAGATCTTGTACGTCGAATAGTATCTTTGGCGTTTATGTTGCCGATACTCTGTGCCTGCGGCCGAAAATGGACGGTCGAGCCGCATGACACCTACTGTCTGATTCGGCAAGACGGAGGACAGACTCTGGGCTATTTCCCCGGATCCGGCGTCCGTATCTTATATTCCGACGGATACGCTTTCAAAGACCTGAACCGAAACGGGATTCTCGACTGCTACGAAGATTGGCGGTACACCCCGGAAGAACGGGCGGAAGACCTTGCAAAGCGACTCTCCGTCGAAGAGATTGCCGGATTGATGTTATACAGTTCCCATCAGGCCGTCCCGACGGATTCGGTAGGTTACTGGTCCTCGACCTACAACGGGACCTCGCTCCGGGAAAGCGGACTTCCCCACTCGGCTGTTTCGGACAAACAGCGGAAGTTCCTCCGGGACGACAATCTCCGGGCCGTGCTCGTCGTCCGGGTTGAAAGTCCCCGCATTGCAGCCGAATGGAACAACAACATGCAGGCCTTCGTCGAAGGCCTCGGACAAGGCATTCCGGTCAATATCAGTTCCGATCCCCGGAATGAAACCCGAGCCTGGGCCGAATACAACGCAGGGTCAGGAGGAAAGATTTCGTTGTGGCCCAGTCCGCTCGGGCTGGCCGCTACGTTCGACCCCGAACTGGTCGAAAAGTTCGGACGGATCGCATCCGCCGAATACCGCGCCTTGGGTATCGCCACAGCGCTGTCGCCGCAGATCGATCTGGCGACCGAACCCCGGTGGAACCGGTTCTACGGTACCTTCGGCGAAGACCCCGATCTGGACACCGATATGGCGCGGGCCTATATCGACGGATTCCAGACCTCCGTCGGAGCTGCCGAGATTGCGGACGGCTGGGGGTATGAAAGCGTCAATGCCATGGTCAAACATTGGCCGGGCGGCGGCCCGGAAGAAGGCGGACGGGATGCCCATTTCAGCTTCGGGAAATACACTGTTTACCCCGGCGGAAATTTCGAGCAACACATCCGGCCCTTTGTGGAAGGAGCTTTCCGCCTCAACGGCAAGACACGAAAGGCCGCAGCCGTCATGCCCTATTATACGGTTTCCCACGGGGTGGACCCCTCGGGAAAAAAGGTCGGCAACGGTTTTAGCAAATATATCGTCACCGATCTGCTGCGGAACAGATACGGATACAACGGCGTCGTCTGCACGGATTGGGGCATCACGCACGACTATTCCAGCATCGAGGAGGCTGACGGCAAATGCTGGGGAGTGGAGGCATTGAGCATCCCGCAGCGGCATTACGAAGCGCTCAAAGCCGGAGTAGACCAGTTCGGCGGCAACAACGACAAAGGTCCCGTGCTGGAAGCCTACCGAATGTGGACCGCCGAATTCGGCGAAAAATCTGCCCGGGAGCGGTTCGAACGTTCCGCCATAAGGTTGCTGCTCAATATTTTTCGGACCGGTCTGTTCGAAAATCCCTATGTAGACCCGGACCGGACGGAAGCGACGGTCGGGAATCCGGAATTTATGCAAGCCGGTTACGAAGCGCAGCTCCGGTCGGTCGTCCTGCTGAAAAACCGGGCGGGAACCCTGCCCGCATCGACCCGCCGGAGCGTATATCTGCCCGAATGCGGACAATCCCGCCTACCTGTAGACACCTCTTTGGTCAAACAATATTACGAATTGGCAGAAAGCCCCGAAAATGCCGACTTCGCGATCGTTTTTATCGACGAACCCGACGGAGGCTGCGGATACGATGCGGCCGATCGGGAAAAGGGCGGCAACGGTTATGTCCCGATCAGCCTGCAATACGGCGACTACACGGCCCGCCACGCACGCCCCGAGAGTATTGCCGGCGGGGACCCGAAAGAACCGTCCATCGACCGGAGTTACCGCGGGAAAACCGTCCGGAGTTCCAACCGGGAAGAGTTGAAACGGGTACTCGGAACGAAACGGCAGATGGGAGACAAGCCCGTCGTGGCTGTCGTTTCCACGACCAGACCGTTCGTTCCGGCCGAATTCGAACCTTCGGCCGATGCCATACTGCTTGCTTTCGGGGTACAGCGTCAGGCCGTGCTGGATATTATCTCCGGCCGGCGGGAACCGTCGGCACTTCTGCCGATGCAATTGCCCGCAGACATGAAAACCGTGGAACAGCAGCATGAAGACGTTCCGAGAGATATGGTTTGTTATACGGACTCGGAAGGAAATACATATGATTTCGCTTTCGGGCTCGACTGGAAAGGTGTCATCCGGGATGCAAGAGTCGAAAAATACAAATAGTCAAGAAATCGCATGAAGAAGCTGTTTTCAATTATTGCACTTTGCCTCGTCGGTACCGCGACGAACGCCCAGGCCCCTTATGCCCAGTTTCAGGGCGGCATGATCGGCTGCATAGAGCCGCAGGGCTGGATCGAGGAATTCCTCCACCGCCAACAAACGGGACTTACGGGACATCCCGAGGCGATGTCCTATCCGTACGACTCCTGCCTTTGGGCGGGTGAGATCGGACGTAACACCGAAACCTACGGAAGCGACTGGTGGCGCTACGAGCAGACAGCCTATTACACCGACGGTCTGCTCCGCCTGGGTTACCTGCTCGGTGATCGGGAGATGATCGCCAAAGCCGAGGAGGGGATTCGCTACACGCTGGCCAACGCATCGTCCACAGGTGTTTTGGGCAACAAAGCGATTGAGTCGATGTGGCCCATGTGTGTCTACTTCCGGGTGCTGCAAGCCTATTACGAGCGCACGGGCGATCCGGCGATCCCCGCAGCCTTGGAAAGGCACTACATGAACTTTACGCAGGAGCAGGTCGAGAAATGGCGCAACATCGTCAGCATCGAGGGAATGTTGTGGACTTACGGCAAAACCGGCAATGCGAAGTTGCTGGATATTTGCGAGAGAGCCTACAATGGCGGAAAATTCGGGGACCTGACGCCCGCAGTCGCGGCCGGCGACGAACGGTTCGTCATGCATGGCGTCACCTGCATGGAAGAACTGAAACTCCCGATGCTGCTCTATGCCTATACGGGCAAACGATATTACCTGGACCTTGCACTCAACGCCGAACGCAAGCTCACCCGCGACCACATGCTCCCCGACGGCGTTCCTGCCAGTGCGGAAGCGCTCGTCGGAAACGGGAACGTCATCAACAGTCACGAAACCTGCGACATTTCCGACTACACCTGGACGCTGGAGCAATTTCTCCTGACCACGGGCGAAGTCCGGTGGGCTGACAAAATAGAAAAAGCGGTCTTCAATGCCGGACTAGGAGCCGTTACCAAGGATTTCCGATCGTTGCAGTATTTCTCGTCCGTCAATCAGGTAATCGCAACGGGGCGTTCAAATCACAACGAATTCTTCCACGGTTCGACCTGGATGGCTTTCCGGCCGACGCATGAAACGGAGTGCTGCGCCGGAAACGTTCACCGTTTCATGCCCAATTACGTCGCACATATGTGGCTACGCGGGAAAGACGGCTCTATTGCCGCTGCGCTCTACGGACCTTCGGCTGCAACGTTCGACCTGCCGAACGGCCGACAGTGCCACATCGCACAGCGGACCTCCTATCCGTTCGACGGGGAGATCGAGTTCTCCTTCGGCCTGAAAGAGAGGACGGATATCCCGTTTCTGCTGCGCATTCCCGCATGGTGCAGGGATGCCAAAATATATGTCAACGGCAAACTGTGGCGAGACGCATGTCCCGCCGGCACGTTCGTGACTCTCCGGCGCAAATTCAAGAACGGCGACCGGATTCGGTTGTGTCTCGGCATGCAACCCGTCATGAACACCGTTCCCGGACAGGGAATCTACGTGCAGCGCGGACCTCTGCTCTTCTCCTATCCTGTTCCCCAGCGGAAAACAGCCGACCGGACGGTCTATGCGAATATGAACGGCAAAGTTCCCGGCAACCCCGAATTCGAATGCTGGAGCATCGAGCCTGCCGGACCCTGGAACTATGCCCTTTGCTCCGATCCGGTCATACCCCTGAAGGTCATTCGGACAAAACCCGCAGCCGCAGGAAGCTATCCGTTCGATCCGGAACATACGCCCGTGAAAATCTCGGTTCCCGTCAAACCGATCGACTGGGAATTGGAAAAAGGACGCTACACGCCGCGCCTTCCGGCCGAAGGGATAGCCCGCGCCGTATCCGACCGTATCGAATACCTCGAACTGATTCCCTACGGATGCACGGAACTCCGGCTTACTGTTTTCCCGCAATGCAATTAAGAATTCAAACCGAACCCGAAATGAACATTTCCCCGCTCCGACTTCTCGTCAACCGGACGATCCGGACTCTTTGCCCTGCACTCCTGCTGCTACCGGTAGCCTGTAGTGAAAGCGGACTCACGATCCGCGTCATCGATCCTTTGACCAATGTTCTTCCCGGAATCGTTTGCCCTCCTGCCGGGGACGATACCGTCCGCGTGGCCCGCGGCGAGAACGCCGTTCTGCAATTCGTTATCTCCGCTGACGACTCCGTCGCGGCAATGACTCCTGTCCTTCGGAGTCTTAAAACAGAGCAGGGAGCTTCGCTCGACAAAGCCGTTCTGGGCTGGGTCCGGAACGTACAGGCTTCCCACGCCTACGTGCCGGCGGCCCCCGATGCCCTGCAATCACCGTCCGGAGAATATCCCGATCCCATTCTGACCGACACCACCGTATCTATCGCTGCAGGCGGGACAGCTTTGCTCTGGTTGGACATTCCGATTCCGGCCGATGCCGAAGCGGGGCTTTACGAAGGATCGGTACGCATTTCCGGGCTAAAGAACGGAAAGCGGATCGTTGCCGACCGACAATTCACCATACAAGTTTATCCGGTCACGCTTCCCGAACAGTCGTTATTGGTTACCAACTGGTATTTCCCCGATAAATTCTCTTTCATGAACGGCAACGAATCCGTGGAGGACGATTCACCGGCCTATTGGGAATGTATGCGGCAGCTCGTCGAAACCGCCTCGGCCTATGGTCAGAACGTCTGGTTGCTCTACGAAACGGGAACGCCGGTTCCGACAGCCGACGGCAAAGGGCTGACGTTCGATTTCTCACGGATGGACAAAACGATCGAATTCCTGCTCCGACACGCCGACGTACGGCTGATCGAGGCCAACCATTTCGCCAAGCGGTCCCGCAACGGGTGGACCGATCCTTTCTGGGCCAACGTACCGGTCCCCGACGGCAAGGGCTCCTATGTTTATCAACGTCTGCCCCATGACGACCCGCGCGTGCAACGATACATCGCAGCGTATTTTCCGGCTCTGCAGGAGCATTTGCGTTCCAGAATGATCGATGACGGAAGCGGCCGCAGTTGGCTCGACATCTACACACAACACATTGCCGACGAACCGCTCAACGAAAATAAGACCTCCTGGGAAGGATTGGCCCGCCAGGTAAAACAGGCTGCCCCCGACATCCGAATCATCGAAGCTTACCGTTCTTCGTCCTACGACCCGGCGCTGATCGACATCCTCGTGCCACAACTCGACGAATTCGTATGGGAAATCTATCGAACAATGCCAGCCGGACATAGTTGCTGGTTCTACACCTGCATGTATCCCCGGGGGAATTTCGCAAACCGTTACGTAACACTGCCGCTCATCAAGACACGCCTGCTGCATTGGATAAACTACAAATACGACTCTCCGGGATACCTTCACTGGGGCTTCAACGCATGGGGAGCGAACGGCGATCCTTTCGGAGACGTTTCCGCCCCCGCCAATGACTGGCCCGGCGGCGACTCGCATATCGTCTACCCCGGTTACCGTAAGCTCTACCCGTCGATTCGGCTGGCAGCCATGCGTGACGGCATCCGTGACTACGACCTGCTGAAAATGGTTGAGGCCCGGGATTCGATCCGTGCACAGGCTTTCGTCAATGCGATCATATTCGATTTCGACCGGTACGACACGTCAGTGTCCAGATTCCGGCAGATTCGCCGGGAAATATTGGATTTTTTGGAAGACATGCATTAATCGGAATATTCAAGCAGTCAATCTCTGATTCAGTTCAGCAGATAAAATAATCCCGTTTGTCAGTTTTCGGTCGGTATTCATGACATCGGTTAAAAAGGCGTTCGACTGGGGAGAACGCCCGGCCTCGCAGAGCGAGGACCTTTGTCGGACAAACCGGTGTTTGTCCGACAAAGGTACACCTTGCTACCGTCCGGCGACGGTAAATGCGTCGAAACGACGCAGGGTACGACCGATGGTTCGAACCCCTCGGCTCGCGGTGTTTCCCGGGCTGCAATATTACAACGCTTTTCGCTTGATAACAAGTCGTTTGATCGGCCTGGAACGGTCTCCATGCGACATACGTCGAAAGCATCCGAAGGGATACTATCTTCGCTCCGCGAATGACTTCCGCCAATGACTTGAGTCATCCATGGACTTATGTCCGTCATTGATCCGATTCACTGCACGAAGTAATTCATTCGGTGAAGCAATTCATTCACTGACTTCATTCCGTCACGGAATTCAATCGTTCGGCGAATCGATTCTTTCACGGAGGTAAATCATTCTCGATACGCATCAAACCCCGTTTTGCCTATGGATAAACAACCCGTATTCTTCTGCGTCTGCTCACAAAAGGGCGGTGTGGGAAAATCGACCATCACGATTCTGCTCGCAAGTTGGCTCCACTATACTTTGAGGCACGATGTGCTGGGCGGACGGTATGAATACCGAAGACCTCAAACAACTGTTATTTCTCTTTTGATCATGCGAGGCTGTATTTTGCGGAATAGATATCGGCCATTTCGTCGAAACCCTTTGCCAGCATATCATCCGTTACTTTGGCATATATCTGTGTCGTTTTGATGTTCGTGTGCCCCAGCATCCGGCTGACGACTTCGATGCGAATGCCTTGCATCAGCGCGTTGGTCGTTGCGAACGTATGGTGCCTCAGGTGGTAGGTGACCGCCTTGTCGATTCCGACCTCGACGGCGATTCTTTTCAGGATGCGGTTACAGTAGGCGATGTCGGGCACAGGCAGTACGAGGTTCGTTCCCGCGACCTCGCGTCTGTATTTGTCGATGATGCGTTTGGTAATGCCGCACAGTTTGATTTTGAACGGCGTGCCGGTCTTCTGCCGTTTCTTGACGATTCATAAATCCCCGTCGAAACGTCGGTCCCTCGACGTCCTCCGCACTGCGGTTTGGCATCGGCACTCTTTCCGGCTGCTTCGTTCGCCGCGGAATCCCAAAGCGGGAACGGAACGGTCAGGCACGACGATACG
>OKSB01001450.1_pt1 | contig 23472 bp, 20 predicted proteins | sample 1601171 | NCBI WGS metagenome assembly OKSB01 (sample SAMEA3541496, study PRJEB24748) | human gut metagenome | biome: human gut; feature: human-associated habitat; material: faeces | place: China | collected 2012 | reverse complement strand
AGAATCAGGATTGTTACATCTGCACGGTAGATAAGTTAACACAGTTCTTCTGCCGGAAGTGACACATCCAATGGTACTGCAACATTTCCGCCGTCCACAATTCCAAAATAGGAAGCAATCCATAGATAAGAAGTCGCACCGATCAATGCGATATGACATTTTGACTCTCCCAGTTTTTTCAATAATGCTGTTATTCTCTCACTGTCTTCTTTCAACTGTGTGTATGTCTTTGCCGCAATTTCATTTTTTCCTGTTTTGTAACGGATTGCGTCTTCATTTCCAAAACATTTTTCTGCATTTGTAAGAATATCGCGAATTGTTCTATATTCCATTTTCTTTTCCCTCTACTTCAAAGACTCAAGATACGCTACAGCTTCTCCGACTGTTCGGATATCTGCTGCCTTGTCCTGTTCAATCTCCACATCCATCTCGTCTTCTATTTCACCAAGCATGCTCATAAAATCAAAGGATGTGAATCCAAGATCTTCCATAAAACGTGATTCCGGCTTGATGTCTTCCTGTTCAATTTCTACATAATTACAAATAATATCTACTAACTGCTCAAACATGATTTTTTCCTTTCCATTCTGTCCTGATCGTGATTCTCAACATGATCCGGAGCATCTTTCTTTTATACAAGCTTTATGATTTCTCCAATTGTAAGTTCAGGATTTTCTGCTCCCTTGAACATAATTTTACATAAATAGTAATACAGATATTCCAACTTTTCTCTTGAGATTGCCTTTTTCTGATGTTCAAAGTTGAAATCCAATCCATTATCCTCCGGTCGGTGCATGACTGTCAGATACATCGCCTGCGTGGTAGCCCCGTTGGGGTACCACCGGGTTTTATAGCGGATGCCGCCCAGCTTATCCAGGCCCTTCTCCTGAAGTGTCAGCGGCTGGTATGTCAATGCCATTGGCTCATAGGTTGCTCCGTCCTTCTGCGGATATTTCTTCCCTCGATGACCAACATAAGCTACCGGGTCATAATTTGCATGACGGAAGTATTCATTCTGCAGATCCCGGATCTCATAAACCCCGTCCAGGAATTTTTTGTCCTCTCCCATGATCGTACGGAACGGGAAGGAATGGATCCTTGTGCCTCCTGATTTCTTTTCTTTCAGAGTGGCCCTCCTGGCGATCGCCGTATTGATAGACACATCATCGTTTCCGTTCATCTTCTGGAAATATGTACGCAGCCCCATCAAAAGCAGGCAGACCAAGGACACATGATACGTCTCACAAAACTCCATCAGCCGTCTGGTAGGCTCTGCCTCCAGATGGAAGATATCCAGCGCCGAGTCTACGGAGTCTGAAACATTGACTGCCGCCCTGGCATCCGGGTTTCCGGTCCTCTTTCTTTCGTCCTCCAGTCGCTGCGGTCCCCGGAGGCCATTATAGATCGGTTCCGGCATATGATCGATCAGATCCTCAAAATATCTTGCGTCTCTGGCCTGCGCTTTACTGCCTGCCTCATAGGCCAGATCCTTTTTTACCTGTTCGATATATGAAGCCATGTCCTTCGGATACGGTACACCATCATATTTAGCACTGCAATACAATTCGATCACATCTTTTAAAAAGCAGATCAGCGACTGGGCGTCCGCCGTCATATGATCGATCAGAAGATAAAGACCATTAAAACCGTCCGGCATCTTAATCATAACAATCCGGTTCATTGGAGAATCCTGACGCTTAAACGGCACCTGTGTCCACTTCTGCATCTGGCTTTCCGCCTCTTCCATGGTCCGGTCTGAAAAATCCACAAACTCGATATCTCTTTCTTCCTTAGCAACCACATATTGATACCAGGTACCTTCTTTATCTTTTGCAAACCGAAGACGCATACTCTCTGCCCGGTCATACGCCTTATAGATCGACTGTTTCAGAACCTCCCAGTCAATTTCCGTCTCAATCGTAAGACTGGTCCCGATATTCAGCACCTCTTTCTTAGGACAGAAATCATAATAGAAAAAGTGAAATTTCTGCGCCGCCGTCAGCGGGTATACAGGATAGCCTTTTCTTTTCCTCATCATCGGATCACACCTCCAATAAACTCTGTCATAGCCTTTTCATATTGTTCCATGTCTCTGTAATAGCTCTCTCCGTGAGCCGCATCTTTTATGATCACCATTTTTGCGGGTGATTTGCAGTTCGAATAAATTTCCCTGCACATATAACAGGGAACAAAATTATCCTTTTCTCCGTGGATCAAAAGGATCGGGATCTTCGCCTTTCTGACCTCCCGTTTTGCGTTACACTCGTCAAGCCCATATCCGGCTCTCTTTCTATTTACACAATCTGCAATCTGGATCATGGGAAATGCAGGCAGATGATACCAGGATCTGAGTACATGGGAGAAAACCTCCTTGGCAGACGTGAATCCACAGTCAGAAATAATACCCTTTATCTGCCCGGGCAGCGCCAGACCCGATGCCATCAAAACGGTTGCCCCTCCCATCGATGTCCCATGCAAAAGGATCTGTACCTCATCCGTGCATCTTTTTACCGCCCAGTCGATCCAGCGCATCAGGTCACGCCTGTCCAGGCATCCAAACCCCACGTACTCGCCTTCGCTCTTTCCGTGGGCTCTGGCATCCGGAAGAAGCATTGCATAGCCTCTTTTCAGATAGTAGTCAGATAATCCCACATAATCGCTCATTCCCTGGCTGGTATAGCCATGCAGGCAGATGGCAAGCTTCTTTGCGCCGCCTGTCCCCGGAAAGAATGTGCCATGAAGCTTAAGTCCGTCTTCTGACATAATCTCTGCCTCCTCATGAGGCTGGGACATCATCCAGGCTTTCCGCTCCTTCAGTAGATCAGCATACCTGCTCCAGTCCGTCCCTGACATCTTCATGGTATCTTCCACCTTCATCCTGTTGCGCTTCATGACCCGGCGGTAAAAATAGGCTGTTCCTCCCGCTGTCGCCGCCGATGCCGCTCCCGCCATAAGCAGGAGACCTTTCCACCACTTCTGCATAGACACGCCTCCTTCCGGCTCTTATTTCTTATGGCTTTCTATCAGGCTCTTCAACTTTAGTGCCTTATCAATATTCCCCTCTACCCTAAGCTTCCGAAGAGTGACCGCCAGAATCGGATCCATTTCTCCATCTGCAATCTTGCGAAGTGTCTGTGCGCTGCAGATAAACATTGCATCCCGGTCATAATACTCATAGGGTTCTACATACAGTTTCCCTTCTTTCACCTCTATATAGAAAATCCCTTCTGCCTCTCCCGTAATATTGAACTGGTAAGCCAGATGCTCCCGGATCCCGCTTACATCTGCTTCCATAAATCTTCCTTTGATTTCCGAAAAAAATTCAGCGTATGTCATATCTTCCTCCTTATTTTGACATTTTTCGACCATTGGTCGATATTGCTTTATAAGTAAGTTACCAACTTTTCGACTATTGGTCAATATTTCTGCGCACAAAATTTTCAGCAAAAAAAAGGGATTTTTTAGGTACATTTTTCTACTTGCATTCTTTATTTCCCACGTGCTATACTGATACTTAATTCTGAGACCTTTTCACATAGCATTAGATGAATTGCTTTTCTATTGATTTTGAAAAAAGGAACGTGAACAGACATGGCTAATCAGACAAAATATAATCAGATACTGGACGCTCTCCAGACACTTCTGGCAAAGAAAAATATCCAGACTATCTCCGTCAGCGAGATTGCCCAGACTGCCGGAATCGGGAAAGGCAGTATATATTACTATTTCCCGTCCAAATCCGCAATACTGGAGGCCCTGATCGAGCGCAGCTACCAGCCGTCTCTTATGACCGCTCACCAGCTTGCCCAGCAAAAGGACATCTCACCCTTCACCCGGATGGCCCAGATCTTTCAGGCTTGCCGGGATTCCTCCAGAGATTTTTTGTCCAAGGACAGCCAGGTTTCCCCTCTGGATGAGCGCGAGCGTTCGTTTCTCCATCAGAAGTACCTGCATCATCTGATCACGGAGCTGAAGCCTGATCTGACAGAAATCATCTGTCAGGGCATTGAGCGTGGAGAAATTCACTTTGACTACCCTTCCGCTCTCTCCGAAATCGTACTGATCGTTCTGACAGTCAAGATAGATAATACTCTCCTCCCCTCTTCCAGAGAGGAGATTGAAGATACGATACAGGGACTTATTTCCCTTCTTGAAAAAGGAACCGGCAATCCTTCCGGCTCCCTGAACTTTTTAAAAGTATAGAAAAGGCGCCGGCACATGCCGACGCTTTTCATTTATGACTGGATTAGAATAACTGCCTCATAGGGCCTTAGCTTTTTACTCCATTCTCCCGGATAGTTATGGATCAGCACTTCTGCATCCACCCATTCCGCCAGAAGAGGACACTCTGCCTGTTCTCCCGAGAAATTTGCACATACCAGCATCCGGCTATCCCCGTTTGTCCTGGTGTAGGCAAAGATCTTCTCATCTTCCGGCATCAACAATTCAAACTTTCCATCTACAAATACCGGATATTCTTTTCTTAAACGAATCAGTTTCTGATAGAAATAAAAGACAGAATCCTGATCCTCTAACTCTTCCCTGGCATTGATCGTTGTATAGTTGGGATTGACTTCGATCCATGGCGTTCCCGCTGTAAATCCCGCGTTCGCAGATCCGTCCCACTGCATAGGGGTTCTGGCATTATCCCGGCCTCTTGCGTATATGGATTTCATGACATCATCCTTGTCATAACCTGCCTCTATGCGTTCTTTATACATGTTTACAGACTCAATGTCTTTATAATGACTGATATCCGCAAATTTTACATTGGTCATGCCAAGCTCTTCGCCCTGATAAATGTAAGGTGTTCCCTGCATGCCATGGAGAAGCGCCGCCAGCATTTTTGCTGATTCCACCCGGTATTCCCTGTCATTGCCCCATCTCGATACGATCCTTGGAAGGTCGTGATTGTTCCAGAAGAGGCTGTTCCATCCCCGGCCATACAGACCGGTCTGCCATTTTGCCAGTACCTTTTTCAGCTTCACAAACGGCAGCGGAGCCAGATCCCATTTCTCTTTTCCCTCCTGCTGGTCCAGCCCGATATGCTCGAACTGGAATACCATGGAAAATTCGTTTCCGTTAGGGTTACTGTAAAGCTTTGCCCGTTCCACATCCGCGCCCCAGGCCTCGCCTACGGTGATCAGTTCTCCCTTCTGGAAGGTCTCGCGGCTCATTTCCCGGATAAATGCATGGAGCATAGGGCCGTTCGCCGTAATCTCAAGATCAGGTTCCTTTGCGATCTGGTCGATCACATCCAGGCGGAAACCGCCCACGCCCTTGTCCATCCACCAGAGGATCATGTCATAGATCTCCCGGCGCACTTTTTCATTCTCCCAGTTGAGATCCGGCTGCTTAACCGAAAACTGATGGAAATAGTACTGTCCAAGCTCCGGCACCCATTCCCAGGCCGAACCGCCAAAGGAGGCTCTCATTTCATTAGGCGGCGTGTCCTCTGTCCCGTCTCTCCAGACATAGTAATCATGATAAGGATTATCCTTGCTCTTTTTCGCCTCCAGGAACCATCTGTGCTCATCCGAGGTATGGTTCAGCACCAGATCCATGATGATGCGGATCCCGTGATCCTTTGCTTTCCGGATCAGCTCCTCCATATCCTCTAATGTTCCAAACATAGGATCAATGTCCTGGTAATCAGAAATATCATATCCGTTATCGTCCTGCGGGGAACGACATACCGGTGAGAGCCAGATGGCGTCAATTCCCAGTTTCTCCAGATATGGGAGACGCTCCATGATTCCTTTCAGATCTCCGATCCCATCTCCGTTGCTGTCCTGAAAGCTTCTGGGATAAATCTGGTAAACTACCGCATGTTTCCACCATTTGTCCTGTGTCTTTACCATGCTTTCTCCTCCTTTTCCTCTCCTGCACTTTTATATTGCCGGGGCAAAAGCCCCGGATACTCCCTGCGGCTTAACTCCGCTGAAACAGATGCCGCAGATGTTTCATTTCCTTCTCCGCTCTTCCGAAATCAGGAAGATGCCATTCCCAGTTTGGCGAGCCCACTGTTCCCGGAGTATTCATATGCCCCTCTCTTCCAAGCCCCAGGATGTCCTGAAGGGGTACGATGGCATATTCGGCCGGGCTTGCAAAGGTATATCCAAGCAGCCTTTCCTTAACGGAACCCGTGCCAAAGCCTTCTGTTCTCAAGAAGCGGCGAACCTTGCGTTTTGCCGCTTTTGTCAGATTCTGATACCATTCCATCAGTGTATCGTTATCATGAGTTCCGGTATAGATGATCATGTTTTTTTCATCCGCAATGCCGTCACAAGCCCGTTTTCTCCATGTCTCAATCGCAAATACCAGTATCTTCATGCCCTTCAGATGATAGTGCTTCTTGAGAGTCATGACTTCCGGCCGCAGTTCGCCCAGGTCTTCCGCCACCAGTTCCATCTTTGGAAAGCTTTCTGTCAGAAGATCCAGCACCTCGTAGCCCGGCGCCTCGATCCACTCTCCCTCGATGGCGGTCGGACAGGAAGCCGGGATTTTCCAGAAGGTATCAAAAGCCCGGAAATGATCGATCCTTACGATATCGAACAGCTTTCCGCTGTAGCCGATCCTGTCCATCCAGAACTGGTATCCGCTTTCTTTCATGTGCTCCCAGTCATAAATCGGATTGCCCCAACGCTGTCCGGTAGCACTGAAATAATCAGGCGGGACTCCCGCAATAAACACCGGTCTCCCATCTGTGTCCAGGAGAAAATTATCTTTTCCGCCCCACACGTCTGCCGAATCCAGTCCCACATAGAAGGGGACATCCCCCATGATACGGATGCCTTTTTCATTTGCGGCTGTCTTGACTTTCATCCACTGGCAATAGAAGATATACTGAAGGAATGTGTGGAACCCGGCTTCCTCCTGCTCTTCTCCGGTCAGCTCTCTTTCTCCCTCCGGGAAGTTCTGGTCCTCTGCCTTCCATTCATTCCAGCACACGCCTCCGTTCGCCTTTTTCAGAGCACGGAAGGCCGTATAGGTCTTGACCCAGTCTATAGCTGCAAAGGCTTGATACTCCGGATCCTCATCCTGTTTCTTTTCCTTGAAGCTCTGGTAGGCAGTTCTTAAGACCGGCTGCTTAAATGCCCGGACCGCTTCATAGTCCACCCGCTTTTCTTCTGTCCGGAAAGGCTCCGGCAGCTCCTTCAAAAGCCCAGCTTCCGCCAGAAGCTCCAGGCTGATATAAAGCTCGTCTCCCGCATAGGAAGAGTAGGGCTGATAGGGAGAATTGCCATAGCCCAGGGGATTTAGGGGCAGTATCTGCCATATGGTGATCCCCGCCTCATGCATCAGGTCGATCCACTGGTATGCGGCCGCCCCCAGCTCTCCCACTCCGGTACGGGACGGGAGAGCAGATACCGGCATCAGGATTCCTACTTCTTTCATCTTCTTTTCGTCTCCTTTTTATTTTTTAAGACCCGCTCCCGCGAGTCTTTTTTATTTAAGATAAATGCCAGATGTCTTTGTCATACTCGGCAATAGTCCGGTCAGAAGAGAAGTATCCGGCTTTTGCGATATTTACCAGCATCTTCTTTGCCCAGCTCTTTTCATCTTCGTAATCGTTCAGCATCTGTTCCTTGGTCTTAATATAATCCTTCAGATCCAGAAGGGTCATGAACCAGTCTTTGCTTACCAGTTCCTTATAAAGTCTTCCCAGGTTCACCGGATCACCGATCATGATCATCTCCTTGCTGATGATAAAGTCTACCAGCTCTTCGATCTCGGGATCGCTCTCATAGATCTTGCGGGAATGATATCCACTCTGTGCATACAGATCGATGACCTTCTCAGATCTGGCTCCGAACACATAGATGTTGTCGTCTCCTACCAGCTCATGGATTTCCACATTGGCGCCGTCTTCTGTTCCCAGAGTTACCGCTCCGTTCAGCATGAACTTCATGTTGCCGGTGCCGGATGCCTCCTTGGAAGCAAGTGAAATCTGCTCAGAAATGTCGCAGGCCGGGATCAGCTTTTCTGCCTTCGTTACGTTATAGTTTTCCACCATCACGATCCTTAAGTACGGGCTTACTTCCGGATCATTCTTTACCAGCTCCTGCAGGCACAGGATCAGGTGGATGATGTCCTTTGCGATAGTATAGGCCGGAGCCGCCTTTGCGCCGAAGATCATCGTGATCGGACGTTTCGGCAGGTTGCCCTTCTTGATCTCTTTATATTTATAGATCGCATACAATGCATTCATCTGCTGTCTCTTATACTCATGGAGACGCTTGATCTGAATATCAAAGACAGAATTTTCATCAATCTCTACACCCTGTGTCATCTGAAGATACTTCTTCAGTTCTATCTTCGCATCCTTCTTGATCTCTTTTAATCTGGCAAGCACCTTCTCATCGTCCTGATACTGGAGAAGCTTCTCAAGCTCAGACGCATCCTTCATGTATCCGGTACCGATCAGCTCCTTCAGATACTCTGCCAGCTCGTGGTTACAGTGCAGAAGCCACCGTCTGAAGGTGATACCGTTGGTCTTGTTGTTGAACTTTTCAGGGTAAATCTTGTAAAAATGATTCAGTTCGCTCTGCTTCAGAATCTCGGTATGAATTGCTGCCACACCGTTGACGCTGTAACCGTAATGGATGTCGATGTGTGCCATGTGCACTCTCTTATCCTTATCGATGATCTGAACTTTTTCGTCCTTATATTTCTTTGCCACACGGTTACTCAGCTCCTTGATGATGGGAACCAACTGAGGAACTACTTTTTCAATATAAGCCAGAGGCCACTTTTCCAGAGCTTCTGCCAGGATGGTGTGGTTGGTATACGCGCAGGTGTGGCTTACCACGTCAATGGCTTCGTCCATAGTGAAGCCTTCCTCAGTGGTGAGGATACGGATCAGCTCAGGGATAACCATGGTAGGATGGGTATCGTTGATCTGGATTGCCACATGCTCAGGCAGAGTATGCAGATCATAGCCTTTTTCCTTTACTTCCTTCAGGATCAGCTGGGCACCGTTGCATACCATGAAGTACTCCTGGTAGATACGTAACAGGTTACCGGCCTCATCGGAATCATCCGGATACAGGAACAGAGTCAGGTTCTTCTCAATGGCTTCCTTATCGAAAGTGATGCCTTTCTTTACCAGGCTCTCATCCACAGTCTCAATATCAAATAAGTGCAGCTTGTTCAGTCCGTTCTCATAACCTACCACGTCAATATCATACAATACGGAAGTCACCTTGCGGTCACCGAAAGCTACTTCAAACTTAGTGCCGGTGTTGTTCAGCCAGGAATCCTTCTGGATCCAATCGTTCTTCTCAGCATTCTGCAGATGATCCTTGAATACCTGCTTGAACAGACCGAAGTGGTAGTTCAGACCGATACCGTCTCCGGGAAGTCCCAGAGTAGCGATAGAATCCAGGAAACATGCTGCCAGTCTTCCGAGTCCACCGTTACCAAGAGAAGGTTCCGGCTCTGCCTCTTCGATGTCTGCCAGATTCTTGCCGTTTTTCTTCAGGATATCGCTCAGCTCCTCATAGATACCTAAGTTGATCAGGTTGTTGGATAACAGCTTACCAATCAGGAACTCCATGGAAATGTAATATACTTTCTTGTCTCCGGTGATTACAGGAGTCTCTGCCATCTTCTCTTTGGTCAGCTGCAATACTCCGGTGTACAGCTGTGCATCGGTGCAGGCGCCGATATTTTTTCCATACATTTTGCCGGTGATCTCGTTTAATGTCTGCTCTAAATTCATCTTTAACCCCATTTCCGCACGTTTCCCCAGGGAAGCGCACTATTTTTCTATTCTCTCTGTTGCGGTTTTCCCTGAATCAGCGGATGCCATTTCCTCCGTTTTTCAGGAAAAATAGTTTTGTTGCTCTCTTACAATACACAGGATAGCATAGGAAAACGTTTTCCGCAACCTTTTCTTTAATTTTCCTGATTTTTTGTGCAAAATAGCTTAACAGATAATGTCCTTATAGTACATTTTCACGATACTGTGGGGCATGATTACCTGATGCCCTTCCCCGCCGTTCATCAGCTGGTGTACCTCTTCCACGGCTCTGCTGGAGATGCTGTAGAAGTCCTGCCTTATGGTATTCATCTGCTTGCCGACATATCCCATCAGGGTGATACCATCGAAGCCGCACACCGGACGGAAAATATCCATATCGATCAATGCATTCATGGCACCTATGGCCATCAGATCGGAAGCGCAGACCACCACATCCTTATTCTTCGCATATTTCAATGCCACGTTTCTTGCCGTCAGCTCACTGAAGTCTCCCTGTCTGACCATCATGGTCAGATCCAGATCCTTCACCAGACGCTTCATCCCCTTCAATCTCTGATCCGTGACATAACCGTCTCTTCTGCCCGCAATGTAGAGCACTCGTTTACAGTTGTCATCCAGCACGGTCTTCTTCGCCACATCATACTGGGCCTGTTCCTGATCAATGCTGATGGATGTAGTCCTGGAATTGACAATCGGCGCATCCACTACCACACAGGCAAACTGTTTCTCCCGGATCAGCTTCTGCAGCACCTTGTCCTCCTTAGACATGCCATAGATCACCACGCCGGAAATACTCTGGGACAGAAAAGATCTTGTGATCTCTTCCGCCGTCATCCCCGCGATCATGGACGGAAAGATCGTCACGACTTCCACGTTCAGTTCCTTGGCCTTATCCAGTGCCCCTACCAGATACTGCATGAAGATCTGGTCAATGGCCTGGGTCTGTCTATTGGGATCCAGCACCAGCGCGATTCTTCCAAACTGCTTGGAGGAAAGCGCCGCGGCAATGGAATTCGGAATATAATTCAACTCCTTGATGGCGTCCTGTACCTTTTTCTTCGTCTCTTCACTGACATTAGGATAGCCATTTAAGACCTTGGATACTGTGGAAATAGCCACTCCGGCATGTTTTGCAACTTCTTTGATCGATACCATAAATCCCCCGTTCCGGTCGCAGTTCCTGCGCCCGTTGCTCTCCGTTACCGCAGCAAAATGCGGTCTCGTTCCATTTGACGTTTACTCATATATTCTCTATACTATAAGTTAACGGTAGTTTCGTCAATGTACAGCATTTACGAAATATAGTGTGATTTTTTGGAAAAGGTTTTCCAAGGCAGAATAAATCGGACAGCGCATGCGCCAGAAAGGCTACAGATACCATGGCAGTAATCAAAAGTGTGGAAGAAAAATATATGAAGGAAGCTCTGAAGCAGGCAAAAAAAGCCTATGCCCTGGGGGAAGTCCCCATCGGCTGTGTCATTGTACATGAAGGTAAGATCATCGGTCGTGGTTACAACCGGAGAAATACAGACAAGAATACATTGGCGCACGCAGAGATCACAGCGATCAACAAAGCCAGCAAAGTGATCGGCGACTGGCGTCTGGAAGAATGCACGCTCTATGTGACCCTGGAACCCTGCCAGATGTGCGCCGGTGCCATTGTGCAGGCCCGTATCCCTGAAGTAGTGATGGGCTGCATGAATCCCAAGGCGGGATGTGCAGGTTCGATCCTAAATATACTGGAAATGCCCCAGTTTAACCATCAGGTGAAGGTTACCCGGGGCATTCTGGAAACGGAATGCAGCCAGATGCTGAAGACTTTTTTTGAAGAGCTCCGCATCCGGAACAAACAGGAGAAAGCTGCCAGAAGGGCATCAGGCGATCTCTCGTAAGCTTTCTTCCTGTGTCTGGTTCTGTTCGGTTGTTTTTCTTCTATGCTTCGGCAATCGGGAAATCGCTCTTCCCGTTTCATAAAGTCCCATCGGCACAAAGAGGATCAAAAATACATAGTACGGAAATACATATCTGCTCTGCGCTTCCCAGATGATACTGAACAGGAAGCCACCTACTATGCCAATCAACGGCAGCCACAATGCTGTCGGAATTTCTTTTTTTTGCCACCATCTTCCGCACAAAGCAATTCCAAGTACAAGTCCTGCCAAGTATACGATACTCTGGTAATAATTGGCCAGCTTCCATACGGTTTCATGTATGTTCCCATAGTACAGACTGGTAATCCCGGAGGAAAGCGGTTCTCCATCCGTATCAAACGACTCTGTTGCCTTGAGGCTGGAAAACAGCGGTTCGATCCATTGATCTTCCAGTTTTCTCTTAAAGAAATCTCTGGCCATAGCCGGATTCTCCCGGAACTCCCGCAATCGTTCGCGAATATATTCCTTTCCTTCCTGTGCGGCAGGCTCCTGTTGAAAATCATGTTCTGCAAACGTGGTTTGCTGATAGCGATTGTACACCCCGGCCATGCCATCCGTCTCCTGTAATCCCATCGCAATCCAGAGAATGCTCGGAATGCCAATGTCACTGGGATATCCGGAACGGTATTCATACATTACATCTACCGCTTTCACCGTCAGTGCTGCCGTCAGAAGAATTGCAAACCCTGCCAGCAGATATTGTCCCTTCTTTTTCTTCAGGCAGACCAGAACTGCATAAATTCCCACTCCAATGAGTATGATCCATGTATTTTTCCGGGCAAGCACAGCAATCCCTGCCACACATGCCGCCAACGCAATATACCTCTTCTTCTCATAATGTTCATAAGCAGACACTGCCCAGAACATTACCATTCCAAAGCTGATACTGAGCACATCCCCATAAATATACGGCAAATACAGCAAAAAAGGAATACAGCCCAACATCATAATACAATATACGATTCTAAATATGGCTCTGTCTGTATTCAGTTTCAGGAAACCGTATCCTGCCAGAATCGCCAGTACCCACCATATTACATGCAGGATTTTTGCCGGAGTATAATTGAAATTTCCAAACAGGGCAAACAATATCTCATACAATATTCCCAGCCCTTTTTGTTGTTGATACATCCCGACATAGCCTCCGGGTTCCAGCATGATAAAATTACCCTCCCGACAATACGCCGCAAACGCCGTTGCATTGATCTGATCTCCCTCGGGATAATAGGGGTTCTTCAGAACATAAACACACCCAAGAATAAATGTCGTCATGCCAGTTGCCAGTAACGTGTATCTACAGATTTTTTCCTGTTTTTCCTGATTTTGAGTATTCAGCCATTTATCTCCCTCATAGACAAGGACAGATGTCAGCAGGAAAATAACAAAATGTTTCCAGGTACTGTCTTTTATCAGGAGATTTCTGATGCTGTAATCCACCGTTCCGTAATAAGAATACCGACAGGACCAGTAACTCAGGACCAAAAGAATGGGAATCAGACAGACAAGAAATATTCCCAACAGAATACGGTATATTTTTTCCATTAATGTTCCCTCATTTTTATCTTATAGTTCCACATAATTTCTGTCACCGACATATACTGCCAGCTTTTCATTCTCATATTCCAGTATCGGTGCTTCCCCTTCCGGAAATTGCTGTTCAAAGGCTTCACGCATTTCTGTCCGTACGACGTAAGCGGTCCGCATTTCCTTGGGCAGCGTCGGGGGATACCATTTCATACTGGTGAGCCACCAGTATCCGGAAAGACTGGCCATGGTATAGGAATGTCCCATCGTCACCCGTCCGTCCGTGATCAGACAGATCCGTTCGGCATCCCAGAATTCTGCATATCCGTAGTCGATTCCCGCTTCTGTCAGATAATCCGCCACTTCCTGATATTCCTTCAGGTTATCCTGTGTGGTGGCCGCTTCACAGTAGGTGTATTTCAGATTCAGCACCGCGAACAGCGCTACGGCCGTTAAGATCAGACCAGCGAACACCGGCTGTCCTTCCGACATATGATCCACCATCACCGCTACCAGAACAGCTGCTGCGAACCATGCCATGAAAAAGTAATAATGGGCCGCCTCCGCGCTGGTGATCCCGATGATAAATGCTGTGACTCCCACAGAAGCAAGGAGAATTGTCAGTGCATCTTTTTGTCTGTCTGTGCTCTCTGTATTTTTCCGGAACACATACCAGAGTCCATACCCCAACAGGATCAGGAACACCCAGACAAGAAGCTGCATCAGAGAAGCAAAGCTCCCTACCTTTGCATTTCCCACCAGTCCAAAGTTCTCCAACAGGGCTGCCGGAACCCCAAGAAGCAGTTTCTCTACTGCCTCTCCCGGCTGCAGCAGATAGACTGCATAATCTCCTCTGCCGCCGTACAGACAGGATACAAGAAAAGCAAGTACAAGACTTCCCACATAGGCTGTGGCAAGATAACGTCCACCGGGCAGCTTCTGCCGGAGATGTCCGGATTCCATGAATAAAGCGATCACTTCCACTACAAGCAGTGGCAGGATGATGACCTGCAGACATCTCTGTCCTCCACAGTTCAGCAAAACTGCGGCAACAAACAATACCAGCCACTCCAGAAAGGTCTTCCGGGTCATCTGCCGGTTTTCTTTTAATTTCAGGTAAAACAGGATATTGAAAAACAGAAAAATGCCATGAAACACATAATACTCTGCAAATAGGAATAAAAGCAGCGCTACAAAAGGAACCATCTGCCCCTCATTGCGAAAACCGTTGATTGGCAGCGCACACAATACCAGCAATGCCGTAATTGATGCCGGTCTGCTCAAAGATAATTTTCTCAGAAAAAAATAAAATATCCCCAGCAAAATCGCACCCAATAGAACGCAGGTAATTCCCGCCGCCGTCTGCATGCTGCCGGTGATACCGTAAAATACGGCTGCAACCGTAGGCATTCCAATGATCCGTCTCTCCGTGCTGGAGATCCAGTCGTTGGGTGTAATATCCTTCTCCACCCAGATCTCCCGGGCCAGCAAAGCCTCTGCTGCAATATCCGAATCCACATGTTGTGCATATTTACACAGGTTCAGGTAGCAAAATACTCCCAGATATATCAGTAAAAGTGCACCTATTATCCATCCCAGCAGGGATATACTTTTTCGCTCGTTTCTCATGGATCCTTCTCCGTAGGCAACTATCTTTCGACAAAATTACATATTATTTTGATTATAACACTCTTCCCTGTTTCCTTCAAGGCAAAGAGGCTTGACAAAAACCGGGGAACAGGCTACACTAAAAAGGCCGTACATGTCCGGTATCATGGGAATGGTGATGAAACTCGGTCTTACGCAATGGGAATCTACGAACCGTGTCAGGTTGGGAACAAAGCAGCACTAAGTAGAACCTTCCATGTGCCGTGAGGAAACTGGGTGGAGCTGTTATCCTGGTCCGGCATGTGCGGTTTTGATATTTAAAGTGTTCTGTGAATTCATGGATAAGTCAGTTAAGAGGTTATAGATTGTGTCAGGCGATATGTCATCCCCTTTTTTGGTTTCCAACAGCATAGCATCCGTTTCCGGCGATCTGGCTCCCCAAGATGCCGCATGGTTCCGGAAAATCATGTCCGACTGCGTCCTGTGTCCCAGGGCCTGTCATGCCGATCGCCTGGATGGTGGCGTGGGATATTGTGGCCAGACGGCAGATATTATGGCTGCCAGAGCCTCTCTGCATTATTGGGAGGAGCCCTGTATCTCCGGTACTTCCGGTTCCGGTACCGTCTTTTTCTCCGGATGCAACCTGCGCTGTGTCTTCTGCCAGAACCATAACATCGCTCTGGGGAAAGCCGGACGAGTCATCACTCCCGAACATCTGGTGAAAATCTTTCTACAATTACAGGAACAGGGTGCTAACAATATCAATCTTGTTACCCCCACACATTTTCTTCCCCAGATCGTCATTGCCTTACAGCAGGCCAAAAATCAGGGACTGTCCATCCCCATTGTATACAATACCGGCAGTTACGAATCTCCGGAGGCTTTACGCCATCTGGATGGTCTGGTGGATATCTATCTGCCGGATCTGAAATATTTTTCTCCGGAGCTTTCCGCTGCGTATTCGCATGCCCCGGACTATTTTGAGATTGCCTGCGCTGCCATTGCGGAAATGTACCGGCAGGTCTTAGATCCGGTCATGGATCCCGACACCGGGCTGATGCAGCGGGGGATGATCGTACGCCATCTGCTCCTGCCGGGACAAGCGAAAGACTCCAAGAAGATCCTGCGGTATCTCCATGAGACCTACGGGGATCATATCTATATTAGCATTATGAATCAATATACACCTCTTCCGCAGGTGGCAGATATTGAAGCACTCAATCGCACAGTGACACCGGAGGAATATGACCGGGTCCTGCGCTTTGCGGAGCGAATCGGCATTGAACAGGGCTTCCGGCAAGAGGGAAGTGCCGCCTGTGAAAGCTTTATTCCGGAATTTGACGAGCGGGGACTGTGATTCTCTCACAGTTCCACTGCGATCAGATAATATCCGAAATCCCCTTCCCATGCCGGTTCTCTGGTTCCTTCAAAACTTTCAAAGCCAAACATTCTGGCTACCTGTTTTTCTCTTTCATAAAAATTACCCGGGACTCCTATGTAATATTTCACTTCCCCAGAGACTTCCTGACGCATTAATAATAAATGTCTGTAATTATAATAGCCATGCAACAAAAAACTGTTGTGGGTCATCTGATAGCAACGCTCCCGCAACACAACGAAATCCTCCGGACCCACGGAAAGAAATTCTCTGGCATCCCGGAAGGGATGGATGTGGGGGTAGATACTGCTTAATTGCTCCCATTTGGTGTCTTTCATGTGGAGAGTGTGTTCCGTGGCAGTTTTTTTCGAGCTCCGGGCTTCCTGCTGTTCTGTCTGTATCGGCCGCTTTGCCTGCTCCGGCTGGTTTCCACCTTGCCCCTGTCCTTCGATTTCCCCCACCGTAACCGGTGCAATCGCAGTCACAGGCGCAGGTACTTTCTTCGCACCAGCCGCTCCTGCAAACCGCCCTATGATCTCAAAATTACGTTCCAGGGGAATGCGTATCCCCAGTGTCGGCTCCCAATCCGCTTTTCTGGAAATTCTTTTTTCACAGGAAATGGTCCCCCGTTCTGCCGTCATTTCACATAACAGTTCTTCTCCGCTTTCCCGCTGCAGATACAGCAGCATCATCTCCTTGCCAGACACGATCCCCTGTCCTCTCAGCTGCACCATCAGAATCTCTTCCTCTTCCCAGCTTTCCAGCTTTGCATACCCGGCTCCCCGGATCCGTTTCCCGTTTTCCTGTAATTCCAAATAGCTGATCTGTTTCCGATATGACATAAAATCCCCCCGTATAAAGTTTCTATCTAACTTTATGCGAGGGGTTGTCCTTAATATTCCTGGCTGTCCAGATATTTCATATAATTTACGACCATCAATGCGATCTTGAAAGTCAGTGCATCATCAAAGCTCCGCAGATCCAGGCCGGTGCTCTTCTGAATCTTCTCAATACGATATACCAGCGTATTACGATGCACGAACAACTGTCTGGAAGTCTCCGACACATTCAGATTGTTTTCGAAGAACTTGTTCAGGGTGTTCAGGGTCTCTTCATCCAGATCCATAGGTATATTGTCACCGAAGATCTCCTCAATAAAGATCTTGCACAGATTCACCGGCAGCTGATAGATCAGACGTCCGATTCCCAACGTGCTGTAGGCGATCACCTTTTTCTCTGCGTAGAAGATCTTGCCTACATCCAGTGCCATCTTGGCTTCCTTGTAGGACTTGGATACGTCCTTCAATTCCTGTACCACGGTGCCATATGCCACCTTCACATCCAGAAGAGCCTCCGCATTCATCATGGCTACAATAGTCTCGGCTAGTTCATGCAGTGTCTCAGGTGTGGTGGTGCTCTCAACAGATTTGATCAGGATCAGGCTGGACTCATCCACCGCTGTTACATAATCTCCCGCCTGCGGGGAAAACATGCCCTTAAGCACTTCAGATACAATGCCATCTTTCTCATCCTTGGTCTCAATGAGATATACGGCTCTGGGACAGCTGACTTCCACATGAAGTTTTTTCGCCCGATTGTAAATATCTACCAGCAACAGATTATCCAACAACAGGTTCTGAAAGAAATTATTCCGGTCAAACCGTTCCTTGTAGGCAATGACAAGATTCTGGATCTGACTGACAGCAATCTTACCCACCATATATACGTCATCCGTCATTCCCCGTGCCACCAGTACATATAAAAGATCCTCTTCGTCACGGATCTTCAGAAGGTGATGTACTCCGATCACCTGGCTATCCGCCGGAGAAGCCGCAAAGCCTGTGATCAGATCTGTGGTTATGTCATCCTTTTCCATGGTAGATGCCACTTCGGATCCGTTCAGATCATAGACTCCGAGGTCTACCTTAGTGATTGCTTTTAATTCATCAATGCTTGTCTGTATAATTTGGCTGGTTATCATACGGTCTCCCTTCTACAGTACAACTACCTGCCATTATTTTAGCTGATTTCACGATCCGGTGCAAGTCCCAAATTCCGTCCCGCATCATTCACTTCCTTTATTTTTGCAGGATCTGTTTTATATTTACGCCTGATATCCATAAGACCGTTTACTTCCTGCTGTACATCGCTGACCTGAGTATAACAGTAGCCGCATACATAAGGAAGATTTTTGATTGCCTGTGTAATGTTTCGGAACCGTAGCAGGAATTCTTCCTCATTATGCACCTTATCACCGTAACCCCAGCCGTTATCATCTCCGGTAAAAGCAATTCCCCCGAACTCACTGATAATAACCGGCTGTCCCCGATAATGATAGCCTTCGGCAAAGGCAAACCGTTCTCCGGAATGGGGCACCTGGTTGTTCAAAATACTCTCCCTGCAATCCATGTAGTGGCGGTACAGCCGGTTGCCGTCCGCCTCATAATCATGCAGTGTCAGGATATCCGATACTGTGTGTTCCCATCCATCATTGCAGATCACCGGCCGCATGGCATCTATCGCCTTGGTCATATAATAAATCCCAACTGTAAAATCCTGCTGTCTCTTGTCTGTCCTGACCTGCGGAATTCCCCAGGATTCATTGAAGGGTGTCCATACAATAATACAGGGGTGATTGTAATTCTGTTTTACAATGGAGAGCCATTCCCTTCTGAAAGCTTCTATGGCATCATCATCGAAGCGATAGGTGGACGGAGCCTCGCTCCATACTAACATTCCCTTTACATCACACCAGTACAGGAACCTTTCATCTTCCACTTTTTCGTGTTTGCGCAGTCCATTATACCCCAGGGCGTGGATCTTATCGATGTCTTCGATCAGTGCCTCTTCCGTTGGCGGTGTCAGATGGCTTTCCTCCCAATATCCCTGATCCAATATTAGTTTCTGATACAAGGGAATGCCGTTTAGCAAAATATTGCCATCCCGGATCTCTATCTCCCGCATTCCAAAATAGGAATAGACCTGATCCAGAAGCTGTCCGCTCTTCCAGACCTTGAAAGTCACATCATAGAGCTTTGGGTCCTCCGGTCTCCACAGATAGATTGCCCAGGGTTCGATTCCATCCTGTTGTTCCAGAGATAGTGAAATTTTGGTTCTCTCTCCCGTAACCTCTGTCATACTCCTGACCACTATCCGATCTTCCATGCAGATTTCCGTCTCAATTGCCAGATTCTCACAGTCCTGTTCTCCTGCAAGCTCCATTTCATATTCCAGATACAGGGAACGGTTTTTTACATCCGGTGTCATCTTTACATATTTTAGATAATTCTTAGGGACATATTCTAACCATACTGTTTTCCAAATTCCGGTGGTCTGCACATACCAGCAGCCAAAGTTCTCTTTTTGCCAGCGCTGTTTTCCCCGGGGCTGTGTCATGGACAGGCTGTCCTCCACACAGACGCGAATCTTGTTTTCTCCACCTTTTACATACTCTGTAATGTCAAAAGTGAACCTTTCATATCCTCCCGTATGTTCTCCAACAAGCCACCCGTTGATCCATACTCTGGTCCGGTAATCGCTTCCTTCAAAATGCAATAACACACTATGGGTGTCCGGATCCACACTTTTCAGTTCCACCGTTCTTTCATACCAGACGCTGCCATGCACCTCTGTGTCGTTAATTCCGCTTGCCGGTGTTTCATAGGTAAACGGTACTGTGATCTCCCGGATCTGTGGCTGCTCCTCGTCCCCATCCCAGAATTTCCACTTTCCGTTCAGGTTTTTCCAGTCCTTTCTGACCAACTGTGGACGTGGATAATCTTTGATATAACATTTCATTTTATTTTTCCTTTCGCTTTGTAATTTCAATACACACGCAGGTTCCGATACCGGGTCTCGAAATTACTCTCATGTGACAACGATTTTCCGAAAATATCCGTAATCTGCCTCGAATATTATAGATACCGTAATTATCTGCCTGCACATTATTTTCGTTCTCCAGAATCAGATCCGCTTCTTCCTGCGTCATTCCCATACCATTGTCTTCTATTTCAATATACCAGGCATTTTCATCCATCCAGCTTCTCACCATGATACATTTATCCTTTTTGTCACAGTGCAGTAATCCATGCAGCAATGCATTTTCTACCAATGGTTGCAAAGTAAACTTGGGAATCTGGTTATTCAGCGTATCTGCTTCGACATCTACGGTGTAGGTAAATGCACCCTCGTATCTGTCCTGCATCAGTTTGACATAAGCATTCAGGCATTCCAGTTCCTGCTCCATGGTTACAATACCGGTTCCCTTTCCAAAACTCAGCCGCAAAAATCTGGAAAGCTCATTCAACATTCTGGCACTCTCCTGCGTTTTTTCATCCAGAATCATCCATTTAATGGAATCCAGAATATTATACATAAAATGAGGTTTGATCTGTGCCTGCATGGCCTGCATCTGATATTGCGCCGACTGCAACGAAATTTCCGATACATGATATTTTAAATTTGCATTTTTGATTCCCAGCAACAAACTTGCCACAACGCAGAGCAGTATTACCGCAACAAAAGCGCCCACCGCGAAAATTTTACAATATAATTTGTAGATGTCCGAGTTTTCAATTCTTCCCACAAGATACCAGTGTGTATCCTGAAGTCTGCTGTAAACATATCGGGTATGTCCCACAGAGAGACTTCCGTTTTCGCTTTCATTTTGCAGTTCCGACACGGTCGGCTCCTTCAAAAGTTCCTCACCGATCCCAGTACCGTCCGTACTTACTAGAATCTGACCGTGTTCATCAATGAGATAGAGGGTATCGCTTCCTCCCCGGCGCAGCATTTTTTCGATTTCTGCCACGTCAAGATCCATGACGATCACACCATCCACCTGATTGAAATCTGTCTGCGATCTGACCGGGCAATAATAACTCATGACCAGCCGGCTCCCTATGGTAATCCCATAATTTTCCTCATGCGGTGTTCCCCAGAAAGAATAGGTCCATCCGTTTTCCGGCATATCCTGTTCCAGTCCTTCTATTTTTCCAAGCATCCATTCATTTGTAAACTGACCGGCATACAGTTTATCCTGTGTGAAATAAATTCTGCAATAGGAGAGCACTTTATCATCCAAGGTCGTCATCAGCGCATTACGTATTTCCCGGTATTCTTCATACGGATCATTCGTTTCGTACATAATGGGACTGACGGATGTTTTCAGTGCATCCGCACTGAATACCACGCGGTTGAGACGATAATATACATAATCCGCAGTACTCTGCGTTGTATACTTCATCTGTGTATTCATATCTCTCTCAAGCGCCCGCACAGAATCACTCAGATACCAGAACACAAAAAGGAAGAGCAGGAACGCTGCCACCACAAAATAGTACATCATACATCTGGGGTTTACATTTCTGTTCTTCCTTATTTTCAATTCTATTACTCCCTTACGTTTATAATCGCTGGTTCTCATTGCGCCAGTCCTTCGGTGTTTTTCCCGTGTACGTTTTGAACAGTCTGCAAAAATATGCCGGTGACAAATATCCCACATCATAGCAGATCTCATAAGTATGTTTCTGTGTATCTGATAACATTCGCATTGCTGCTTCCATGCGGATCCTTGTAATATAGTCATTCAATGTCATCCCGGTCTGCGCTTTGAACAGACTGCACAAATAGGTTGTCGAAAGATTCACCGCATCTGCCAGGCATTCCACAGACAGCTGTTCATTATATTTTCTCTCGATCAATTCCTTCACCTTATAAATGGCCGCATTGTGCTCAACCGACGGTTCCTGATCTCCGGACTCCGATTCTTTCCCCTTCGGAGTCCGAATGATCTTCTCATATCTTTTTCTTTTGCGGATTCTCTCCGTAGTCCGTTCCATGGCTTCCGCCAGTTCTTCCAGATCAATAGACTTCAGAATATAATCTACAGCACCGAGCTTTATGGCATTCTTCAGATAATCAATGTCCCCATAGCCACTGATGAACAGCACATTGATATTGTGATATTTCTCCACAGCACGTCTGGTCAGCTCAATGCCATCCATCCGCACCATTTTTACATCGGTAATCAAAATATCGATTTCCTGATTTTTCAAAAACTCCCATGCATCTGTTCCGTCCGCAAAACATCCCTTGATTTCTATGGAGTACTTCTTCCAGTCGAAATGTTTTACCAGTCCTTCCCGGACAATTGCCTCATCATCCACTATGATTGCACTATAGCGCAACATTTCCGTCTTTTCCTTCATAAAGCCCACCTCCGGTCAGATTCCGGATTTATTTTGCATTATACTCCGCATACCAGGTCTGCAAATCTTCCTTCACAGAGTCGCCGCCTGCTGCCTTCCAGTCCTGCATAAAGGTATCCAGCCCCTTATCATTACCGCAGGCTACCTGAAGCATGTAATTCTGAAGTTCATTCTTCAGAGCTGGATTCTTCTCTACATAAGCACCGCTAGACGGCTTATACAGGAACGGATTCACCACGTAAATTTCCGGGCGGTTCTCTACCAGATACAGGGTTGTATTTTCAAAAGCATCCCACTGGTATTCACTCTTATGTACTCTTGCCTGCCACTGTACTTCATAGGTCTTCGTATCGGTCGCATTGATATACCACCATGCAAATCCCTTGTCATCGGTAAATTTCGGCATAATAGGAATATAATTGCCTTCGGCATCCTTGTTAAAATGTACGCCCTCTTCACCGATACAGATATACTCCTGATTCTGTACCTTCAGGTTCATATAATTCATTGCATCTGCTGCATTTTCACATGTCTTCAGAATACAGGTAACATAGTTCACACCGTCTCTGGTCATATACTTACATTCGCCGTTTTCTCCCTCCAGAGGGCAGATATATCCAATATCCTCTTTGGCTACTCCGTAATTATTTACCAGACTGGTAGATACTGTAATCTGTGCCGGATGTGAACAGGATCCCATAATTGCCTGACTGCTGGCAAGTTTTTCCTGCACGTTATTGCTGGTATTTACCGCAAATTCAGAATCCAACAGACCCTCGGAATATAACTTTTTCATGAAATCCATATATGCCTGATAATTTTTATGCTCGGTCATATAAATGACATTACCGTCATCATCTACCATCCAGTCATTGTAGATACCAAACGCAGCCGCAATTGTTTTACAGCCTTCATCCCAACCGCCGGAAGCAGAGAAAATAATATATTTATCTCCGTAATAATTCTTAAGTGTCACCAGATCCTGATAGAACTCGTCCAGTGTCTCCGGTACTTCCGTAATTCCGGCCTCTCGCATCAGATCTTTTCTGCAGGTGA
>OKSB01001443.1_pt1 | contig 23562 bp, 18 predicted proteins | sample 1601171 | NCBI WGS metagenome assembly OKSB01 (sample SAMEA3541496, study PRJEB24748) | human gut metagenome | biome: human gut; feature: human-associated habitat; material: faeces | place: China | collected 2012 | reverse complement strand
TCCGAAGCTGGCCAAGCCGTTCTACGAACAGGCGATCGCCGTTATGGAAAAAGATCCGCAGAAGAATGCGGCCGGTCTGATCGAGGCTTATCGCTTCATGGGGGTACACTACATCGGGTTGGAGGACTATCCGGCATCGCTCGAGTACTGGAAAAAGATCCTCGAACTGAATCCCGACAATGCGGAAGCCAAACGGATGGCGGAGGTGTTGCCGCAGTACATTCAGCAGTAATTTTTAGCGTGACAATCACTCAAATCCCGTCCGGGTATCCGGACGGGATTTTCGTTTTTCGCGTTTCCCCGCCGCGTCCGGTCGTACGGGCCGTCCGGAACGGTCGTTTCGGAATGTTAATAAAAATTTGTAAAAATTAGGAATAAAAAAGGGATATAATTTTTTCTCTAAACAAATTCAGCTATTTTTGCATCGTTTTTAATCCATTTATCATTTGTGCCTGTAAATAGTATACCGATACCGTTTAGAGGCCTTTTTGGTTATCAAAGCAAATAACTATGGATCTGACTTTATTGCTGGTCGTTATTATTACGGCAGTATTTCTTGTAGTGGCGGCACTCAGTCTCGACAAATGGCTCTCGCCGCGATCGTTCAACAAACAAAAAGGGGAGGCCTACGAATGCGGCATCCCGACGCGCGGTAAATCGTGGATGCAGTTCCGGGTAGGGTATTACCTGTTCGCGATTTTGTTCCTGATTTTCGACGTGGAGGCGATGTTCATGTTCCCGTGGGCCGTTATCGTGCGCGAAATGGGTGTCGACGGCTTGCTGAACATCCTGTTCTTTTTGTTGATTTTGGTATTGGGTCTCGCCTATGCGTGGAAAAAAGGAGCTTTGGAATGGAAATAAAAGGAGTCAACATCAAGTCGATGAAATACGACGCGTTCAATGACAACGAGTACATTGAACAGCTCAGAGCGGGCGGAGTGAACGTCGTCGTCGGCAAGCTGGATCAACTGATCAACTGGGGGCGTTCCAATTCGCTCTGGCCGCTGACGTTCGCTACGAGCTGCTGCGGTATCGAGTTCATGGCGGTCGGTGCGGCGCGCTATGACTTTGCCCGGTTCGGGTTCGAAGTGACTCGGGCCAGTCCGCGCCAGGCCGATGTGATCGTCGTGGCCGGCACGATCGTGCATAAGATGGCCCCGGTGCTCAAACGGCTGTACGACCAGATGGCCGAGCCGAAGTATGTGATCGCGATGGGCGCTTGCGCCATTTCCGGCGGGCCGTTCAAAAAGTCGTACCATGTGTTGCAAGGGGTCGAGCAGATTATTCCCGTCGACGTGTACGTGCCGGGATGCCCCCCGCGTCCGGAGGCTCTGCTCTACGGCATGATGCAGTTGCAGCGCAAGGTGAAAGCCGAGCATTTCTTCGGCGGCGTGAACAGAAAGGAGAAAAAAGTAACCGCAGACAATGATGCAACCCATGAATAGTGTAAGAGAGATATTGGCGTCCAAGGTGCCGTCGGCCGAGTTTTCCGAGAGCGAGCCGCTGACGGTGACCGTTCCGGCCTCGGAGTTGCGGGCCGCGGCGCTGGAACTCAGAAACGATCCCCGGATGCAGTTCGACTTTCTGGTCAGCCTGACGGGCATGGACTGGGGCGATACGCTCGGCGTAGTCTACCACCTCCGCTCGACGGCGTCTGGCAGCGAGATCGTGCTGAAGACCTCGACGGCCGAAAAGGAAAATCCCGAGCTTCCGACCGTGTCGGATATATGGAAGACGGCCAACCTGAACGAGAGGGAAGCGTACGACTTTTTCGGCATTCGCTTCGTAGGCCATCCCGATATGCGCCGGCTCTATCTGCGCAGCGACTGGGTCGGATTCCCGCTGCGCAAGGACTACGACGCTTCGCCCGAGATCAATCCGATCCGTCTCGAGAGCGAGCCGATGACCGATTCGGCGCCGACGCTCGTCGAGAAGGACGGCCGGGTCGAGGCGGGCGAGAACGTGCTGTTCGACGACTCGGAATATGTCGTCAACATCGGACCGCAGCACCCGGCTACGCACGGCGTGCTCCATTTCCGCGTCTCGCTCGAGGGCGAGATCATCAAGAAGGTCGATCCGCACTGCGGCTATATTCATCGCGGAATCGAGAAGATGTGCGAGAGCCTGACCTATCCGCAGATGCTTGCGCTCACCGACCGGCTCGACTACCTGTCGGCCCACCAGAACCGTCACGCGCTGTGCATGTGCATCGAGCGCGCGATGGGTATCGAGGTTCCCGAGCGCGCGCAGTATATCCGGACGATCATGGACGAATTGCAGCGCCTTTCGTCCCATTTGCTGTTCTGGTCGACGTTCTGCATGGACCTCGGCGCGCTGACCGCGTTTTTCTACGGATTCCGCGACCGCGAGCTGATTCTCGACATGCTGGAAGAGACGACCGGCGGCCGCCTGATCCAGAATTACAACGTGATCGGCGGCGTCATGGCCGATATCCATCCCAATTTGGTCGGGCGGATCAAGAAGTTCATCGCCTATCTGCCCGGCATGCTCAAGGAGTACGACGAGGTGTTCACCGGCAACGTGATCGCGCAGCAACGCATGAAGGGCATCGGTATCCTGAGCAAGGAGGACGCTATATCCTATGGCGTCACGGGACCGTCGGGCCGCGCGTCGGGCTGGAGCTGCGACGTGCGCAAGCTGCATCCCTACGGCGTGTACGACCGTGTGGAGTTCAAAGAGTGCATCCGCACGGGCTGCGACACGTTCGACCGTTACATGGTTCGCATGGACGAGATCCGCGAGTCGCTGCACATTCTCGAGCAGCTGATCGATAACATTCCCGAGGGCGACTACGCCGTCAAGACGAAGCCGATCATCCGTGTGCCGGAGGGGGCTTATTGGGCGAGCGTCGAGGCCAGCCGGGGCGAGTTCGGCGTCTATCTCGAGAGCCGGGGCGACAAGATGCCCTACCGCGTGAAGTTCCGCTCGACTGGGCTGCCGCTGGTCAATGTGGTCGATACGCTTTCGAGAGGAAACAAGATCGCCGACCTGATCGCCATCGGCGGCTCGCTCGACTACGTGGTACCCGATATCGACAGGTAATAACGACTAAAAATCCAAACGCATGTTATTGAATACCTATACCGACAGTATTGATTTCAACGCGGTGACGAGCTGGGTGCACGATACGCTGAACGCATGGCTGCCCTCGTGGGGAGCCACGCTCGTCGAGTGCGTGCTGATCGGGCTGTGCCTGTTGCTGCTCTATGCGGTCATCGCGCTGGCGCTGATTTACGTCGAGCGCAAGGTCTGCGCCTTTTTCCAGTGCCGACTGGGGCCGAACAGGGTAGGGCCCTACGGTACGGTGCAGAGCGTGGCCGATATGATCAAGATGCTGATCAAGGAGCTGATTCCGATCAATCACATCGACCGCTTCCTGTTCAATCTGGCGCCTTTCGCCGTCATCATCTCCTCGGTGCTCGCTTTCGGTTGCCTGCCGTTCGGCAAGGGGCTCGAGGTGCTCGACTTTAATGTCGGCATCTTCTTCCTGATGGCGGTTTCGTCGATCGGCATCGTCGGAATCCTGCTGGCCGGCTGGTCGAGCAACAACAAGTACTCGCTGATCGGCGCGATGCGAAGCGGCGCGCAGATGATCAGCTACGAGCTTTCGATCGGGCTGGCTATCATGACGATGGTCGTTTTCGCCGGCACGATGCAGATTTCCGAGATCGTCGAGCGTCAGGCCGACGGCTGGTTCCTCTTTACGGGACACGTTCCCGCGATCATCGCTTTCGTGATCTATCTGGTAGCCGGTACGGCCGAGACGAATCGGGGGCCTTTCGACCTGCCCGAGGCCGACTCGGAGCTGACGGCCGGCTATCATACGGAGTATTCGGGCATGCACTTCGGCTTCTTCTACCTGGCCGAGTACCTGAACCTCTTTATCGTGGCCGGGGTGGCGACGACGCTGTTTCTGGGCGGATGGATGCCGCTCCACATCGCCGGCTGGGATTCGTTCAACGCCGTCATGGACTTTCTGCCGTCGCCCGTCTGGTTTTTCCTGAAGGTCGCCGTTGTGATTTTCATCATCATGTGGTTCAAGTGGACTTTCCCGCGCCTGAGAATCGACCAGCTGCTGCGTCTGGAATGGAAGTACCTGGTGCCGATCAATCTGCTGAACCTGCTGCTGATGGTCGTAATCGTCGTTTCCGGGTTCCATTTTTAGATTTCCGGTGTTTGATTGAATAAAGAAATAGGACATGAACGGATTTAAGCAATATATCACTTCCTTCTTTTCGGGACTCCGCTCGCTGTTGGTCGGAATGCGGACGACGCTGCGGGTCTTTTTCCGGAAGAAGACGACCGAGCAGTATCCCGAGAACCGCGACACGCTGAAAATGTTCGACCGGTTCCGCGGACAGCTCGTAATGAAGCACAACGACCGCAACGAGCATCGCTGCGTGGCCTGCGGCATTTGCCAGATGAACTGTCCGAACGATTCGATCCGGGTCGTTTCCGAGACGGTCGAGGACGAGCAGGGCAAGAAGAAAAAAGTGCTCGTGCGCTACGAGTACGATCTGGGAAGCTGCCTTTACTGCCAGCTCTGCGTGCGCAGCTGCCCGCACGACGCGATCGAGTTCGACACCGCTTTCGAGCATGCGGTTTTCACGCGCGGCAAGCTGGTTCGGCAGCTCAATTCGGAAGGTTCAACTCTTGAAAAAAAATAGACGGACATGGAAATTACCCTACAACAGGCCGGTTTCGCCTTTCTCGCCGCGGTGATCCTCGTCTTCTCGGTTCTGACCGTCACGACCAAGCGGATTCTGCGTGCGGCCACATACCTGCTGTTCGTACTGTTCGCGACGGCCGGCATCTATTTTCAGCTCAACTACTCGTTTCTCGGAGCCGTGCAGCTGCTGATCTACGCGGGCGGCGTCGTCGTGCTGTACGTCTTCTCGATCCTGCTGACGAGTTCCGACGAAGAGAGGAAAGCCTCGCTGCGCAACCGCAGGATCGGAGCCGGCCTCGTCGCCGCGCTGGCCGGCGTCGCGCTGACGCTTTTCCTGCTGCTGACCCACTCGTTCGCTCCTTCGGCCTTTACGGAAGGGGAGATCGACATGCACCTGATCGGGCATACGCTGATGGGAACCGGGAAATACCAATATCTGCTGCCTTTCGAGGCGGTCAGCGTCCTGCTGCTGGCCTGCATCGTCGGAGGGCTGTTAATCGCACGTAAACGGAAGTAGAGCCATGGAAGTACGAATGGAATATTACCTGATTCTGGCCGCCGTGATGTTTTTCGCCGGCGTGTACGGATTCATCACGCGGCGTAACCTGATCGCCGTGCTCATTTCGATCGAGCTGATCCTCAATGCGGTGGATGTCAATTTCGCCGTGTTCAACCGCTATCTGTTTCCCGGACAGCTCGAAGGTTTCTTCTTCACGCTGTTCGCCATAGCGATCGCCGCGGCCGAAACGGCCGTCGCCATAGCGATCATCATCAACATTTACCGCAATCTGCGCAACATCGAAGTGAAAAACCTCGACGAACTGAAGGATTAGGAGGTGTCTCCGGGCGGAGGCCGTCTCGGGCTTTCGTCCGCGACCCGTAAGGAATCGAAAACAAAAGACATTCAATATGGAATACACTGTACTTATCGTGCTGCTGCCGATGCTGACGTTCTTCGTGCTCGGCCTGCTGGGCAAGAGGCTCGGGCCCTGCGCGTCGGGACTCGTAGGCACGCTGTCGATGGGCGTCACCGCGGCGCTTTCCTATGCGACGGCCTGGCAGTACTTCACGACGGCCAAGATCGACGGAGTCTACCAGAAGCTCGTTCCGCTGAACTTCGAGTGGCTGCGCTTCACCGACAAGCTGCATATCGATCTGGGCGTGCTGCTCGACCCGATCTCGGTGATGATGCTGATCGTCATCTCGACCGTTTCGCTGATGGTCCACATTTACAGCATGGGATACATGAAGGGCGAGCGGGGTTTCGAGCGCTATTACGCCTTCCTGTCGCTGTTCAGCTGCTCGATGCTCGGGCTGGTCGTGGCGACGAACATTTTCCAAATGTATATCTTCTGGGAGCTGGTGGGCGTTTCGTCCTACCTGCTGATCGGGTTCTACTATACGAAGCCCGAGGCGATCGCCGCCTCGAAAAAGGCGTTTATCGTCACGCGCTTCGCCGACCTGTTTTTCTTGATCGGCATTCTGCTGCTTTCGTTCTTCACCGGCACGTTCGACTTCGGGCTGCTGACTTCGGGCGACGGCAGCGTGTTCTCGCAGATGTCGGGCCTGACTTTCATGAGAGGTTCGGTGATCGCATGGGCCTTGGCGCTGATTTTCATCGGCGGAGCCGGCAAGTCGGCCATGTTCCCGCTGCATATCTGGCTGCCCGACGCGATGGAGGGCCCGACGCCGGTATCGGCGCTGATCCATGCCGCGACGATGGTCGTGGCCGGCGTCTATCTGGTGGCCCGGCTGTTCCCCGTCTATTATTTCGAGGCTCCCGAGGTGTTGCACGGCATCGCCTATCTGGCCGCATTCACGTCGCTGTTCGCCGCGGTGATCGCCTGCGTGCAGACCGATATCAAGCGCGTGCTCGCGTTCTCGACCATTTCGCAGATCGGTTTCATGATGGTCGCTCTCGGCGTGTCGGGCTACGGCGGACACGAGGGGCTCGGCTACATGGCCGGCATGTTTCACCTGTTCACGCACGCGATGTTCAAGGCGCTGCTGTTCCTCGGCGCGGGAGCCATTATCCATGCCGTGCACAGCAACGAGATGAGCCGCATGGGCGGTTTGCGCAAGCAGATGCCCGTGACGCACGTCACGTTCCTGATCGCATGCCTCGCTATCGCCGGCATTCCTCCGTTCTCGGGATTCTTCAGCAAGGACGAGATTCTGGCCGCCACGTTCGAGTTCAGCACGCCGCTGGGCTGGTGGATGAGCCTGACGGCCGGTCTGACGGCCTTCTACATGTTCCGTCTCTATTATAACATCTTTTGGGCGACGCCCGCCGAGCACGAGCACGAGCCGCACGAGGCTCCGCGATCGATGGCTGCTCCGCTGGTCGTTCTCGCGGCCGTTACTTGCGTGGCAGGCTTCATCCCGTTCGGCAAATTCGTCAGCAGCAACGGCGAGGACTATATCATCCATATCGATTGGGCGGTCGCCGGAACCAGCGTAGCGATCGCTTTGGTGGCGATCGGAATCGCCACGGCCTTCTACCGCAAGCACAGCCCGATTCCCGACCGTCTGGAACGCTCTTTCAGCGGGCTGCACCGGGCCGCGAGCCATCGCTTCTATATCGACGAGGTGTATCTGTTCGTCACCAAGAAGATCATTTTCAACTGCATATCCCGCTCGATCGCCTGGTTCGACCGTCATGTGATCGACGGCGCGATGGACGGTCTGGCCTATGTCACGAACCGGATGTCGGTGGCCGTGCGCGGTCTTCAGTCCGGTCAGATTCAGCAGTATGCCTTCGTGTTCCTGCTCGGAACGGTGGTCATCACCGTGCTGGTACTGGTTTTTTGACTAAAATAAATTGACGGATATGAATTTCTTATCTTTGTTTGTACTGATTCCGGTGCTGATGACCTGCGCGATGTTCTGCACGTCGAACGCGAGGACCGTGCGGACGGTGATGATGACGGGGGCCTCGATGCTGCTGGCTCTGGCCGTTGCGCTGACCGTCCTGTTTTTGGGCGAGCGGGCGTCGGGCAATACGGCCGAGATGCTCTATACGGCCGACGCGGTTTGGTACGCTCCGCTGAACATACACTATTCGGTCGGCGTCGACGGCATATCGGTGGCCATGCTGCTGCTCTCGTCGATCATCGTCTTTACCGGGGTGCTGGCTTCGTGGAAGATGGCCGTGATGCCGCGCGAGTATTTCGCGTGGTTCTCGCTGCTGTCGATCGGCGTATTCGGCTTTTTTATCTCGATCGACCTGTTCACGATGTTCCTGTTCTACGAGGTTGCGCTGATTCCGATGTACCTGCTCATCGGCGTATGGGGTACGGGACGCAAGGAATACTCGGCCATGAAGCTGACGCTGATGCTGATGGGCGGATCGGCCCTGCTGCTGGTGGGCATTTTGGGCATCTATTTCCATTCGGCTCCCGAGGGCGGGCAGCTTTCGATGAACATTCTAGAGATATCCAAGCATACGATCCCGATGAGCGCGCAGTACCTGTTTTTCCCGCTCACGTTCGTCGGCTTCGGCGTGCTCGGCGCGATGTTCCCGTTCCATACGTGGTCGCCCGACGGTCATGCTTCGGCTCCGACGGCCGTCTCGATGCTGCATGCCGGCGTGCTGATGAAGCTCGGCGGCTACGGCTGCTTCCGCGTGGCGATTTTCCTGATGCCCGAGGCTGCGAACGAGCTGTCGTGGATTTTCCTGATCCTGACCGGCACGAGCGTCGTCTACGGCGCGCTTTCGGCCATTAAGCAGACCGATCTGAAATATATCAACGCCTACTCGTCGGTGAGCCACTGCGGCCTGGTGTTGTTCGCTATCCTGATGCTGAACCAAACGGCGATGACCGGCGCCGTACTGCAGATGCTGTCGCACGGCCTGATGACGGCTCTGTTCTTCGCGCTGATCGGTATGATCTACGGTCGCACGCACACCCGCGACATCCGCGAGATGGGCGGCCTGATGCGGGTGATGCCGTTTCTGGGCGTCTGCTTCGTGATCGCCGGACTGGCGTCGCTGGGCCTGCCGGGTCTCAGCGGCTTCGTGGCCGAGATGACCGTCTTCGTCGGATCGTTCGAGCATACCGACACTTTCCACCGATTCTTCACGATTCTGGCTACGACGTCGATCGTCATCACGGCCGTCTATGTGCTGCGCATGGTGGGCAAGCTGCTTTACGGCGCGGTGCAGAATCCCGAGCACCTGAAGCTGACCGACGCGACTTTCTCCGAGCGCTTCTCGGTAGCTACGCTGATCGTGGCCATCGCCGGGCTGGGCATGGTTCCGCTGTGGGTATCCGACATGATCAGTTACAGCCTGATCCCCGTTATTGAACAATTAACCCGATAATTCGTTATGGATTACAGCAATTTTCTGATGATGAAAGAGGAGCTGTCGCTGATCGCGGTGATAGTCGTCCTGTTGCTATACGACCTGTGCGCCTCGAAGAAGGCTTTGCGCTATTTTCAGCCGGTAGCCTGCGTGCTGGTGGGTGTCCATACGCTGCTGAATCTCGTTCCCGGCGCTGCGGGCGAAGCGTTCGGCGGCATGTACCAGTACACGCCGATGATGAGCGTGGTCAAGAGTATTCTGAACATCGGAACGCTGATCGTGCTGATGCAGGCCGGCGGATGGCTCGCGGGCGAGTCGACCGTTCATAAGCGGGGCGAGTTCTATTTCCTGACGCTGACCACGCTGCTGGGCATGTATTTCATGATCTCGGCGGGAAACTTCCTGTTCTTCTTCATCGGTCTGGAGACGGCCTCGATCCCGATGGCGACGCTCGTCGCGTTCGACAAGTACCGGCACAAGTCGGCCGAGGCGGGAGCCAAGTATATCCTGAACGCGGTATTCGCTTCGGGCCTGTCGCTTTACGGCATGTCGCTGCTGTACGGTACGATCGGAACGCTCTATTTCGACGACATTCCGGCGACCGTTACCGGTTCGCCGCTCCAGATCATGGCGTTCGTGTTCTTCGCCGTAGGGCTGTTCTTCAAGATTTCGCTCGTGCCGTTCCATCAGTGGACGCCGGATGTCTACGAAGGCGCCCCGACGCCGGTTACGTCCTATCTCTCGGTCATATCCAAGGGATCGGCCGTGTTCGTGCTGATGACGATTCTCATCAAGGTGTTCGCTCCGATCGCCGCGCAGTGGCAGGGCATTCTCTACGGCGTGATCGTCGTGACGATCACGCTGGCGAACCTGTTCGCGATCCGCCAAAAGAATCTCAAGCGTTTTTTGGCCTATTCGTCGATCTCGCAGGCTGGCTACATCATGCTCGGCGTGATCGGCGGGACGGCTCTCGGCATGACCTCGCTCGTGTACTACGTGCTCGTCTACATGGTGTCGAATCTGGCCGCCTTCGGCGTGATCGGCGTGATCGAGAACCGGACAGGCAAGCTGACGATAGCCGATTACAACGGCCTCTATGCGACGCATCCGAAGCTGAGCCTCGTGATGACGCTGGCTATGTTCTCGCTGGCCGGAATACCGCCTTTCGCGGGCTTCTTCAGCAAGTTCTTCATCTTCGCCGCAGCCGCCCAGCAGGGCTACTATATTCTGGTGCTGATCGCGCTGCTCAATACGATCATTTCGCTCTACTACTATCTGCTCGTGGTCAAGGCGATGTTCATCAACAAAAACGATACGCCGATCGAGTCGTTCCGCAGCGACGGCTATACGCGCGTGAGCCTCGTGGCCTGTAGCGCGGGCATTCTGCTGCTGGGTATCCTGAGTGTCGTGTACGACCAGATCTCGCTGCTCGCGTACGGTATGTAAAAATATGCACGGGGCGGGTCCGCCCCTGACGAAAGCGGCAGGCCTCACCGGGGCTTGCCGCTTTCGTTTGATCGGTCGATTCTCGTTTTCGGCCGGTGCGTCGTTCGTTTCGTCTTGGCTCCGGCGGTTTTCGCCGGCGAAGTCTTCCGTACGGAGCCGGTAAGTCCGGGCGGCTATTGTCCGCCGATGCTTGTTGCGGGGTTGGGCAGGGATAGGGAGTCGCTCCGGCAGAACGAGACGGGTTCGGAAGACTTCGGATCCGGTAGTAGGGGCGACAGAACGGTACGATAGAGTAAATAAGCGGCGATGGAGTGGCATGGTAATGATGGAGCGGTTCGGCTCGTCGCAGTCCGGGCATGCCCGGTCGCGCGTGCCTTGCTGCTCGGGAGAGCGTTCCCTCGTGCCGGCGTTTCGCCGGGCGGATGAAAATCGGTCGTCGAAAAGGTTGTCCGATAGAAAAAAGTGTTTAACTTTGTCTCGTCGGGTAAGGGTGGCGTTTCGCCTCGGCGAAGAAGCCTCAATAGGGAATCCGGTGAAGAGCCGTGCTCGGAATCCGGAGCTGTACCCGCAGCTGTAAGTCTCTTTCCATGCGTCGGGCGATCCGAACAGTCACTGTCTCCTTCCGGGGGCGGGAAGACAGCCCGGGGCGAGACGAGCCAGAAGACCTGCCCTTGCTCCCGCGCATCGATGCTTCGGGTCCAAAGCGGAGTGCAAGTTTTTCCGGGTTTTCCGGAGCCTGCTTTCACTTCAAGATATTTCTTGCCCGAGGAGAAGGGACGATCTCTTTTCGTGCCGGCGATCTTCACCGTACCGCATAGGGAGCCTCGGAGCGTCGGTTTTCCCTGATGAGCGACAGATGGGGGGATGCCATAGCCCCCATCTGTTCTCATTTCAAGCGGAGAGGGAATATCCGGTTCCGACTCCGGACCCACGCGCCCGAGAGACGGCTTTTCTTGGAAGGGAGAGTCCGTAAGCGGCGAAAGCGCGCCTCTGCCTAAGGGGAAGTTGGCATTTCGGATCGTTATGTTAATTTTGTCTTCGATATGAAAAATCGCTGGAAAATCGGCCTGACATGGTTGGCCGTAGCGCTTGGGACGGCATCCTGCCGGCCCGTCGCTACGGCCGCTACGGCGACAGAATCCGATTCTACCGCCTATGCCGCCGGCTTCACGGTCCGGCATGCGGACAGTTGTACGCTGGTCGATATAGTCGATCCGTGGGATACGACGCGGCTGTTGCAACGCTACGTGCTGGTCGATCGCTCGGCTCCGTTGCCCGACAGTCTGCCCGAGGGAACGCTCGTCCGAGTTCCGTTGCAGCGGGTCGTCGTCTATTCGGCCGTGCATTGCGGCATGTTGGAGGAGCTGGGCGTAGCCGACCGGATTGCCGGCGTGTGCGAGTCGCGCTATATCGACTTGTCGTTCGTCCGCGAGGGGATCGAGCGGGGAACGATCGCCGATCTGGGCGAGGCCTCGTCGCCCGATCTGGAGCGGATGATCGCGCTCTCGCCCGATGCGCTGCTCGTCTCTCCGTTCGAGAATACGGGTTACGGCCGGGTCGAGAAGTCGGGTATTCCGCTGCTCGAGCTGGCCGACTATATGGAGGCGGAGCCGATGGGCCGGGTCGAGTGGATTCGTTTGCTGGGGTTGTTCTTCGGTCGGGAGACCGAAGCCGAGAAGCTGTTTCGCGCGACCGAGAGCGCGTACGATTCGCTGCGCGCGCTCGCCGAAAACGTTTCCGAGCGGCCTACCGTGATTTCGGAACGCAAGTACGGAGCCGTGTGGTATGTGGCCGGCGGCCGAAGCTATATGGCTCGTCTGTTTCGGGATGCGGGAGCCGATTACCTTTGGGCCGACGATCCGAGTGCCGGGTCGATTCCGCTCTCTTTCGAGGAGGTATTCGAGAAGGGCGGCGCGGCCGATTATTGGCTGATCAAGTACAATTCGGCCGAACCGCTGACTTACGACGGCCTTCGCCGCGACTACGAGCCTTACCGTCGGTTCGCCGCATTCGAGAATGGCCGAGTCTATGCCTGCCATTTGGGACAATCGTCCTATTTCGAGGAGACGCCGATCCATCCCGACCGCCTGCTGCGCGATCTGATCGGGGTTTTTCATCCGGAATTGCTGCCCGGATACGAGTTGCGATACTTCAAGCCGTTGGAGCCATGAGTATTCGTCCTGCCCGTTCGGTTCTTTGGGCCGTGACGGCCGTCGTGCTGTTGTGGGCGGCCAACCTGTTTCTCGGATCGGTCCGCATACCGTTCGCCGAGGTGTGGGCCGTATTGACCGGCGGAGAGGCTTCGCAGCCTTCGTGGGGCTATATCGTGCTCGAGTCGCGCTTGCCGCAGGCGGTCGTGGCTCTGCTGTCCGGCGCTGCACTGGCCGTTTCGGGCCTGATGTTGCAAACCGTGTTCAGCAATCCGCTGGCCGGTCCGTCGGTGCTCGGAATCGATTCCGGAGCCAGTCTGGGCGTGGCTTTGGTCATGCTGTCGCTCGGGGGAACGGTCGGCGGCGGTCTCGCGCTGACGGGCTATCTGGCCGTCGTGGCAGGGGCTTTTGCAGGAGCTGCGTCGATTTTGGGTATCATCATCTTCTTCTCGACGCTCGTGCGCAGCAACGTGATGCTGCTCATTATCGGCATTATGGTCGGTTACCTGACTTCCTCGCTGATTTCATTGCTGAATTTCTTCGCAACGGACGAGGGCATCCGTTCGTACGTATTGTGGGGAATGGGCGACTTTTCGAGTGTCTTGCTCGGGCAGCTGCCCGTTTTCTGCTCGATGCTCGGTATCGGACTGCTGCTCGCAGCGCTGCTCGTCAAGCCGCTCAATGCCCTGTTGCTGGGCGAGCGTTATGCCGAGAATCTGGGCGTGCGGGTGAAAAGGGTCCGTTTGCTGCTGCTCGTGAGTACCGGCCTGCTGACGGCCGTCGTGACGGCTTTCTGCGGCCCGATCGGCTTCATCGGTCTTGCCATGCCTCACGTCGCGCGGATGCTCTTCCGCGAGGCCGACCACCGCGTGCTCCTGCCGGGAACCCTTCTCTCGGGGGCGGCGGTATTGCTTCTTTGCGATATCGTTTCCAAAATGTTCACTTTGCCCGTAAATGCCATTACCGCACTGCTGGGAATCCCGATAGTCGTATGGGTGGTTTTACGCAATAAATCGATGACGGTATGATAGAACTGTGCGATTTTTCCATAGGCTACGCAGAGAAGAGGCTTCTCGATAAGGTCGATGCCTCTTTCAAAAGAGGACAGCTGACTGCCCTTATTGGCAGGAACGGCACGGGGAAATCTACACTTCTCCGTGCCATAGCCGGACTGAATCATAATTATTGCGGTAAAATCCTGCTCGACGGACATTGTATCGCAAACATGAGAACTCCGGAGAAGGCAAGGCAACTGGCATTTGTCACGACCGAGCGCACACGCATCGCCAACCTGCGGTGCGAGGATGTCGTGGCTATCGGCCGCGCCCCTTACACCAACTGGATCGGCCGCATGCAGCCTCAAGATAGGGAAATCGTCATGCGGTCGCTCTCTTCGGTCGGAATGGAGGCGTATGCCGGCCGCACGATGGATAAGATGTCGGACGGTGAATGCCAGCGCATTATGATAGCCCGTGCTCTGGCTCAGGAAACGCCCGTCATCCTGTTGGACGAGCCGACCTCGTTTCTTGACATGCCCAACCGTTACGAATTGTGTTCCCTGCTCGCACGGTTAGCGCATGCTGAGGGCAAATGCATTCTGTTCTCCACTCACGAACTGGATATAGCCCTCTCGCTGAGTGACAGAATAGCCCTTATCGATACGCCCGTCCTTCACTGTCTGCCGACCTCCGAAATGATCCGCAGCGGGCATATCGAGCGGCTGTTCAACAATGCCGCCGTACAATTCGACCCCGTGAGCGGGATCGTGAAATCCATGCCAAGAGACTGACTTTCCTGTCGGGAAACACGTCAGACGCAATGAGGGTGTCCCAAAAAGTATTTGGCACCCTCGTATTCGTTGTAAGACATGTCGTTTATTTCGATACCTCGCACATCAGCACGCCTTTCCCCGTCACATCGGCTTTCGAGACCGTGATGGATTTTCCCGTGTAGGTCTTCACGACGGAAGTCCCGGCAGAGTTCCACAGTTTCCATGTATAGGTATAAGCTGTCCCGCCCGTGTCGATTTCCTCACCGCCCCTGTATAACACGGCTTTGGCATCCACGTCATTGCCGTTGTTCTTGATGGTGAACCCCTTCTGGCTGACCAGATCAACCGTGATGGGGTCGGACATATCCGTGAAGGAGATGATGTCGCAGACGACCTTGTTCGCCGAGGCGTTGCCCGCCGAGGTGTCCGTATCCTTGATGGCGCACTTGAAGGTCTCGAAGTTGAGAACGGCATCTGCCGTAGTCGTGATTTCGTTTGTCGTCCAGCCTGCCGTCACGCCCCGAGGATTGGTCGAGGTAAGGCATGCCCAGCCGGCACCCAGCATGGAGTTGTAGTAGGGACACGAAACGGCGGCTCCCGATGCGGCTGCGGCACTCAGTGCGGAGGTCAGCGTCACGACCTTCGTGGAGGCGTTGACTGCCGAAATGGTGTACTGTGCCGATCCTATGGTTATCCTGCCTCCCGCCTCCATGTTCATTACCGAAGCGACCGTTATGGTCGTGGCTCCGGCTGCCGCGGCAGCTGTCAGTGTCGTGCCCGCGAATACCGCCGAATCCTTGATGCCCCACGCGTAGGTGACGTTCGTCGTGTCGATAGAGGCTCCGCGCCACAGGTCGCAATGCGCCCTGAGCGTCGCCACCTCGTCGTTCTTGAATACGATGCCGTCGGGTGCATACGCCACGGCGGCGATCATCGCTCCGGCGTTCAGGTGCTGCGTGAACTGAATCTCCGCCCGGAACGGAATCTCCAGCCCGTTGGCGTCGATGTAAACCGCCTCGAAAGTATAACGCACTTGCGGAGCGGAAACGGTCATGTGGTTGGCTTTGACGGTAAGGGCATACTTGGCCGATGCCGCGCCGATGGTGCAGCTGTCCTGTCCGGAGACGATCGCCGTACCGTTCTTGTACCACTTGGCCGAGCCGCTCTTCACGCCTGCCGTAAGCGTCGCGGCATTGCCTACCGAGGTGATCTGGTCGGTCGCCGCCTGACCGCTGACGAAGAGCGAAGGGGTAAGTACCAGATAGGGAGAAGCCGCCCACGAAGGGGCATAGGCATTGTTGTCTCTGTTGTACACCTGTGTCAGGGGCTGCGAGGAGCCGATGAATGCCTGCAACGATACCGCGTCGTTCTGGTCGATGATGGTGACCTGCCCGCGGGCTACTTTTACTGCCATAATAGATTATCGGTTATTTGTTATTTCCACTTCGCAATCGAAAACGGCCTTGCGCCACACGTCCCCGCCGGTTATCTCTATCTCCCTGCCGTAACGCGGTGCGGCGTTCCATATCCTGTCACTCTCCGTATCGCGGCTCGTCCGTATCCAGCGGAAATTGCCGTCGGGAATGAGCGATGTAATCTCTTCACCGCCCCTGTACACCCTGGCACGGAGTACCGTCGAGACGATTCCGTTGCGGAATGTCGTGCCGTTTTCAGACTCCACATAAACAGTATAGGAGGGAGATCCGTCGTAAAGTTTGAAAAAGGTATGGGTCGCACTGATTTTTTCATTACGGTATGTTGCCGTGTAGCGGAGGGTCAGCACGTCGCGCCCTTCCCAGCCATGAAACGGGGGTGTCATTTCAAATACGGCGGCATTGCATCCGGCATCTTTCCATATGCCGTCAACGGCAAGGTATTCCCACTGCCGACTTTCCGGCTCGAAATTGTATTCGGTCGCCACAAGCGGGATATTCTCCGGCTCGCATGCGCCTGAAAGCTCGTCCTTGAAATGGAACGCCGTGCCGCCTGTCAGGGAGACGGAACGGGGCTTGAGCAGTTCCTGCGCCTCCTCATCGAGGTCTTCCCAGCGGATGGTCACATCGCGCAGTTCGATGGTATCCTTGCCCCACTTGAACCGTCCCGAGGCGAAATGGCCCGTCCCGTCCGGATGGATGACGAAAGAACCGTCCCGTGAAACGATCGAGCCGTCTTCGTTCAGCCGCAACAGGGGATTCTGTATGGTACCCCCGATACCTCCCTTATTGAACCAGGCACCGTAATCGTCCGTGTAGGACAAGGCTTCATCGGTCGCCTGATAGGGGGTCACGTTCCTTCCGGCCTCCAATTGAGGGGCGGACAACGACAGGGGGACGGAAGCGGCAATGCCGAGACACATGACGGGGGAATCTGACCCGCGTATGAGGAACGGGACATTATAACGGACCCATCCTTTACCGGCAGCCACCGTCCGATCACCGACAAGATGTTCATCCTGATAGAACCGGATGGCTGCCGTATCTTCCGCTTTTATCCAGACTGAGAAACAATAACAGACTCCTGTATGAGCCTCCCGCCAGGCGGCACTTTGCGCACCAAGAAGACTGTCTCCGGCTATCCGTACACACCGCCCGAGTCCGGCGGGAGATGTTTCATCCAGCTCTTCCGAATGGCTGAACCGGCAGGACAGGCTGTCGGGTATGACATTCTTGTGGATTTTGCCCACATAAAACGTGCTTGAAAAACCGTTCTCGTCTCCCGCGGTAAGCGTGCCGGCTATATTGACATTGCGTGTGGCATAGAGATTCTGGAAATAGGCCCCGTAACCATCCAACATGCCGAAGACCGGATCGATGATGCCGCTGACCTTTCCCACACGGGCCTTGCTCGCCTCGCTGAAAGCGGATACGGAGGCAAGACGAACAATGTTCAGGTCGGCGACCTCGCACCAGTCCCCCTCGGAGGCCAGGCTTGATGTCAGGTCAAGAAACAGGCTCCGGCTGTACTGTGCCGGGTAATCCACGGTGATGACCCATAACTTGTACTTCCATTCCCGGCCGATGGAGATTTCATCTTCCGCATCCGTCTTTTCACGGTTCGTATAGCCGAATCGGATCGGTACGGAACCTGATGTTTTGGAAGACCTGACCTTGAACGATACCAGCAGGCGCTCCGGGTATCCGACCGGTTCTTCCAATGTCAGCATCAGCCCGAAGGAAGCGTTTCCTGCCGGTTCCGCGTTGCGGATAATGCGGACAATGCGTGTCGCTTCCGAATCGGCATCCAGATATTCCGTTTGCAGCATGCTGCCATAAACGGCGTACCTGGACTTGTCCGGCACTCCCGCCATGCCTCCGTCCATGACGGGATAGCACAGGGAGCGTTCGGTCGCCATGCCGTCGATGACATCCATATAGGGTGAATCGCTGTCAGAAGCCGTCAGGTACAAGGCGCCGCTACGTGCCGTATCGAACAGGTTGGTAATCCGCACGAAGTCCAGCAGTTCACCGCCCTGCGGTTCGTCCCCGTCCAGCAATGCCCCGATGAAATAAGGGGCGTCCTTGTCTCCGACAAGCTCCGTTCCGGTTTCTGTCACGCACATCAGCGAATAGACGGTACGCTCCCGTTCGGCATATTGCCTGCGGATGATATCCCCGGCTTGCAGTCCCTGTGTCTTCTGCGAGTCGGGGGCAATACGGATCTTGTATGTCGGATAACGGAATACGGACATGGATTATGACAGTTTTTCCACGGTGTCTCCCGAACAGCTGTCGCTGATCCAGAAGGAACCGTTGGTTACCGAAGTCTTTTCGACCTCGAACTCATAGGCGCGGAACTTACGGCGGGCCACCACCTCGTCGAATGTGGCGGAGACGCCTCCTGTCGTCCGGTTCCGGCGGACAGCCCATCCGCTTCCGGAAAGGCCCGGGGAAAAGAACTCCGAAGAGAGCGACCCGGTAAAGACGCTGTTTCCGTAATGCCGGATACCGTCCTCCACCGCTTGCAGGCGTAACGCCTCTGTCAAGTATAGGATTCTGTCAGTAATCCGGGTGGGCGACGCATGGATTCCGATATGCCCGGCTGCTTCCAACGGAACAGCGACCGTAACGAAATCGGCATCGGTGCGGATATGGAACGATTCGCTGTGACGGTTCTGCGGGGCATAACAGCTCACGGACGGACGGTGTGAAAAATCCGTGCTGTGAGGGATAGCCGTCCTTACGTCCTCTTCCTCGTAGATTACCTCGGAAGAAAGCGATACGCGCTCCCTGTCGCCTGTGAACATAAATCCCTCTGCTGTGCCCATCCGCAAGCGCTTGTGGATAACGATACCTTCATCGGAAGTGTCTACCCGGTATGAGGAGAGCAGGTCGGCGCCGTAGTTGTGGCGGACAGTCAGCGAGCCCGGAAAACAAGCCTTTCCGTAAGGGGAAAGCATCAGACACTCGCCGTCCACGTCCGATATGCCGGAGAACAGGCGTATCTTCGGGGTATGGTCGCCGCCTAAAAGAAGGTCACCGCCGATACTCCCGAACTGTATCTTGTCCTTGTCGGTACAGAGCAGTACGGGAACATCTCCGATCCGGATGCCGAATCCGTCCAGGAACGAGAGGAACCCGCCGAGCGCGACATCCTCTTCCGAAAACGAAAGCAGACATTTCCCTTTGTCGCCCAGTTCCACGCCTTCATAGAGGCGCTGGGCGATATTCATGGTACGCTTGGCCGTGTAGGAAAGGCGCTGGTTGGCCGCCTGCTGCAGGGTGGAGGTGATGAAGGGCGGCTGGGGCGCCCGCTCGCGCTCCTTTTCCTCCACGCTTTCCACCACAAAGGGCTTGCCCTTGAGCGCGGCCTCCAGCGTGTTCGCCTGTTCCGCGTTGCTGACGACGGCCTTCTTGCCGCTGATCTTGACCAGTTCCGCCTTGAACGGCGGCGGCACGTCGGCGGACAGCAGGGCCTTGAACAGCCAGTATTCCTCGGGCTTGAAGGCTTCGCGCTCGGCCTCGCGCTCCACGATCAGACGCAGGGCCACGGACTGCACGCGCCCGGCGGAAATGCCGCGCTTGATGGTTTTCCAGAGCAGGGGCGAAATCTTGTAGCCCACCAGGCGGTCCAGCACGCGCCGGGCCTGCTGGGCGTCAAAAAGATTGACATTGAGGTCGCGCGGGTGCTCCAGGGCGTCCTTGACGGCTTTGGCCGTGATCTCGTTGAACTGGATGCGCTTGATGTCCTTGGCCTTGTCGCGGATCAGCTCGGCCACGTGCCAGGCAATGGCCTCGCCCTCGCGGTCCGGGTCCGGGGCCAGGTAGACCGTGTCTGCCTTGGCCGCTGCGGCGCGCAGTTCGCTGACCACGTTCTTCTTGTTCTCGATCACCTCGTAATGGGGCGCGAAATCGTTGGCCTCGTCCACGCCCAGGGAACTGGAAGGCAGATCGCGCACATGGCCCACACTGGCCTGCACCGCATACTGCGGCCCCAGGAATTTTTTGATGGTTTTCACCTTGGCCGGAGATTCCACTATGATCAGCTGTTTGCCCATGCGCCGTCCTTATCCGGACGTCCGGCGGCCCCGCAACGGGGCTTCCGGCGTTCCGGGTTCATTGCATTCGTTATTGTAGGGGCAAGATACGACAAAAGTTCGCGGCGTCAAGTGCGGCGGCCCGACGGAATCTCCGGCCGCCCTGTTTTCCCGCGCGGTGGACAGGGACGTTCATCTGGGCTAATGAGAGACTACCGGTCGGCCCGGAAATCTTTCCGCCCCCGGCCGGAAAGGATGTTGTATGCGCGCGTTCCGCAAGTCATGCCGCCATGTTTTGCCCCTCCTGACGTTGGCGCTCTGTTGCCTGCTGGCCGCCTGCGCCGGGCGCCAGGCCGGAGACGCGGGAACCATGCCGGACGGCACAACGGCCCACCCCCCCGAAGGCTCCCAAGGCCCCTTCGATCCGTTGCCGCGCGTGGCCGTCAAGAGCGGACAGAGCGTGCACGTGGCCGTCAGCGGCGGCGAGCCCAATCTGAACGCGGACCTGCAATCCATGCTCACGGCTTACATCCAGAGCGAGCGCGGCCTGGCCCCGGCCGACGCGGCGAAAGACGCCGACATCCTGGTGCGCGTGCGCATTGAGGATATTTACCCCCTGGGTTCCAAAAATGAGCCGGTCAGCGCGGGCAAAGCCCTGGGCGGGGCGGCCACCGGGGCCATGCTCGGCATGCTGCTGGGCGGCGCCGTGAACGTCAACGGCCGCAGCGGCGCGGGTTGGGGCGCGGGCGGCGGCGCGTTGCTGGGCCTGGGCGTGGCCCTGCTGGACAGCCACGGCAAAAGCAAGGTCTGGGGCATGCGGGCCAGGGTCGGCATCAGTCCCGACGGGCGCGAACCCGCCGAAGCCGACATGCGCCAGGTGGCCGTCAGCGCCGAGGGAGCCGACATGGGCCGCGAGGACAGCCTGCCCGCCCTGGAAGACAAGCTGAGCCTTGAAGTGCTCAACGCCCTTGCGCCCTGAAAATGTCGCCTGACATCGTCCCCCGCCGCGACGGCTTTGCGACGCGGCGTTCTCTGGACACCCGCGCCGGACGATATGCGTTTGGAAGGGCGGATTGCCTCCGGCAAGCCGCAAACCGTACTTTTTCGACGGACCGTGAACAGAACGGTCCGCCGCATGCAAGGAGCCATATGCCCATAGCGCGATTGTTTCTTCTGCTGCTTCTGGGTCTGAGCCTGCTTCCGCTCAACGCCTGCGTCCGTCAGCGCGACGGCGACGCCGGAGAGGTGGAGGTATTGCGCTCCGGCGCGTTGAATAGGGCCGGGGACGAGGACATCCCCAATGTGGCCTACGTGAACGTGCGCGACATGAGCAACCGCGTTTTCCATCTCGGTTCCCAGGCTGAAGCCTGGCTGGGCCGCAAGGGCTTCACCGTGACCGACAATCCCAGCCAGGCCGGGTATATTGTGCAGATTTCCGTGCTCGCGGCGGGCCCGGTGGACCCGGACAGCCTGCGCGCGGTGGTGGACGCCGGATATGACGGCCCCTCCAAATTTTCCGGCACGGGCGGCACCGCCCTGCTGGCCGACGTGCTGCTTGTGCAGCGGCGCGTGCCCAGCGCCCGCCGTCCCAGCCGGGCGAACCTGAAAAATATTTCCAACCGCAATGCCGTAGCCAGCAGCCAGATGCGCCTGGGCCTGCTGGTGCGCCATGACATCCGGCTGAAAGCCGGGCTCCCCCCCTATTTCGCGGACGTGCTGGCCCGGGAACTGAGCACGGCCATCAGCGCCGCCGACGGCGAAGCCGACGCATCCCCGCCCTCCTCCGCGCGCTGAACGCGCGTAAGGCACCTGCCTGGGTTCAAAATGGTTTCCGCTGCAACGGCGGGGCCGTTTTGTTCCGACATGTTTAAATTAGTCCTTTTATCCCTAAGAGAAGAACCTTTTTATCCGTAAAGAAAAGGTAAACCCATCCGGCCATGGCGACCTCTGCGGAGCTTCGGCGTTTGCTCGCGGTCGTGCTGTTCGTCCCAATGGATATATATTTTCAATAGTGAGAAGGCGCTATGGAGAGAGAGAGAGAGAGAGAGAATTAAAGATCCATAACTATTATAAGGAGATGCCATGTTAGCCTGGTACCGCCATCTGCGCATGACCCCCAAAATTGTTCTTCCCGTTACCATCGTGCTGGTGGTGATCCTGAGTTTCCTCACCTGGCAGATCCAGTCCAAAAGTTCGCAAGCTATCGAAAGCGTCGCAAAAAGAGAATTGTCCGCTCTGGCCGCGCAGAACGGCAACTTCGTCCGCAGCCTCCTGAACATGGCCGTCAACGAGGCCGGCGCTCTGGCCGACAGCCTGGAACAGAGCCTGAAAAAAGGCGTGATTCCTTCGCGGGAAACCCTGATGGCCATGGAAGAAGGCCTGCACCTGGGCAATCCCGAACTCTTCGGCTGCGGCGTCATGTGGGAACCCAACGCCTTTGACGGCAAGGACGAGGCCTACCGGGGCGTGCCGGGCAGCAACGCCGAAGGCCGCTTCCTCTCCTATTCGTCCGCGGGCGCGGCAATCACGGATTTGGGCGATCAGCTTGAAAAATCCTATTATACCGTGCCCAAAAAGACGCTGGCGCCCTATCTTTCCGATCCCTATCCTTTCACGGTCAACGGCAAGCCCATTCCCATGTCCACAGCCTCGTATCCGATTATCGTGGACAACGTGTTCCGGGGCACCGTGGTGGTGGACCTCTCCCTGGCCAAGCTGGAAGAGATAATCACCGGCATTGCCGTTTATGACAGCGGCTACGCCGGCCTTATCACCGATCTGGGCCTGGTGGTGGCCCACAAGTCCAAGGACCTGGAAGGAAAAAACCTGTTTGACATCAACAGGTTCAATGATCCCACGGCGGCGGCCAAGGCATTCAAGGCCGGCAAAGCCTACACCGAAGAAGTCAACACCAAGGAAGGCCGAGTCTTCCGTTATTATCAGCCCATTACCATCCGGGGCAGCAGCCAGCACTGGTACCTGGCCGTCATCGCGCCCATGGACGAGGTGCTGGCCCAGGCCAATTCCATCAGCCGGATGACCATCGCCCTGTGCGTCGCCACCCTGGTAGTGCTGTTGGTGGTGATCTTCCTGCTGATCCGCTCTTCCGTGAAACCCATCAACTATCTGGCCAGGACGGCGGAAATCATCGCGGACGGCAATCTGGAACAACCCATTGAGGACGAGCGCTTCGGCGGCGAAGTGAAGATGCTGAGCACCTCCCTGAAAAAGATGATTGCCTCCCTGGTCGAAGGCATCAAAAAGGCCGAGGCCCTTTCGGCTTCCGCCCAGGAGGAATCCCGCAAGGCCCAGGAGGCCATGATCCAGGCCGAGGCCGCGAGCAAGGAAGCGCAGGCCAAAACCCAGACCATGCTGACGGCCGCCGACAAGCTGGAGGAAGTGGGCAACGTGGTTTCCTCGGCATCCAGCGAGCTGTCGGCCCAGATCGAGCAGTCCGACCGGGGCGCGGCGGAATCCGCCCAGCGCCTGTCCGAAGCGGCCACGGCCATGAACGAAATGAACGCCACGGTCCAGGAAGTCGCCAAAAACGCGGGTTCGGCCTCCACGGCCTCCGCCGATACCAAGGAAAAGGCCGAGGCGGGCGCGCAGGTGGTGGCAAAGGCCGTGCGCAGCATCGAGCAGGTCCACCAGATGTCCCTGGAGCTCAAGGGCGACATGACCCAGCTCAATGAGCACGCCCAGGACATCACCAGGATCATGGGCGTG
>OKSB01001442.1_pt1 | contig 23576 bp, 17 predicted proteins | sample 1601171 | NCBI WGS metagenome assembly OKSB01 (sample SAMEA3541496, study PRJEB24748) | human gut metagenome | biome: human gut; feature: human-associated habitat; material: faeces | place: China | collected 2012 | reverse complement strand
GTAAATTTACGCAAATTTACCTTCTGCGAAGTATTTTTTGCGTCAAGCAAAAATGCCGTTAATCATCTGATAGGGGAGTGTTACAAATTCATCTTGTTTCTCGGATGATTTTCCTCAAGAATATGACGAATTTTATTTGTGCTGATGTGGGTATAAATTTGAGTAGTTGTAATCGAACTGTGACCGAGTAGCTGTTGAATATATCTTATGTTTACATTTTCGTCCATAAGTGCTGTTGCAAAAGTATGCCTGAACATATGCGGCGTAATATGTAAATCAATTCCGCTCCTTTTGGCATAATCGCATATCATATTTCTTATAGATTGCTCCGAATACCTGTTTTCCAATTTGTTGATGAAAACATAATCGCTATCGCAATCACAAATTTTAATATATTCACTTAAAAGTCTTGATATTTTAACATTAGCAATACACATTATCCGTTCCTTTGAGCCTTTGCCGTAAATGTATATTGTGTTGCTGTTGAGGTCAAGGCTTTTTCTTTTTAGATTGCTGATTTCCGATACTCTCATTCCGGTCGAAAACAGCAGTTCAATAATTATAACATTTCTTAGTGCCGTTTTGTATTGATAACTGCCTTTTGCGTTATTAAGCTGTAAATATGCAAATTTCAAAATACTTTTTATGTTCTCAATCGGAATAGTTTTAGGCAAAGTAATCGGTTCTTTGTATTTCAGCGTGATTTTATGGAAAGGATTTATTTCTATAATGTCCTCAATTTCCATATATCTGTAAAATGCTTTCACGCAGGCAATTTTTCGCTTGGCAGTCTTAGGTTTGTAACGCTGATGAAGTGAGTTTATGTATTTGTTTAGCTCATTCTTGCTAAAGCAATCTTTACTTTGAATATATGAACAAAACTGCTTTAAATCAATTTTATACGCTTTTATCGTTAAGGAATTCAATCCTTTTAAATTAATGCAAACCTTAATGTAATCCTTTGCTTCTTTTTCTATATCTATCATAATAAAACCTCCAAATATACCTGATTTTATTATGATTGCTAATTAGCCAAAAGTCGATGATTTTCGACTATTTTAGTTAGATTTCTTGCAATTATGCCGTATTTTTCTGCATTTAGGCATTTTCTATTGACAAAATAGCAAAAATATGATAATTGAAAATAAATAATTAAAATAATAAATAAAGGATAACTAATAATTATACTTTGTTGAAAGGATTGAATATGACTAACAAATTGATTCTGAATCCAACAGAAAATTTTCCTATGTATATGAGAAAGGATTTTAATAATATAAGTGGCTTTTATGTTTCGGATGATATAAGAACTGACGATAATAAAATAATTTTTGCTGGAAGAAATGAATATACATTACAATTAAATAAGTATAAAAATAATTGGTGTAATGTGTTGAATTCAGAAGATATAGATATCCGTTTTTTGTCAGGTTTACATGCACATATTATCACATTTATGTCATTAGGAAATGTGGGTGATACAATTTTGCTACTACCCGAATGTGCTGGTGGACATTATTCAACAGAAAAGATATTAAAGCGATTAGGCTATAATGTTATTAATATGATTCCAGATAATTTAAATCGTTGTATTGACGTGAATAAAACGATGCAATTAATAAAAAATCATAAACCTAAATACGCATTTGTCGACAGAAGTGAAGGACTTTATTATGAGGATTTTTCATGGATAAAAGGCACAAATATACCATATTGTATTTTCGATTGCTCACAGTACCTTACACAAATTATCTCAAAAGATTATATTTCACCTTTTGAATGGGGGTTCAATTTGCTGCTATCATCAACGCACAAAAATTATCCAGGAGTTCAAAAAGCGTTTTTGGCAACTAAAAATAAAGATGAGTATTGGAAAAAAATAGAAAATGGTAGTGCAACTTATATTTCAAATTCACATCCAAGTGAAATGTTTAAAATTGCTCAATCAATAGCTCGAATTGATGATATAAAGAAATACAGCAAATACATGCTTAATATAAGTGATAAATTTGAAACAGAATTATATAATCATAATTTTCCAGTCGTACCTAAAGATTCAACAAAGATACATACACAACATATTTGGGTAACATTTAATAATAAGGAAAATTGTTATAATACTTTTCTAAATTTGGAGAAACTAGGATTTTTAACTAATTATAGATTATTGCCATATAATTTGAATTATGGTCTTAGATTAGGAGTTGGAGCAGCTATTCAGCAAGGTTTAAGAGAAGATAATGTATCTGATTTAGCATTACTTTTTAGTAAGTGTTATAATTATGGATTTTCAAAATCATTGGAATATGCTGCTGATGATTTTTTAAAAAGCATTATAAAGCAAGAACAATTCATATAGTTATTGAAGAACAATTGGATAATATTTAAAAAAGTTGCAAACTAAATCAGTTTTGATTTCTTTTGATTTTAATATATACTCTATCATTTCGGATTCTCTATGGTAATTATTCGATTTTAGTTCAACTAATTTACTTTTGAAAATTTTTTTCGCATTTTTATCACCATTTTGCAACTCCTCAAAAAAAATCAAAAAACATGTGATAAAATCAACTCTAAATAAACCGTATTTATTATTGAATTTTTGTGATATATCTTTTGCCTCTTTGAGTAAATTTTTACATTTTTTTACAGTTTCGCTTTCATCTAATTCAAATTCATTTAAATAATATTGAAGGAATTTTGCTTTACATAATACAATATCTATAAATGCCAAATGCAAATTATTCCCATTATTTATAAATATATTTCGTAAATTATTTAATTCATCAATTATTTTTATTTGTTGAATATTTGTTGTTAATAATAGTTCATTTTTTCTGATTGAAATAGTCATCCAAGCTTTATCACCATAATTTTTGAAATTATCTTCACATTTTTGATATTCCTTAATGGCTTTATTTATTAAATCTTGTAAGCATGGATTACTACCATATTTGTCATTACAATCATGCATAAAATGTCCATAAAAACCCATTTGAAATATTACATCATAATGCAAATAATGTGCCACTGTAAGTAAGTTTAGATAATCTTCAAATTCGATGTGATAGTTTAATAATTTACTTTGCTTTAATTTCTTTTCAAAAGTATTAAACTTATTTTTATCAATTTCACCATTTAAAAAATAAACTCTGGCAAGATCAGAATACATTCTTCTTAATATATGATAATAATTTAATCTATTTGATTCATCATCTATGTTGGAATAATTGTTAACAATATCAAATAGTTTGTCATAATTAAAAATGCCCTTTTCAATATTAATATGTTCTAACCAATATTTTCCTTGTAATCGTAAAAAAACATCTGGCGATTTTGCAATATCTTTAATTTTGGAAATATCTTGATTAAAATGATGCTCTATTTCAAATAATAACAAATAAGATTGTGATTTTTCAATAATATCATATGTTTTTTCTATATGTTGTTTTAAATATTTTATTGCTATATTTCTATTTCCTACACGTTCATTTAAGTAAGCTAATTCTTTAAGTAAATACTTTTCACCTTCTGGTGAACCAATTAACAATTCATTTAGATTAGATAATAAATAATTGAAATTTCCAGAATTAAATGCATTTGAAAATAATATTGAATTAAAATTATAATTTTTTGATAATAACGAACTTTCGCAATGTAGCAACCATTTTTCAGAATCATTCTCAATAATATATTTGCTTTCAAATATATTTATGATTTTTAAATACAAATCATCGTTTTTGTAAAAATTCACAAACTGTTTAAAAATATTTTGTTCGATATAAATATAGTTTTTATAAAAAGGAAAAAATGTTATAACATTTGATTTTACAAGTAGCTTTAAATTCTTATTAAATTTTATTCTATTATATCCGCACTCTTTGTATATTTTTCTTACTGATTTTGTATCTATTATTTTGGAATACTTTCCGACAATTACAAGGCACATAAATAATACACTTAATGATGAGTAATTACTATCAAACAAAGAGTCAATTAAATTTTCGCCAACCTTATTTGAATAGATACATTCTATCCAACTTTGTAAATCTAGATTATTAATATTGTGCCTTTTGCAAAAAGTCATAGTCTTAGATGAAATGCTTTTCAGATGTTTTTCACCTTTTACAATTTTTAAAAATGCATTTTCATCCAATTCGTTAATTATTTTGTTTCGTATTATTGAATTATTTTCTGTGGTTACTAGTGTGATAGTTTTAGCATTACATGTATCATTTTTTAAAATCGGATATACAACTTCATTCCATAATTTCATTTGAGAAATTGCTGAAAATTCGCCAAGATCATCAATGAAAATATAATTTTTTTTATATTTTCCTATTGAATAATCAATTATAAAATTTTTTAATTGTTTTTCCGTATTAGACTTACATAAATAAATTGTATTATTATTTAAAATTTTATAATTTTCCAATTCATCAGCACATTTTTCAAACAATAGTATCAACATACTTGTTTTACCAACAGAAGAATCACCAGTTATGTAGAAAAGATTGTTATTGTTGTTTTCGAAATTTTCTATGATTTTTTTTATGGCAATTGATTGAGAATTATAGGCAACTTTTTTTGTTGGATTAAATGCATAAATAAATTTTGATTTTATCCAATTGTTTTTTAGTAATCTACTAGATAATATATATATTCTATTTTCTAAATAAAAATAAGCTTTTTTTAAATTGCTGTTTAAATTAGGAATTGCCATAATACCATTTACTAAAAACAAATCTGAAACAGAAGAAATAATAGCCGATATTAATTCATTATTGTTTGAATTGATTTTTAATTGCTTAATTATAAAGTTATTAAAAATCATATAAAATATTGTACCAATAATAATTACTAACAATAAAAATGGAAATGATGCTATTATTTTTGATAAAAGTTTAAGGTATCTAGTTTTTTTAATTTTTTTTCTCATAATATTTCTTAACTATATAATTATTAGTTATCCTTCATTAACAACCAAACATCTGTATATAGTTAAAAGCCTGTCGGTTAAAATCGGCAGGCTTTTTTGTATATATAGAACAAAAACGGAGGTGTTTTTAACGAAACAAACAAAAGTAATTGCAATATGCAATCAAAAAGGCGGTGTAGGAAAAACTACAACCGCCTTAAATTTTGGAGTCGGTCTTGCAAATGAGGGTAAGAAAGTCTTGCTTATCGACTGTGACCCACAAGGTGATTTAACAACAGCTTTGGGTTGGCGAGATACAGACGAACTTTCGGTTACTCTTGCAGACAAACTCGTCGAGTATATTGAAGAAAGAAACAAGAACCCTGCAAACGGTATTCTTCACCATAAAGAGAATATTGATTTACTTCCGGCTAACCTTGATTTGTCGGCTCTTGAACTTAGTTTGGTCAATACAATGAGCCGTGAAACCGTGCTGAAAGGTTATGTGAATTCAATCAAAGCTGCGTATGATTATGTAGTTATTGATTGTATGCCGTCTTTGAGCGTGCTTACGGTAAATGCGTTAGTTGCTGCCGATTCGGTTATTATTCCCGTTCAGTCGCAATTCCTTGCAGCTAAAGGTATGACACAACTTGTTAAAACTATAAGTAAAGTTAAAAGACAAATTAATCCGTCACTTAAAATTGACGGTGTTTTGCTTACACTTGTAGATGGCAGAACTAACCTTTCCAAAAGTACAAAGGAAGCTATCGTAAATGACTACGGCAAATATCTTAAAATTTTTGATACGCAGATACCTATGGGTATTAAAGCGGCTGAAACTGCAATAAGCGGCAAATCAATATTCGCTTATGATAAAAACAGTAAGGTCGCAAAAGCGTATGTGGACTTTACGAAGGAGGTGTTGAAACTTGAGCGAAAAGAGAAAAACAGACTTCAGTCTGAACAGGCTCGATGATTTATTTACATCACAAAGCGAACGAGAAAACGGACTTACTCCGACTATAAAAGATATTCCGCTTGAAAAACTTGTGCCGTTTCCTAATCATCCGTTTAAAGTGCGTGATGACGAAGAAATGAATAAACTTGTTGAAAGTGTTTCTGAAAACGGAGTGTTGGTTCCTGCTATTGTTCGTGAGAAAGATAATGGTGATTATGAAATCATCTCAGGACACAGACGAAAATTTGCAAGTGAGATAGCCGGCAAAAGCACATTGCGTTGTATCGTTTCAAATTTGGACGATGATGCCGCAACAGTCATTATGGTTGACAGCAATATCCAAAGAGAAAACATTTTACCGAGTGAAAAAGCATTTGCATACAAAATGAAATTGGATGCGATGAACAGACAAGGTAAACGCACAGACTTAACTTTTTCCCAAAATGGGAAAAAGTTAAATTCGGCAAATTTGCTTGCAAAAGATACAGGCGAAAGTAAAACACAGATATATAGATATATAAGTCTTACAAAACTTATACCAGAATTGTTGCAAATGGTTGATGAGGGTAAAATGAAAATGTTGCCGGCTGTTGAAATATCGTTTCTTGATAAAGAATGTCAGCAAGATTTGTTGGAAGCAATAGAAAGCGAATGTTGTACTCCGTCTCACGCACAAGCTATTCGTATGCACAAGATGTTTAACGACGGAGAACTCAACGGCGACACTATCCTTGATGTTATGTGTGAATTGAAACCTAATCAACAGGAAAGGCTCATAATTCCACATAAGACGCTGGAAAAGTATATCCCTAAATCTGTTGCTCCTGAGAAAAGGCAAGATTATGTATGCAAGGCTTTGGAGCATTACAACAAGTTTCTGAAAAGCAGAGCCGAAAGGGACAGCAGATAGCAGGAGTATATTTTTTCTATCCCCCTCTTTTCAATATACCCCCTTATTTAACATACAAACTTGCAGAAAAGAAAGAGCCTTATAAATCAAATAAAGGAATGATGTGTATGATTTAATAAACGCACCTTTGCCGAAATTACCAAAATCTGTTAAATTGGCGGTGAAAGCAAAGGAGGAATGCTTAATGAAAAAGTCAGTGATTTTGTGTATGGTAGCAGCTGTGTTAGTCAGCGTATTCGTAGGTTGTTCGGTTAAGAACAGTGATGTAAATGAAAATGCTGAAACAAGTTCTTTTTCTGCAAGTAAAGAAAGAACACTGCCAATTTCGACTGCTGAAAATGATACGAAAGCCGATACAACAACTACTGCTCCAACTACAAATGCAAAAATAACGAGCACAACTTCAAACAAGATTGAGTTGAGTGAAACAACCACGAAAAAAAAGGTTGTGTCTACAACATCAAAACCTGTTCAAACAACAAAATCTACAACACGGCATACAAAAAAAGCAACGACTACATCAAAACAACCAACAACCCAAAAAGCAAGTCAATGCAGTAATAACAATAATCACTCAATGAAATGCGGCAATATGGGCAGATGGTTTGACAGCAAATCGGATGTTAAAGCATATGTTGATTCGATAATGAAATCTTGGGCAGATAAATGGGAAAGCGGAGAAATATCCGATGATGAATATTTTGCTAACTGCCCACAAGGCTATGAATGCTGGAGCTGCGGTTACTGCGGTAAATGGACAGGCAATTTCAAATAAAAAATATCATAAATTTAACCTGAGAAGATGTAACAATCTTCTCTTTTTTTATGTCTGAAAACAGGCAGAAAGGAAAAGTTATGAAAGATAAATTCAAAAGTTTAGGCAAAAGAATTGTTGCACTTCTTTTGTCGGTATTAACAGTTACGATAATGTTTCCGTTAAGTGCTTTTGCAGCAACGGAAAACCTCGGTGCGGTGTCGGGTATGAAGAAACTTGACATCAGCGTTTCAAAACATTACGGACACGAACTTCATACTACGAAAAAAGGCGGTACAACTTATCCGCTTTTCTGTATTGAATACGATACAACCTCACCGAGTTCGTCATATCTTAAAGGCAAAAAAGCTATGGCAAGTGACACGGCAATTAAAGCTGCAAAGTGGATATTTGCAGGATATTATCTTGAACACGGCAACTCGATAGATTGGCAGGATATGGCTTACTGTCAGAAAAAAGTGTGGTCTATCTTCGGTTCTGATACAAGCTGGGATTTCAGCGACGGCGGATACAAAGCGTGGTGTGACAAGGCACAGGACAGAATGGACAACCTAAATAAAAAGCCGTCATTCAATAATACCAATGTCGGAACAGTTGTTGCGGGAAACAGCCTTACCGTTACTGATACAAACAAGGTGCTTTCCGATTATCCTGCATTCACAAAAAAAGGAAGCGGTTGGAGCATTACCCACAGCAAAAATTCAAATTCATTAACAATTAAGGTTGATAAATCTTGTACTGCATCAAGCTTTAAACTTGATAACGGTGAATATTACAAAGATGGTACAGGCGATGACGATGAACTTTTGCTTTACTATCCCTATGGCAGTGAATCATATCAAAAACTTATCTATTCGGCATATTATGACCCTGTTTCAATGGCATTTTCGGGTTCAATTACTCCACTCGGTGATATGAAACTTGTTAAAACTTCCGAAGACGGTATTGTAGCCGGTATTAACTTTACTGTCACAGGTGCTAAGGGGTTTTCAAAAACCGTCACAACAAATGCAAACGGCGAAATCGATATTTCTGATTTAACTCCCGGAACATATACGATTACGGAAGAAAACATTGACAGATATGTACCTAATCAATCGCAAACTATAACTGTTTCAAGCGGTAAAACATCATCGGTCAGCTTCTATAACATACTCAAAAAATTCAGAGTAACCGTTACAAAACAAGATTATGAAAAAGGACACGCACAAGGTGACGCAAAACTCAGCGGTGCAGTATATGGTTTATTCAAGGGTAATGACCTTGTTGCTCAATATACAACTAACCAAAACGGTTCATTCACTACCGACTATTATGTTTGCGGAACAGATTGGACGATAAAGGAAATTACTCCGAGTGAGGGATATTTGCTTAATGATACGGTGTATAAGGTAGGTGCAGACCCGAAAGATTATACAGTTGAATACAATAACGTTCCCGATATGACTGTTATGGAGCAAGTTATCAAGGGTAAAATCAGCATTATCAAACATACGGATGATGGTGAAACTCAAATCGAAACACCCGAAAAAGGTGCAGAGTTTCAAATCTACTTGAAGTCATCAGGTTCATTTGTAAATGCCGACAAAGATGAACGAGATACCATTGTTTGCGACGAAGATGGCTTTGCAAGTACAAAACTACTTCCGTACGGCGTCTATACAGTTCATCAAACTAAAGGCTGGGCAGGTCGAGAACTTATCACCGATTTTGATGTGTTTATCAATACAGACGGCAAAACATACAAATTCCTTATCAACAACAAGGATTTTGAATCGTATCTCAAGGTAGTTAAACTTGATAAGGAAACGGGTAAACGAATCCCATACGAGGGTGCAGCATTCGAGATTTACGATAGTGATAACCACAGAGTTACAATGCAGTACACCTACCCTCAAGTGACATCAATTCATACCTTTTACACTAACAAAGAGGGATATTTAATCACACCTGAAAAGTTGCCGTATGGTGATTATACTCTTAAAGAAGTACAAGCGCCGTACGGATATATTCTTGACGATACACCGATTCAGTTTTCTATCAGTCAAGAAAATTCATCAACCGATACAGGTGTTACCGTAGTTAAAGTTAAGGCACGAGATGTTGCACAAAAAGGTGTAATCAATATCACTAAAACAGGTGAGATTTTTTCATCTGTTGAAGAAAATAACGGTGTATATACTCCGAAATACAGCGTTGGTAATCTTAAAGGTGCGGTGTTTGAAGTCTATGCTGCCGAAGATATAACCACTCTCGACGGTACGGTAAGATATGAGCAAGGTACTTTGGTTGATACAGTCACAACTGATGATGACGGTGTGGCTAAATCTAAGGAACTTTATCTCGGTAAATATACAGTTATTGAAAAGACTGCACCTAACGGCTATGTTCATAATGCCGCCGAGTATGATGCCGAACTCACCTATGCAGGACAGAATGTTTCCGTTACCTCAACCGACCTTTCGGTGTATAACGAAAGACAAAAGGTCGCTGTATCACTTAAAAAAGAAATGGATGAAGATAAGACTTTCAACCTCGGTAAAAATAATGAAATCTCATCCGTTCAGTTTGGCGTTTACGCAAACGAAGATATTAAAGCAAGTAACGGCGATGTTATTCCAAAAGACGCTTTAATTACCTTTGCAAACTGTGATAAAAATGGAAGCATTGTCTTTGACTGTGACTTGCCCGTAGGCTTTAAGTGGTACGCAAAAGAAATCGCAACCGATGCGCACTATATCTTATCCGATACAAAATATGAGTTTGATACCGAATATCAAGGTCAGGACATAAAGGTTATTGATATTAAAATCAATAACGATAAAGCTATTGAAAACAATTTCATTTATGGTTCTGTTAAAGGCTTAAAAGTCGATAGAGAAACGCAGGAAGTAATCAAGGGAGCAACCTTTGGTTTGTTTAAATCAGACACTACCGAGCTTACAGAAGAGAATGCAATCTTAACTGCCGTTACCGATGAAAGCGGTATCTTCGCATTTAACAATGTTCCTTTCGGCGAATACCTTATCAAAGAACTCAAGCCTGCCGACGGCTATCTTGATAATGAAGATGTATTTACTGTAATAATCAAAGATAACGAGCAAGTGGTTGAACTTACTGCAATCAATGATAAAGTGCCCGAACTGAAGACAACGGCAACCGTTAATGGTAAAAAGGAAACAGTTGCAAAAGGCGAAATAATTATAAAAGATACTGTTGAGTACAAGCATTTAGTACCTAATACCGAATATGTTATCAAAGGCACATTGATGGATAAAGCCACAGGCAAGCCGTTCAAAGTTAAAGGTAAAGAAATCACTTCAACCGTTAAGTTTGTACCCGATAAGGCAGACGGCAAAGTAGAAGTCACCTTTACTTTTGACGGTTCGGCTATTAAAAAGGATACCGAGCTTGTAGTGTTTGAGACATTGTACCGTGATAATGTTGAATTAACTGCTCATGCCGATATTGACGATAAAGGTCAGACCGTAACGATTAAGCCGTATATTCCTCATAATCCGAAAACGGGAGATGATAGGAATATCAATCGTATTTTAGGTATTGCCGGTGCTTCTCTTGTCGGTATCGCAGGCTGTGTATATTTATTTATCAAGAGAAAGAAAAAAGGAGGTAAAAGATAATGACGGTCAAAACGATTGTGTCTATTGCGCTTGTTGTCTTTATTGTTGCAGGGCTTGTATTTCTTCAAGTCAGAAATAAAAAGAAAAACGATAATTAAACTTATTTGGGCGGTAACTTTGGTTGCCGCCTTTAATATATACGGAGGTAAAAATGGATACAGATTTCCAAACAAAAATGAAAGTGCTTTTAAAGCTGTTTAAGGCAGGCAAATACAGTGAGGCAGATATTTTGAATATGAAAACAGAAGAAATGCTTGATTTGCCGAATGTTTCTATTAAAGAAATTAAGGTTATATGTGCCATTAAAGAAGCTGTGAAAAAGCACACGCTTTATTCATATCTCGGAGGTAAACAAGATGAAAGGTGATGACTATGGCTACAAGGTTTGAACTCATTTCTGCTCTTTATGATGATGTTTCAAAGGATGTTATCCGTTCGCCGAGTAATTGGCAGGAGTTTTTGAAAAGTTCTTGCAATAACTACGGACTGCCTTTTAGTGAGCAACTTCTTGTTTATGCTCAAAAGCCTGACGCTGTTGCAGTTTTACCTATGGCAAGCTGGAATAGGAGGTTTGGCAGATGGATAAATAAAGGTGCTAAAGGCATTGCACTTTTTGATGTGTCAAATAAAAACTACCCAAGGCTAAAATATGTGTTTGATGTCAGCGATACACACGAGGGCGAGCATGCAAAAGAAGTCCCTATTTGGCATATGAAAGACGATTACACCAATAATGTAATTAAGACACTTGAAAACGTTTTCAGTGCAGTTGATAACCAATCCGATTTAGGCAGTGCCGTCATCTCTGCTTGTGAAAACGCTGTAAGTGACAGTTTATCCGATTATCTTTTTGAACTTTGCAATGCAAAACAAGACAGTTTTCTTGAAGATTTCTCTGATGATATTATTTCATCAAAGTTTCGTAAATTGGTTTCAAACAGCGTTTCGTATACGGTTCTCTCAAGGCTTGGTGTTGACGCCGATTTAATGCTTGATACGGAAGATTTTGAGGATGTTGTTAATTTCAATACACCAAATACTTTTAATGCCCTCGGTGAAGCAACAAACAATATTTCAAAAACAGCACTCCTTGAAATATCAAAAACCGTATTTGCACTTGAAAAAGAAAATCGCATATTTGAAAAAACTTCAACAAGTCCCTACAATAAAGATGAAAACAAAAACGAAAGGAGCAATTCAAATGAAGATAACATACACACAAGTCGGAGAACAGTTTTATCCGAACTTGATTATGCCGACAAAGACGGAACAAATGGGATATTACGCACAGAAAAGACAGGAATATCTCAAAAATCACAAGAAAGCGATATTCACAACTTTATTGACAACCTGCAAGCTGATGGAACACCTGATGTCGATTCAGGAGCAAGCACAGCAGATGGAAGAACAAATTATAACTCAGATGGCAAAAGCACAGGGAGTGACAGAGAAACTCAAGCAAACGGATATGATGACTTGGGTAGGAATGATGAACAATATCAAGAACTCGGCGAGGGAAACAGTCTTGAACGAACTGATTTACACAATGTAACCGATGAACTGCCACCGTTTGTTGACGAACAGGCTATCGGATATATGCTCAGCAATCCCGATGATGATTTGGTGCAAAGAAAACCTACAATCATCAAGACTTACCAAACTACCAAAAAGGATAATGAACTTATAAACTATACCAAAACGCTGTATCCAAGACGGTTTGACGAGTACGATAAATTCAATAAGCACTTTGGCTTTACATTAGCCGATAACGGACTTCTTATGTATGAGGGTAACTACAAAACCCGAACTAAGGAGTCCGTTTTTTCGTGGGATATTGTTATCAGTATCATTAAAGAACTTATCAATGACGGCAAGTATCTTGATACGGAAAAGGAAGAAAAAACGCAACTTGATTTGTTCAGCTTTTCTTATGATAACGAGCCTGTATATGATGAAATACCTCAAACATCACTTTTTACTGATTTTGGCATATCACAACAGATTATTGATGAAGCACTATGCTGTGGATTCAACGATAAAAACAGCAGAGTACAAATAGCTATGCACTTCAGACGGGACAGAGGTGTTGAGTATAACGCAAGAATGCTTAAATTTCTTTACGGCACTAACGGTGCAGGCTTTGTCTTTAACGGTGAAAAGGTATCCTTTTGGTATGATGAAAACGGTATTAGTATTGCTAAAGGCACATCTGCTAAAACAAGTACGGCAACACATCTCACTTGGGAGCAAGCGGCTGTTCGTATTCGTGAACTTCTTGATGTCGGCAGATATATGCCGCAGTATGAACTTGATAAGGTTGATGACTACGAACTCAATAAAGTTGCCGACAGGCTTACAGAATTTATCCGTGATTTGAGTGACGATTATCCCAATAAAGATAATTGTCTGCAATCAATACAAAAAGAAATTGACGGTGTTTTCGGCTATCCCGATATGGTTGAAAAAATTACCGATATGCTCAAGGATGACGAAAAGCGTGCTCAAATTTTCAAAGAGTACGACAAGCTGATGGATGACTACAATGCCGGTATGAAAATCGTTCGCTTTAATTATGCAGCTCAATATTCTATACCGTATATTGCAGAAATTATTGAGGGTATGAAACGAGAGCCTATTCCGTTTAAAGCTGAATCGGGTTATCTGCCTGACAGAAAAATGTTCATCTCACAAGATGAGATAGATAAGATTATCATAAACGGTAAAAACAGCCACGCTTACAGGCTTGAAACCTACACCTATTTTGTTAATCACCCTGATAAAGCCGATAGAATTAAATATGTAGGCAAGGATAATCAAAGCGGATATTTAGGCGGTAATGACAGCGTTAATAAAACAACAAAAGGTATTGAATTCAGCCACGGCTCGGTTATGGAGCCTTATGCAAAAGTTCTTATTAAATGGAGCGATGTTGCAAAAAGAATCGATACTCTTATCAAGCAAAACAAATTCGTAACGCAAGAGGATATTGACGCTATACCCGATATATACAAAAACGAAATATCAAGAGATTTGGAATCATTCTTTGAAGGTTTATCTGAAAATGACGCTAAGCCTTATCCGAACGATATTGAACCATACAAGGTTTCAAGAATTATCAAGGCTCAACTTGATAACCCACAGGCACTTGATGATATTGAAAATATGATGTCAAATGCTTTGGCTCTTATGGATAAAGATGACAGAATGTATCAGTACCGTAAGCAAATCTATGATGACTTTATAGCTTACAAAAACGGCACATTCAAACTTTATGATTATCCAAACCTTGCATCAAAAGTAAAACAACCGGGTAAGTTTACTAAACCGGCAGAAAAAGAAAAGGTTGATGCAGAAACCAAGCCCGTTGTGTCGAAAGTTGATGATGGTTTAGATTTAATCGGTGAAGAAATAGATATTGACAGCAGACACTTTGTTATTGATTCTGTCAGTAACGGTTATGTATCTATGGCTGACCAAACCTTTGCCAATGGTTCAGGCTTTCCTATCTTTCGCAGAGAAACCGTTGAATTTGTAAGACAATATTTACCGACAGAAAAAGAACAGATTATTCCCACTCAAAATACAAAACAGAATACTGAATATAGTCAGTGGGATATTCATCCAGAAATTCCTGTTGAGCAAAGGCACGATTTTGATTTTGACGCACATCCTGTTGAGGTTGTAGGTAAAAAAGAACGCTTTCGCAGAAATATGGAGGCTATCAAGGTTCTGAAAAAATGTGAAGCCGATAATCGTTTTGCAATACCCGATGAACAAATCGTTCTTTCAAAATATGTCGGTTGGGGCGGTATTCCCGAAGCGTTTGATGAAAACAATTCGTCTTGGGCAAATGAATACAAGGAACTCGTTGAAGTGCTGTCACCTGATGAGTACGCACACGCTCGTGAAAGTACATTGACTGCTTTCTATACTCCTCAAGAAGTAGTTAAGGCTTGCTATGATATTGCCGAAAATCTTGGATTTAAACAAGGCAATATTCTTGAGCCATCTTGCGGTATCGGTAATTTTATCGGTATGAAACCAAAGAGTATGGTTGACAGTAAGGTTTACGGTATTGAACTTGATTCTGTTTCGGCAGCTATTGCACAACAGCTTTATCAAACTGCAAGTATTATTAATAACGGATATGAAAAGGTGGATTTACCCGATAACTTCTATGACCTTGTCACTACTAATGTACCTTTTGGCGATTTTAAAGTATCGGATAAGAAATACGATAAGCACAACCCGCTTATTCACGATTACTTCTTTATGAAGTCGCTTGATAAAGTCAGAACAGGCGGCATAATGATACTCATTACCTCTAAAGGCACTATGGATAAAGAAAGCAGTAATATCAGGAGATATATTGCTCAAAGAGCAGACCTTCTCGGTGCAATAAGACTTCCTAACGATACTTTTAAGGACAATGCAGGCACAGAGGTAGTATCGGATATTCTTGTTCTTCAAAAGCGTGACAGAATGCTTGATATTGAGCCTGATTGGGTACAGCTTGATAATACCGAAGACGGTATCAGAATGAATAAATACTTTGTTGATAATCCCGATATGGTGCTCGGTAATATGAAAATAGTTTCAGGCCGTTTCGGTCCGGAATCAACTTGTATTCCTTATGAGGATAGAAATCTTGAAGAACTGCTTGACGTGGCTGTTAAGAATATTCAAGGACAAATTACAGAGGTGCAAATCGGTGATGAATTTGAAGAAGATTTATCTATTCCGGCATTACCTGATGTTCGTAATTTTTCATATACTGTTGTAGACGGAAAGATATACTTTAGAGAAAATTCAAAAATGACGCCTGTTGATGTATCCGCTACTGCCGAGAATAGAATCAAAGGTATGATTTCCATTAGGGACAGTACCCGAAAACTCATTGAACTTCAAACCGATGATTATCCTGAAGAAGACATACTTGCAGAACAGAAAAATCTTAATGAACTGTACGATAAGTTTACGGCAAAGTACGGCTTAATAAACAGCAGAGCAAACAAGTCGGCATTCGGCGAAGACGCTTCGTATCACCTTATATCTGCTCTTGAAATACTCGGAGAAAACGGCGCTCTTGAACGAAAAGCAGATATGTTCACTAAAAGAACTATTAAACCTCATATTCCCATAACAGAGGTTGATACTCCTTCGGAAGCACTTGCAGTATCTATGGGTGAACGGGCAAAGATTGATATTGAATATATGAGCAGTCTTTGCCATAAGTCCGAAAAAGAGATTTATGATGAACTTCAAGGCGTAATATTCCTTAACCCTGAATACAATGCCGATAATCCTACTGCTCAAAAATACTTGATGGCAGACGAATATCTTTCGGGTAATGTAAGAGCAAAACTGCGTTTTGCAAAAGCTATTGCAAAGACACAGCCTGAATATCAAATCAATGTTGAATCACTTGAAAAGGTACAGCCTAAAGATTTAACGGCAAGTGAGATTGATGTCAGGTTAGGTGCTACTTGGCTTCCTGTTGATGTTGTTGAGAATTTTATGTATGAATTACTTGAAATTCCGTACTATTGCAAGTTAAATATCAAGGTGAATTTTTCGCCTTTTAGCAGTGAGTGGAACATTACAAACAAAAGCGGTGACAGAGGAAATGTTAAAGCAAACAGCACTTATGGTACAAGCCGTATCAATGCTTATCAAATTATTGAGCAAACATTGAATCTTAAAGATGTCCGTATTTTTGATTATGTTATTGATGACGACGGTAAGAAAAAGCCTGTGCTTAATAAGAAAGAAACAGCTATTGCTATGGAAAAGCAAGACGCAATTAAACAGGCGTTTAAGGACTGGATATGGGATGACCCTGAAAGGCGTAACCGTTTGTGTGAAATGTATAACGAGAAGTTCAATTCAATCAGACCCCGTGAATATGACGGCAGTCACCTTATCTTTCCAAATATGAATCCCGAAATCACCTTAAGACCTCATCAATTAAACGCTGTTGCTCACAGCCTTTACGGTGGCAACACACTTCTTGCACACGCTGTCGGTGCCGGCAAGACTTATGAGATGATTGCAATAGCCGAAGAATCAATTCGTCTCGGCTTATCAAGTAAATGTATGATTGTTGTACCTAATCATCTTACCGAACAATGGGGTGCAGATATTCTCACTCTCTATCCGAATGCAAAGGTACTTGTGGCAACTAAAAAGGATTTTGAAAAGAAAAACAGAAAGCGTTTTTTATCCCGAATTGCTACAGGTGATTATGATTTGATAGTTATAGGTCATTCACAGTTTGAAAAAGTGCCTATGAGTATTGAAAGGCAGCAAAAAATTCTTCAAAGGCAACTTGACGAAATTATCGAGGGTATTTCCGAACTCAAATACCAAAGAGGTCAAAACTTCACCGTAAAGCAGCTTGAAAAGGCTAAAAAGAGCATTCAAGCAAAACTCGATAAATTAAACGACCAAAGCAGAAAAGACGATATTGTGACCTTTGAGGAGCTTGGTGTAGACAGATTGTTTATTGACGAGGCACATTATTTCAAAAACCTTTTCCTGTATACAAAAATGCGTAATGTCGGCGGTATAGCACAGACAGAAGCACAAAAGTCAAGTGACCTATTTATGAAAACACAGTACCTTGATGAAATTACTGGAGGTCGAGGTGTAGTATTTGCGACAGGCACACCAATCAGTAACAGTATGGTTGAGCTGTATACAATGCAAAGATACTTGCAGTACAATACGCTTTGCCGACACGATTTACAGCACTTTGATGCTTGGGCGTCAACCTTCGGCGAAACGATAACCGCCATTGAATTAACTCCCGAGGGCTATACTTTTATAGGACGATGAATTTAACTGTCCTAAATAAAAAAATACATACGGAAGGAGGTAAAAAGAATGTCAAGGACTTCAAGAATTACGGCACTTTACGAGCGTTTGTCGAGAGATGATGACCTTATGGGCGAGTCAAATTCCATAACCAATCAAAAGCAATACTTGGAAGATTATGCCCGAAAGAATGGTTTCGGTAACATTCGCCATTTTACTGATGATGGTTTTTCGGGAGTAAATTTCAATCGCCCCGGCTTTCAATCGTTGATAAAAGAAGTAGAAGCTGGAAATGTTGCAACGATTATTGTTAAGGATATGAGCCGATTAGGGCGAAACTATCTGCAAGTCGGATTTTATACGGAAATTCTGTTTCCGCAGAAAGATGTCCGTTTTCTTGCAATCAACAACAGCATTGACAGCAACAATGCTTCGGATAATGATTTTGCTCCGTTTTTGAATATTATGAACGAATTTTATGCCAAAGACACGAGCAATAAAATCAAGGCTGTGTTTGACGCACGAATGAAAGACGGAAAGCGTTGCAGCGGTTCTATTCCCTATGGGTACAACCGACTGCCCAACGATAAGCAGACGCTTGTTGTTGACCCTGTGGCTTCTGAGGTGGTAAAGCATATCTTTCTGCTTGCCAACGAGGGTAAAAGTCCAAGAGAAATTGCAGAGATACTGACCGAAGAAAAGGTAATGATACCGGCGGCACACGCAAAGGAATATCACCCCGAACAGTATAACGGGATAAAGTTTTCAGACCCTTATATTTGGGGCGTATCTGCCATTAGAACGATTTTAAGCAGACAGGAATATCTTGGACATACTGTTTTGAGAAAGTCAGTCAGCACCAATTTCAAGCTGCATAAGAGAAAGACTACCGATGAAGATGAGCAGTATGTGTTTTATAACACCCACGAGCCTATCATATCGCAGGAACTTTGGGACAGCGTTCAGAAGCGAAAGAAACGAGTGAACAGAGCTGCGACAAGAGGAACACATACCAACCGATTAAGCGGCTATCTGTACTGTGCCGACTGTGGCAGAAGATTGACCTTGCAGACACATTACAGCAAAAAAGACCGCTCCTTGCAGTATTCGTACCGTTGCGGTGGTTATGCGAGCAGGGTAAATTCCTGTACTGCTCATTCAATAAGTGCTGATAATGTTGAAGCCTTGATATTATCGGCAGTCAAACGCTTTTCAAGATTTGTTCTGAATGATGAAAAAGCCTTTGCTTTGGAACTGCAATCCCTTTGGAAAGATAAGCAAGAGGAAAAGCCGAAGCACAATCAATCGGAGCTGAAACGCTGTCAGAAACGCTATGACGAACTCTCTACGCTCATTCGTGGCTTGTATGAAAATCTTATATCGGGATTGCTACCCGAAAGACAGTACAAGCAACTGATGAAACAGTATGACGATGAACAGGCTGAATTGGAAGCGAAAATGGAAACGATGAAAAAGGAACTTTCCGAAGAAAAAGACAGCACTATGGATATTCAGCATTTTGTTTCACTAATACGCAAGTATAAAAATCCTACGGAAGTTTCCGATTTGATGTTTACCGAACTCATTGACAAGATTGTGGTGTATGAATCCGAGGGTGTAGGTAAAGCAAGAACGCAAAAGGTTGACATTTATTTCAATTATGTCGGACAAGTCGATATTGCCTACACCGAGGAAGAACTTGCCGAGATAAAAGAGCAGGAAGAACAGGAAGAAATGGAACGATTGGCAAAACAGCGTAAGCGTGAAAAAGCCTACCGAGAGAAGCGAAAGGCGAAAAAACTTGCTGAAAACGGTGGCGAAATCGTCAAAACAAAGGTATGTCCCCATTGTCAGACAGAGTTTACCCCTACAAGCAACCGACAGGTTTTCTGCTCAAAGAAGTGTTGCTATCAAGCAAGGCAGGATAAAACGAAAGCCGACAGAGAAGCGGAAAAAGGTGATCACTATTATCGTCAGCGTGTATGTGCTGTGTGTGGCAGTACCTACTGGCCTACACACAGTCAGCAGAAATTCTGTTCCGAGGAATGTAAAAAGGTAAACCACAATAAGAAAACCTTGGAGTTTTACTACAAGAAGCAAAAGGAGAAAGAACTATGCAAAGATTTATTACAGACGAAAGAACAGGTATCCGATACGAACTCATCGGAGATTACTATTATCCCTGCCTGACAGTAGAGAAAAGTTCTCCCCTTTCAAAATACGGGCGGTTAAGGAAACGCTATTTGAGAGAACACAAGCGAGTTTTATATTACACTCTGCTGACAAGCGGAAAGTTATATGAACACCTTGCCGAAATTGATACTTCGGCTCGTGATATGGCGGAATATCTGATAAAGGAAATGGCAAAGAAGCAGGGTGTAACGGAAGAACTGAAAGCAACGGATATGATGAGATGGATAGGATTGATGAATAACATTCGAGCCTGTGCCGATGAGATTGTATTGAATGATATTGTGTATTCCTAACGGATACCAACCGAAGAAGAACTGCTGTCAAACCGATGGCAGTTTTTCTTTTTCGGCAAGTATTCAAGAAGTCATTAAGTTGTGAGTATAATCGAAGTAGGTACAAAAGGAATTCCATTTTGTATCTTAGGCATAAGAAAAGAAGGAACTCCATTTTGGGATTTCCTTCTCGATAGTGCTACTATAAAAGTAACTATTATTCAGTTGTTAATGAGTTATGCAAACTATAATTTGTAATCATAGGAACAGTTCCATTTCGTTATCCTTTTTAGTGAAGCCTTTTTTTGTATATAGACTTTTCCCTTGCTTACTGTAATCTAGCCATAACCTTCTTATATTATTTTTTTGACTATACTCAATGATGATATCTAAAATTTGATTTGCGTAACCACACTTTCTGAATTGTGGAGAAGTATATATATTCAATATATAACCTTCCAACCCACTTAAATTTTCCTTATACAGAATACGGGTAAACAGGCATAAAGAACCGATTGCAACCAGTTTTTCCTTTTGGAATATGCCCCAACTGATTAAATCCTTATTTATATGTGATAAAAAATATTGTTTCGTTGCCAATTCAAGGTCAGAAGTATCCATACATTCAAAAATTTCACCTAATTCTTCGAGCCTGTAAATTATTTTGTGTAAAGTCTGTTTCCAATGATAGAATTTGATGAGTAACTGTATTGAGTAATCATACAGTTACTTTTTTATATCATATCATAATATATTTAATTGTAAATGTTCTCGTTAAACCCTCCCTTCAAAGATGATTTGAAGACTAGAATATATAATTCCCCAATTACCATATGGGACATTCCATTTACTTGTTATTTTATCTTGAGCTAAGTACAAAGATTTAAATAAACTTTCATCTGTTGGGAATACTGTTCTTATTTTAGTAAACTTTCTAAATGCACTATTTAAACTTTCAATTGCATTCGTTGTGTACATGATTTTTCTTAGTTCTGGAACATAATTAAACATACTGCAAACTTCATTCCTGTTTTCTTCCCATGGCTTAAATGCATACGGATATTTATCTCCCCATTTACCCTTACACTTATCCAGTGCTTCTAATGCTTTATCACTTGTAGATTCTGTATATACTGTTCTTAGATCTTTACAGAATTCTTTTCTGTCTTTATAACTCAAGTATTTACATGAATTTCTAATTAGATGAACTATGCATCTTTGTTGTACTGTATTTGGGAATGCTGATTCAATTGCTTGTTTAATACCTGAAAGACCATCACTGCAAATAATCAATATATCCTTAACTCCTCTATTCTTTAAATCAGTTAGTACTGATAGCCGGAATTTAGCTGTTTCGTTTTCGCCGATCCAAATACCAAATATTTCCTTATATCCATTCTCATTAACTCCTAAAACAACATATGCAGCTTTTTTGGTAACCATATTATCTGTTTTAACATTAAAATGAACACAGTCAATAAAGACTATTGGATATACAGTATCTAATGGCCTGTTTTGCCATTGTAAAGCTTTAGGGATAATTTTATCTGTTATTTTACTTATCATAGCTGCACTAACTTCTACACCGTAAATATCTTTAACAGTATCACTGATATCTCTTGTAGACATACCACGGGCATATAAGTTGATAATTTTGTTATCAACATCACTAATATCACGATTGTGTTTTTCTATAATAGCTGGATCAAATGATGAGTTTCTATCTCTAGGAATATCTAAATCTATATTTCCTTGAGATGTTTTAACTGTTTTTTTGGAAGTTCCATTACGATAATTAGTTTTATCTGTTTTTTGATCATACTTGTCATATCCCATATGTTCATCAAATTCAGAGTTCAACATATCTTGTAATGTTTCACCTAATAAGTCTTTTAAAGCATTAGTTATATCAGTAGGTGATGTAACACCATACTCATCATTATATATTTAACTATATCTTTTTTACTCATAATAAAAATCCTCCTTTGGCAGTTGATATAATTCTACCAATGAAGGATAGTTTTACAATTTATTTTACAGTCGGAGATGCGGACAATTTTTTGGATCAACTTTTTAGTTTAAACCTAAGAATTATCTTTACTCACTATGACTCATTTCTATACCATTCAACTCCCTCACCATGATCAGCACCGCTTGCTTTTAAATATCATTTTCTATTTTTAAACCTTGAAGTTTTTTAAACAATTTAATTAATTTTACAATTCTGCTCTTGATTTTCTACTATTATATAATCCAACTATTTTCTTTTTAAAATCATCACTGTAATTTTTTTCTCTTACCATATGTAGTTACTTCACTTTTTATCAATTGTAAGAATTTTCTAGAAAACAGCCCAATTTAGTGCAACCTATCCAATTATTTTGCTAATTATCAAAAATCATCTAATTTATATACTGTTAGCTTTCTTATGTTGTCTCAACGCATCAGGCCCTACTATTTGAAAGTTATTAACCCGTTTTAGTATTAGCGCAGGATGTAAAATGCCTTCTTGAAGAACTGATTCCTGATAAGAAAGTTCACTTGATAAAAATAATTCTCCCATAGAAAGTTTTCAATCAAAAGAATATCTATTATTTTGATGCAGGCTCTTTAATCCTTCGTCTTCGAATTTTTTATTATTGTCAGCCTGGTTTTTACATTACTCGGAGCTGGGACACCAAGCTTTTCGGCTATATACTTTTTTCCGCTTTCACCGTTAAGATATGCTTTCTTAAATTCAAAACTATACTTAGACATAAAATGCCGCCCTCAAATTGTTAGATTTTTAGGTCTAACTTTTGAGGACGGTACAGATGTAGTATCTTTTATTATATTTTTTAATATGCTATAGCACCAGTTTTCATCAAAGTTGTTTAAGCTAAGCAATAAGTTAACCATTGTATGCCACCTGATTATAGTAAATCTCTAATATTATATACTATAACCTATAATTAAGTTCTCTATAATTGTTATATTTTTTCTGTAACAAGATTCATAATATTAAATAAATCATTTTCATCCTTACTTCTAGCTAACAATACTCTATCGCCCATAGCTTCTGATAATACTTTTGGCACATTTACATCAACT
>OKSB01001439.1_pt1 | contig 23584 bp, 14 predicted proteins | sample 1601171 | NCBI WGS metagenome assembly OKSB01 (sample SAMEA3541496, study PRJEB24748) | human gut metagenome | biome: human gut; feature: human-associated habitat; material: faeces | place: China | collected 2012 | reverse complement strand
TGATAAATTCTTGCATGCCGCATAAAGATATGTTCATTTATCCCGATATATAGATAATACATGGCCCACTCTCCCCCGCACGCCGGATTCAGATATCTGTGGAGAACCTGAAAGGCAATTTTGTGATTTTTCAACCAATCATATTCTGGCCGGGCAACTGAGCGGCGGCATGCGCCGTTTTTCGTGTGAAGGGGCTGCCATGAGTCAAACGCCTGCCGCGGGGAGAGTTCCATGTCCACAAAGCCAATGCCGGAAGTCTTCGCCATTGGCTTTGTGAGGAACCGCATCGGCAATTTGCAAACGCAAAAGGAGAGAGGAGATGAAGCTATCCAGTAAAATTTGAGCCTGGGGGTGCTGACAATACTGGCGGGAAACCCAGGCCCCGGCCCGATTCACGCTCCACTCTCAGCAACTGCATCTTGCATGGCGCTCGCGGCATGCTGTTGTTCGGCGGCATACCGTTTCTTCTTCACATTTTGAATTATTGCAATGGAAAAACATAGATTTTGGGGGAACTCGTGACACTGCGGACCAAACTCACTCTTGCCACCGGCTTTCTGCTGGTCATGCTTTGCGGGCTGGGCGTCTTCAGCCTGACACAGATGAGCCGCATCAATGATGTGGCCGTGGAAATCATTGATGGGTGGTTTCCGTCCACCCGCTATGCCATGCGCCTCGACACCCTGGTATCAGACTTCCGCATCGCGGAAATCCGGCACATTTATGCCACGGAACAGGACGTGATGGCCGGGTATGAAAAACAGATGAATGAGCTGCTTACGGCAATCAAGGATGCCGAGACGAAATACGCCGCCCTGCTCGACACTGACGCGGAGCGGGGACTCTGGGAAAAATTCGAGGGAGAATGGAAAGAGTATATGGAGATGCATGCACGGATTCAGAGGCTCTCCCGGGACGAGCAGACCGAAAAAGCCATAGGCATACTCAACACCACCTCCAAAGAGCTGTACCATAAAACCTCCGAGAGCCTCGGGGCCATCGTGGATTTCAACGTGGAAGGCAGCAAAAAGACCAGCGACTCCGGCGACAAGGTCTTCAACGACTCCCGGAGCATGGTCATCGGCATGCTCATTGTGGTGCTGCTTATCAGCGTTGTGCTGATGGCCTTCATCATCCGCAACACTCTGCGCCAGCTCGGCAAGGATCCCGGCGAACTGAACGCCATCGCCCACCGCGTGGTGGACGGCGACTATAACATCGACGACGGCGGCAAGAAGATGGGCGTTTACGGGGCCATTGTGGAAATGGTCAATGCCCTGAAGCGGAATATTGAAAACGCTCAACGTGAATCCGAAAACGCCAAAGAGCAGTCCCGCAAAGCCCGGGAGGCCACGGAACAGGCCGAAGCGGCGAGCACGGAAGCGCAAAGCAAGACCGAGGCCATGCTGACGGCCGCCGACAAGCTGGAACAGGTGGGCGGCGTGGTCTCCTCCGCCTCCACCCAGCTTTCCGCCCAGATCGAGCAATCCGACCGGGGCGCGGTCGAGTCCGCCCAGCGCCTGTCCGAGGCGGCCACGGCCATGAACGAGATGAACGCCACGGTCCAGGAAGTGGCCAGGAATGCGGGTTCCGCCTCCACAGCCTCCGCTGAAACCAAGCAGAAGGCCGAAGCCGGAGCCGAAGTGGTGGCAAAGGCCGTGCACAGCATTGAGCAGGTCCATCAGATGTCCCTGGAACTCAAAGGGGATATGGTCCAGCTCAACGAGCACGCCCAGGACATCACCCGGATCATGGGCGTCATCTCGGATATCGCGGACCAGACCAACCTGCTGGCCCTGAACGCCGCCATTGAGGCCGCCCGCGCGGGCGAGGCCGGGCGCGGTTTCGCCGTGGTGGCCGACGAGGTGCGCAAACTGGCCGAAAAGACCATGCAGGCCACCGGGCAGGTTACCCGGGCCGTGGAGGAAATCCAGCGGAGCGTCAGCGGAAACGGCAAGACCACGGAGCAAATGGTGAATGTCATGAGCGAGTCCAGCCGCCGGGCCGGGCAGTCCGGGGAGGCGCTGGAGCGCATCCGGCAGATGGCCGCGCGCACGGCCGAAGGCATGCGGGCCATTGCCTCGGCCGCCGACGGCCAGTGTGAAACCAGCCGCGAGGTTTCCGAGACGGTGGACAGAATCAACGCGCTCTCGGACGAAACCGCGCGCAACATGAGCGCCTCGGCTGAGGCCGTGGCCGAATTGAGCCGCCTGGCTCGGGAACTGGACGCCATCATCGAAGGCATGCGCGATGCCGGGGAAGAGGGTGCGGCGGGCTCCGAAAAATCACGCCTTGCCAAGAGCTCCGGAGCTGCTTAGATAACACTCCATGAAAACGGACAACAAGCCCTGCATCCATATTGAAAAGGCCCGTCAGCACAATCTCAAAAACATCAGCCTGGACATCCCCCGCGACGAACTGGTGGTGATCTGCGGGCCGTCCGGTTCGGGCAAATCCACCCTGGCCTTCGACATCGTCTACGCCGAGGGCCAGCGCCGCTATGTGGAATCCCTTTCGGCCTACGCCCGGCAGTTCCTGCCCCAGATGGACAAGCCGGACGTGGAGAAGATCGAGGGCCTTTCCCCGGCCATTTCCCTGGAGCAGCAGAGCGTTTCGCGCAATCCCCGTTCCACTGTGGGCACGGTGACGGAGATTCACGACTTTTTACGCGTCTTTTTCGCGCGTCTGGGCCGCATGTACTGCCCGCAGTGCGGCCGCCCCATCGAGGCCCGCGCCGCCGACGAGATCATCGGCGACATCCTGGCCCTGCCGCAGGGGACCAAATTCATGGTCCTGGCCCCGCTGGTGGAATTGCAGAAGGGCACCCATCTGGACAAGTTCAAGAAGCTCAAGGCCGAAGGCTTTGCCAGGGTGCGCGTGGACGGCGCGTTTTGCACCCTGGACGACGTGCCCGCCCTGGACAAGAACAAGAAGCACAGCATCGACCTGGTGGTGGACCGCCTGGTGAACAAGGAGGGTATCCGGGGTCGGCTGGCCGACTCTGTGGAACTGGCCCTGCGCTACGGCGAAGGTCGTCTCGTGTTGCACGAACCGGACAGGCCCGAGGCCGAACGCGACACCGTCCATTCCACCACCTCGGTCTGCCCGCACTGTCATATTTCCCTGCCCGCGCCCAGCCCGCAGCTTTTTTCCTTCAACGGCCCGCAGGGGGCCTGCCCGCGTTGCGTGGGCCTGGGCAGCGTGGACTATTTCGAACCGCGCCTCATCGCGCCCAACCGGGGCCTTTCGCTGAATACCGGCGCGCTGCTGCCCTGGGCCACGGACAAGATGTTCAGCCGCTACGAAACGGCGCTCAAGGCTCTGGGCAAACGTTTCAAGTTCACATTATCCACGCCTTTGGATCAGTTTTCGGATGCGGCTCTGGCCGCCCTGTTCTACGGCGAGGACGAGCACGGCAAGCCCGCCGCCGGCTCCCTGGGCCTGCGCCGCAACTGGATGGGCGGCAATGTGGCCCTGGGCGCGGCGGGCGACTACCAGAGCGAGCATTTCGCGGAGGCCCAGCAAGCCCAGAGCGCGCTGGCCGTGAGCGACAAACGCTGGCCCGGCGTCATTCCCCTGCTGGAAAAGGGCATGCAGTACGGCGAAGCCTGGCGGGAAGTGCTGGCCCGCTTCCGCCAGTCCATGGACTGCCCGGACTGCAAGGGCGCGCGCCTCAATGCCGAGGCCTTGTCAGTGCGCGTGGACGATCTGAACATCGCCCAGTTCTGCGCGCTTTCCGTGGAGCGGGGCCTGGAATGGCTGGAAAAGCGGAGCTTCACAGGCCGCCATGCCCTGATTGCCGAACCCCTGCTCAAGGAACTGACCTTCCGTCTCTCCTTCATGCGCAACGTGGGCCTGGAATATATCTCTCTGGGCCGCTCCATGAGCACGCTGTCCGGCGGCGAAGCCCAGCGCATTCGTCTGGCCTCGCAACTGGGCTCGGGCCTGGTGGGCGTGACCTATGTGCTGGACGAGCCCTCCATCGGCCTGCACCCGCGCGACAACGAACGCCTGCTGGGCACCCTGCGTTCCCTCCAGGCGCGCGGCAATACCGTGCTGGTGGTGGAGCACGACGAGGCCACCATCTGCGCGGCGGACACGGTCATCGAACTGGGGCCCGGCTCCGGCTCGCAGGGCGGGGAGCTGATGTTCCAGGGCCCGGTGGACGATCTGCTGGGCAAGGCCGACACGTTGACGGCCCGCTATCTGCGCGGGGACGAATCCATTCCCCTGCCCGACGCCCGGCGCGAGCCCCAGGGCGAAATCGTGCTGCATAACGTGACCACCAACAATCTGCGCGGCATTGACTGCCGCATCCCCTTGGGCGTGCTGACCTGCGTGACCGGCGTGTCCGGCTCGGGCAAGAGTTCGCTGGTGGTGGACACGCTCTACAAGCATCTGGCCCTGAACTTGGGCCTGCGCGTGGACCAGCCCGGCGCCATCGGGGGCTTGAGCTATGAGGGCGACGGCGCGCCCGTGGAGCGCATCGTGGCCATTGACCAGACGCCCATCGGCCGCACGCCGCGCTCCAATCCGGCCACCTATACCAAAATCTTCGACGAGATCCGCAACATCTTTTCCATGACCCCGGACGCGCGCAAGCGCGGCTACAAACCGGGACGCTTCAGCTTCAACGTGCGCGGCGGCCGTTGCGAGGCCTGCGGCGGCGACGGCCAGATCCGGGTGGAAATGCACTTTCTGCCCGACGTCTATGTGACCTGCGACGTCTGCAAGGGCAGACGCTACAATCATGAAACCCTGGAAGTGCGCTACAAGGGGCTGAACATCGCGGAAGTGCTGGACCTTACCGTGCGCCAGGCCCGGCAGCTTTTTGAGAACTATCCCGGCCTGGAGCGACGGCTGGCCGTGCTGGAGGAAGTGGGCCTGGAATATCTGCGCCTGGGCCAGCCCGCCACCACGCTGTCCGGCGGCGAGGCCCAGCGCATCAAGATCTCGCGCGAACTGGGCAAGCGTTCCCTGCCCGGCACCATGTACATTCTGGACGAACCCACCACCGGCCTGCACATGCATGAGGTGGGCAAGCTGATCAAGGTGCTGCACGCCCTGGTGGACAAGGGGGCCAGCGTGGTGGTCATTGAGCACAATACGGACATGATTCTGGCCTCGGACCATGTGCTGGACATGGGCCCCGGCGGCGGCGAAAACGGCGGGCTGATTGTTTCGGCGGGCACGCCCGAGGCCATTGTGGCCGATCCCGAGTCCGTGACCGGGCGCTTCCTGATGCAGGAGCGCACGGACCGGCTCAAGCGCCGCAAGAATTGAGGCGCTGATTTCTGAAAGGCAGGGCCGCAAGACTGCGGCGCGGCATCTAGAGCAGATTACCTTTGAAACGATACACGCTTTAAAGGGGCCATTCTGTCAAAAAACGCGGCCTATACAGTGGACATCGACATAACCAAAGCCATGACGAAAGACGGCTTGAGGAAGGATACTCTCTTAAGATTCTGTTGCAGAATTGTGTTGATTGAGTCCTTGACCGCCGGAGGCGCGAACAATAGCGGGCGGCGGCCCCGCAGGGGCCGTGCCCGTTGCCGAGCACAGCAAGGCTTGCGGGTATTGCGAGCGGAGATGAAGCCCCCACCATATGGAATACGGCATCTTGGGGGCGAGGATCAGAAGCAATGTCACGCGAGACGAAGCGTAGCCAGCCGTTGCCGAAGGGTGCCTTTTGCCCCTATGGAATATGGGCTGCCTTTGCGGAACATATATTGCCGCAGAAGTTATGGCAAAGGGGTATAGCATCCGCAATGGCATCAACTTTTTCCTACAACAGCTCATCCCTTAAAGACTGCTTGAGTAATGGGAGAGTCGTATGATAAAGCGCCTCAATTTCCCCGATCAGGAAAATAAAAGAGATGATAAATGAACTTATGCTCATGGATCGAGCTCTTGAATCCACTTGGGAGCGCTATCTGGAGTTTTTGCAGGATCCGGAACTTGCGCCCGCGCAGGCCGTGGATTTTCTGGACCGGCTGGCGGCGGAACCGGATGAATACCTGGGATACACGAACACCGCTTTTCCCGATGTCCGGACAATGTGGCTTCTTCGCTTGGGACGCGATGAGGAAGCGGCGGCCACGAGGATAAAAGCCCTGGACTACGGTTGCCAGCGGTGTTCTACCAACAAGGCTGTGACGGCTTGGCTGGAGGCGTCGGCCGTGGTGCGGGAAGCGAAGGCGCGCTATTACCGGCGATGGCCTTCGCACATCCCGCCATACCAGGAGCTGTCCACCCTGCCGCTGACTTGGCTGGAGCGAGGCCCGGTACCCGTCAAGCGCATGTGGGATGCATGCAAACCGGAGTCACGACGTAAAACGCTTCTCAAGGGTACCGACGCCTATCTTTTTCGCTGTTTTGCCGCGTCGCATAATGAAAAATATGCGGCCAGCCCGGAACTGTCCGACGCTGATCCGGCTATGGCCGAAAACAAACACAAGTACGAACGTGACGCCTATAATCTATGTGAGTACCGTACCCGCGAAGCTCAATTCGACGCGCCCTTCATCAACCATTTTCTGGCTACATATTCAGGCACATTAGACCTTGAGGCGCTGCTGCGTAAAGCGGCCACTGAACGGGGGGGAGACTTCACCTACAAGCTCACCGCCGGGTACGGCATAGGAAGTCCCGTGCTTTTCGCGGATGAGCGGAACGTGAATTACTGTTCTAACGGCGATACCGTTTACCTACTCTATATTCTGAAAAAGTGCGGCTACCTGGAAGATATATTCAAGGCTCTGCCAAGTCTGCCGGAAGACTTTCCGCTGCTGCTCATGTGCTTCGCCGATGCCGGCATCCGTCAACGGGTGGAGGAATACATGGGCTTGCCCGGTCTTGCCGCCATGTATGACCTGGCCTTTGCCGCGCGCCGCCTGAACGTCAGGGAGCAGGTGAGGCTGGTGGACTTCGGGCGCAAAAATCCCCGTTTTCAGAATCTGTTGGGGGCATCCCTGTTCCGTTACGGATACCATATTTATAACCAGTATACGCCCAAACCGGACTGGTTCGTTCAGGAGTTTGCCCAGTTCAGTTGCGCCTTTTGCGCGGATGTACTGCTCTTTCTCGTTTCCGCCCCTGATGCGCTGCCCCTGCTCCGGCAAATAATGGAATACGGGCCGGGCACGCAGTTTGAGGGCGGACCCATGTTGTCCTACGGGTTTGATTTCTGCTGGCCGTATTTCTCCCGGAACATCCTGGGCTATCTGGCTTTGCGCGGCGATTCGCACTTGGCGGCCTGGCAGGAGGCCGAGCTGATGAAGAGCGACAACTACGCGGCGATGCACAGACGGCTCAAAACGCAGGCCTTGGTGGATGCCTTGCAAAAGTTGCCCTCACGCGCTTGATAGAGCGGACAAAACAGACGGAGAATATCCTCGCTCCCATGTCGAGAATCGGTCAGAGTACTTCCCGGCCGTTACCTTGAAAGAACGCAAACGGCGAGAGTATTTGGGTTGCGAATGATTTTATATAAAAATTAAAATAATTTTAAGCTATTAAAAAGCATGAATTATTCGAGAGTAAGCTTCTTTTACTTTTTGGGAGAGAGGAAGCCGCACGGAAGCGTCGATGACATTCTCTGTCTGGGAGTAATCATATGTCCGTAACGCTCCCGAAGCAAAACCAGAATGAATTGCACCAGATATGCAATAAGCGGAGCATTATCCTCGCTACTCATGTCTCGTTGGCTTTATTGGCGGAATCGGTGAATGTCTATAAGGCGACTCTTCTACGCCTTACCCCCGAAAGGAAAGATATTTTATCCATAGAGGGCCGATATGTTCCTTTTGAAACCACAAAAAGTGTTGGTAACTATGCGGGTACAAAAGTTTGTAAAAATATTTTTATTAAAAATTTTTATTATATAAATAGCACAACTCAAAGTTGAATCTAACCAAGGAGAAAAGCATGATCCGGCATATCGTCTGGTGGACGCTTCAGGACGAGGCGGACGGGCATACGGCGGCGGAAAACGCCCGGCGCATCAAAGAGGCCTCGGCCCCGCTCAGCGGCATTCCCTCGGTGCGTTCCGTGGAGGTTTCCTATGAAATTCAGCCCACGAGCACAGTGCCCGTGCAGGTGGTGCTGCAATCTCTGCATGACGACATGGACGGGCTGGAGGCCTATGCCGAGCATCCCGTCCATCTGGAGTTCGGCAGGCTGGTCAAGGCCGTCAGCGCCTCGCGCCAGGCGCTGGATTACGCCGTGTAAGCCCTTTTGGACAGATCATTCCATCCCGCCTTTCCCTAGCATGGCGGGCACTGTAGAGCTTTTTGCGCTTAAAATTGCGGTACGGATTTTCACGGAAAATCAGCACAGAGCGTTGGGATTTTTCAATAGCAAAACGCTCTAATGCCGAAAGCCTCCCGCCTGTAAAGGCGGGAGGCTTTGCTGTCCTGTGGGAGTGGAGGAGGTACCCCTGGATAGGGGTCAGGGCAATTTATGGCCGGAGCAGCCGCCCTGGCAGCCGTTTTTTTTGCCGTCGTTTTCGCAGCCGCAGGAGCACTGTCCTTTACGCAGGCAGCGGTAGAAGCGGCGGCCGATGAAAAAAAGCGCGGCAGCCACGCAGATAATGATCAGCAGCAATTGCATATCCATGAGTTTCACCTTTGCTTGACGTGCCCGTGCAGGCGTGCCGGGATGCGGAGCCTGCGGAATCGGGTGGGAACAGACGGGCAGGAGGGCGGATGTGCAGGACGCCGCCTTTCCGTCAGGAGTCAAGTATGACCGTTATGAAAATGAATGTCAAGTTCGTTACGGCTCTATAAAAAAAGACCCGTAACCGGCAGGGCTGTCCACCATCCGAAGCGGGCTGAGCCGTTCACGCGGTGGATCAGGCCGGGCCATATTCAGTCCTTGCTTTCAGCGGCGCGGCAGTCCGCGCACAGGCCATAGAGATTATGTACATGGCCGTTCAGGCTGAACCCGTGCTTTTCCGCCAGTTCGCGCTGCAGTTTTTCAATGCGCTGATCGCAGATTTCCACGATTTTGCCGCAGGAGAGGCAGACAATGTGGTCGTGGTGGCTGTCGGGCCGGGCCACTTCATAGCGGGTGATGCCGTCGCTGAAATGGATTTCCGTGGCCAGCCCGGCGTCGCAGAGCAACTTGAGCGTACGGTAGACCGTGGTCTGTCCGATGCCCGGATCGCGCCCCAGAATATATTGATAGAACTCTTCCAGCGAATGGTGGCCGGGGAGTTCAAAAAACGCTTCGGCAATGACGCGTCGCTGGGATGTGGTGTTCAGCCCCTTGCGGCTCATGAAGTCCAGGAAGTCCGCCAGGGACGCGTTGTTTTGTTTGGACATAACCAACCCCCATAGTCTTTTAGCACGGGGTATGCCTTTCTGCCAAGTGGCCCGCGCGGTCGGATCGGGCCGCCTTTGCTCCGGCGGCTTGACAGAAGATATACGCCTGGATAGAGCAATTCACGCTTGAAATGAGTGAATTGCTCCGGCGGCCGCGTGAGCGGACACCGCGCCCAACCGCAAGGAAGCGGCCGGATCGGTATCCGTACGGCTCGAAGACTCGCCAGCGGCTGCCGCTTCCGCCGTCCGCGCCAATGGCGAAGGTTGTCCAGCCCGCGCCGCCTCTCTGAAAACCGGCGGCGCACGGCGTCTCCCGCGCTTTCCCGTGCGGAATGCGGGAATGCCCGAGCGTCAAGGAGTTCCGCCGTGCGCCTTTCCCCTCTGAGTCTGAAAATTCTGCTCAACCTCTTTCTGGTTTATATTTCCTGGGGTTCCACCTATATCGGCTTTGAATTCACCCTGGAAGTGCTGGGACCTTTTCTGGCCTGCGGTTCGCGCATGTTTCTGGCCGGGCTGCTGCTCTGCGCGGCCATCGCCTGCACGGGCCGCTGGCAACGCCCCTCGCGCGCCGACTGGCGGCACGCCTGCTGGCTTGCCGTGTTCATGGTCTTGATGGCCAGCGGCTTTCTGGGCAAGGGGCAGGAGTACATTTCTTCCGGCGTGGCCGCCGTGGTTACCGGTTCCACGCCTATTTCCATGCTGGTGGGAGCCTGGCTGTTCGGCGGCGAGCAGCGCCCTTCGGCCATGCAGTGGCTGGGACTGGCCGGTGGCCTGTGCGGCCTGGCTCTGCTGGGCTTCAGCCAGGCCGGTTCCGGCGCGGAGCAGAGCAGCCTGGGCGGCATTTTCTGGGTTTTCGGGGCTACCTTGGGCTGGGTGACCGGTTCTCTGCTGACACGGCGTTTTCCCCTGTCCACCCGGCTTTCGGCCTTGCAGTCCTGCGGCCTGCTGCTGCTTATCGGCGGCCTGGAAAGCCTGCTGCTGGGCTTTGCCTGCGGCGAGGCGGCCATGACCCGTTGGGAAAACCTGCGGCCCGAAGTTGTGCTGGCCTTCGCCTGGATGACCATCGGCGGCTCCATCATCGCCTATTCCAGCTATTTCTGGCTGCTGGCCCATGTTTCCATCGCCACTGCCGTCTCCTATGAGTATGTGGTGCCGGTCATCGGCATTTTTCTCGGCTGGTGGCTGGGCGGAGAAACTATTTCAGGCCGTATGATCCTGGCCTGTTGCCTGACAGTGGGCTCGGTTTTTTTCGTGCTTTGGCACAAGCACAATAAATAGAATATGTTCAGATTGAAAATGGGCAACTGCCCCGCGACCGCGAGAGCGGGCGGCTGCTCCCGGCCCCGTGGAAACCGCATTTTTTCGCGGGATTTCCCCGAGTATTTCGCGTCTTGCCGGTGGAAAGCGTCCGGTGTACAATTCTTTCAGTTCTGACCCGGCTGAAGGCTTGACAAAGCTAATAAGAAATGAATATCATTTTCATTAAATCAAGGGGCCGAGTTCAGAAGTCCTCAACAACGGAAGCGAGCCGCGCTTCTTCACTATAAGGATAAAGGAAAGTATCATGGAAAGTCTGATTAATAAGAAAGTGGAACCCTTCACCGTCCAGGCCTTTCACAACGGCGAGTTGAAGGGTGTCAGCGATACGGATCTGCAGGGGCATTGGTCGGTCATTTTCTTCTATCCGGCGGACTTCACTTTTGTCTGCCCCACAGAACTGGAAGACCTTTCCGACCATTACGACCAGTTCCGGAAACTGAATTGCGAAATTTACTCCGTGTCCACGGACAGTGCCTATGTGCACAAAGCCTGGGCCGACGCCTCCAAAAGCATCGCCAAGATCCGCTATCCCATGCTTTCGGACAGCGCCACCTGGCTTTCCCGCTTTTTCGGGGTTTACATTGAAGAGACAGGCCAGGCCCTGCGCGGCACTTTCATCATCAACCCCCAGGGCGAAATCAAAGCCTATGAGGTGCATGACCTGGGCATCGGCCGCAATGCCGACGAACTGGTGCGCAAGCTGGAAGCCGCGCAATTCGTCGCCGAGCACGGCGACCAGGTCTGCCCGGCCAAGTGGAAGCCCGGCGCGGCGACCTTGAAGCCCGGTCTGGATCTGGTGGGCAAACTGTAGGCGGCAGACGCGCCTTTTTGTCGCTGGCGGCGTTAAACCGCGCGGCCCGGTTTGGTCACGTAGTAAGCTGCGTTCCCGCGCCGGGCCGCTTGTTTGCCTTGACGGCGAGCAAAAAATCACGCCTGCCGGATGCATGGTGTAACGAAAAAGCCCGGCGTGATCTCTCACGCCGGGCTTTTTCGTTACTCACTAATCATTTTGCTCAGCTTAGGGCATGTTGACACTACATTCTTTTGCCCGCTGGCTTTGTCGAACTTCGCCTTTTATTCCAGTCGCGCCAGCCGTTCACAGCTCTGCTGTGTTACGGATAGCGACAGTGATTTCGATGAGAGGAGTTTTGTGTAACTCATTGCTGTCCTCATCCGTAGCTTCCTTCGTCGCAACGGCTGAAGCGAGTACCAGAAGAGTACACTCCTTTCATAAAAGGCTTGTTCTCCTTGCCGGCAAACAAAATCCCAGTAGTGTCAACAGGCCCTGGAGCAATTTCACTTTAAAATTGCCCGCCACGAAGGCGTAAGTGCAATTTATTCGCGCTGTTAAGCGCCGAAGTGAGAGTCTTTAAAGGTTAAGAATGTAGATTCTTAACGTGAATCCGCTCTAGGAGCTGTTTCTAAATAAGTATTTTCGTTCTCTGCCAAGGAAGGCGAGTCCTGGGCGAAGGGAGTATATTCAAATATATTCGACCTTCGCACGGGGCGAGCCTAACGCAGGCAGAGGGCGAAAGGACAATTTAGAAATAGCTCCTAATGGCCGCGCAGCATCTTGACCGAGCAGAACTTCCCGCACATAGCGCAGACTTCCTCGCTCTTGTGGGCCTCGCGGCGCTTGGCGAGCTGGTCCGGGTCCAAGGCCGCCCTGGACATGCCTTCCCAGTCCAGAGCCTTGCGGGCCGCGTTCATGGCGGCTTCGCGTTCGACGGCCCTGGGGCGGCCCAGGGCCACTTCGCCCACATGGGCGGCCACGCGCGAGGCCATCACCCCGGCGCGCACGTCGTCCACGTCCGGCAGCGTCAAATGCTCGGCCGGGGTCAGATAGCAGAGAAAGTCCACACCGGCTTCCACGCCCAGAGCGCCGCCGATGGCCCCGGCGATGTGGTCATAGCCGGGCGCGCTGTCGCAGCACAGCGGCCCCAGCACATAGAGGGGCGCGTTGTTGGTCAGGCGCTTGATGCCCTGGATCTGGGTGCGCACCTGGTTCAGCGGCACGTGGCCCGGACCTTCGATCATGCACTGCACGCCCTTTTCCAAGGCGTATCTGGCGAGCTGCCCCAGGTTGATCACTTCTTCCCACTGGGCGGCGTCGCCGGCGTCCACGCCCGCGCCGGGGCGCAGGCCGTCGCCCAGGGACAGAGTGACGTTGTAGGGCAGGCAGATGTCCAGCAGGCGGTCGAAATATTCCAGCAGCGGATTTTCACGGCCATTTTCCAGCATCCAGCGGGCCAGCATGGAGCCGCCGCGCGAAACAATGCCCAGCACACGGTTGTCCTTGACGGCCAGTTCCGCGCCGCGCCGGGAAAGTCCGCAGTGCACGGTGACGAAATCCACGCCCTGGCGGGCCTGTTTTTCGATCTCAGCGAACAGGTCGTCCGGCTTCATGCTGCTGATGTCGCGCTCGGCGTCCAGGATCTGCTGGCCCACGGCATACATGGGCACCGTGCCCAGGGGCAGGGGGCAGGCCTTGAGCATGCCCGCGCGGATGGCGTCCAGGTCTCCGGCAATGGACAAGTCCATGACCGTGTCGGCCCCGGCGTCCAGGGCGGCTTTGATTTTGCGGTTTTCGGTTTCCGGGCAGTTGCAGAGCGGCGACGTGCCGAGGTTGGCGTTGACCTTGATCCGGGAGGGCTGGCCCACCAGGATGGGCCTGAGTCCCTCATGGGCCGGGTTGCCCAGAAGCACCATGCTGCCCTCTTCCAGGGCGCTGGTGATGGCTTCGGGGGCCAGGCCCTCCTCCTGGGCCAGGGCGGCCAAATGCCGGTCGAGCAGGCCGCGCAGGGCGGCGTTTTTCGAGCAGAGCGAAGATGACATGAGTGCCTCGCGGGTTGCGACGCAGGGCGCAAAAAAAGCCACAACCTGCGGGGAAAGCGGGTGCGGCTGCAGCTTCCCTCCGGCAGTGCGAACTGCGTCAGGTTCACAGGGTCTGGGGCTGATTCCCCACTCTCAGCCGCCCTGGACGTGTTTTCGCAAAACACATCCCGCGCGGCTCCCCTAGCTCCCGTCATCTATAGCTTGGCCCCGTGGCGCTGTAAAGGACTTTGTGCGCGTGCTCAACGGGCCGCGCCGCCCGCCGTTGGCCGAGGATCGTTGCCCGCAGGGGGGCTTGCGCCCCGCCTCCCCTCGGCGAAAGGCCTACGCTGTCTTGCGCGCCAGCCAGGCACACAGTTTCCGTCTGAGAGTCCGGGGATCAATGGGCTTGGTGATATGGTCGTTCATGCCCGCTTCCAGGCTTTTTTCACGGTCGCCGCTCATGGCATGGGCCGTCATGGCGATAATCGGCGGCTCGGACGGTCCTATTCCCGGCAGCGCGCGGATTTTGCGGGTGGCGGTCAGTCCGTCCATGATGGGCATCTGAATGTCCATGAATATCAGGTCAAAGGACTGTCCTCGGCAGAGCTCCACGGCCTCGGCCCCGTCCTTGGCGAGGGCGACCCGCATGCCCAGGCTTTCCAAGAGATTGAGGGCCACTTCCTGGTTGATTTCATTGTCCTCGGCCAGAAGGACGCGCCCGCCCGCCACGGCGCGCGTATCGTCGGGTTCGTCCCGCTCCATGCTCCCGCGCAGGGGGATGGGAGGCAGGTCAAGGCCCAGGGCCGCCACGACGGCATTGCGCAACGAGGCCCGCCAGACGGGCTTGGGCAGGATGCGCGTCCCGGCGTCCAGGCCGGGTGCGTCGTGGTACTGATCCATATAGGAAGCCGGAACCAGCAGCAGCCTGGGCAGAAGGCCGTTGCTGAGCCGCCCCAGAGCCGCCGCGCAGTCCAGGCCGCCCGCTCCCGGCAGATAATGGTCCACCAGGGCCAGGTCGAAGGGCGCGCCCTCCGCCAGGGCCGCGCGCGCCGCCTCCAGGGCCGCCGTGCCGGAATCCACGGTGCGCACCGTCATGCGCAGGTCGTCCAGCAGGCGCGCCAGCACGTCGCGGCATGCGGGGGAACCTGCGGCCAGCAGCACGCGCCCGCCGCGAAATTCCCTCGGGGCGGCGTCCACGGGCGCGCCGTCGCCGAGGCCCAGAACGGCGGTAAAGACAAAGACGCTGCCCTTGCCCGGCTCGCTCTCCACCCGGATCCGGCCGTCCATCATGCCCACCAGACGCTCGCAGATGGCGAGCCCCAGGCCGGTGCCGCCGTAGCGCCGGGTAGTGGAGGTGTCCACCTGCTGGAAGGCTTGGAACAGCGTGCCGGCCTGTTCCCTGGTCAGGCCGATGCCCGTGTCGCGCACCTCCACCCGCAGGCGCGCCTGATGCGCGTCTTTGGACTCCAGGTATACGCTGACGGTCACCGATCCCTGATGGGTGAACTTGAGAGCGTTGTTGGCGAGATTGGTCAGCACCTGCGAAAAGCGCAGCCTGTCGCCCACCAGAGCGTAGGGCACGTCCGGCCCCACGTAGAAGAGCAGCTCAAGGCCCTTCTCCGCGGCGCTGAAAACGAGCAGGTCCGCAAGATTTTCCAACACTTCCGAAAGGAGAAAAGGCGCGTTTTCCATGGTCATGCGCCCGGCTTCGATTTTGGAAAAGTCGAGAATGTCGTTGAGCAGGCCCAGCAGATTGCGCGCGGCTTGCCGGGTGCTTTCCAGATAGTGGCGCTGGCGTTCGTCCACGCGGGTCTGGAGCAGCAGGTGGGTCATGCCCAGAATGGCGTTCATGGGCGTGCGGATTTCGTGGCTCATGCGCGCCAGAAAGTCGCTTTTGGCGCGGGTGGAGGCCTCCGCCGCCAAGCGCGCGGCCCTGAGTTCGGTGATGTCTTGAAGCCAGATCAGCTGAGCCGGATTGCCCCGGTAATTGATGGTGCTGATGCCGGCGAGGGTTTCCCGGCACGGGCCGTCCGGAGCGTCCAGCCGCCGGACGGCCATGGGAACGTTGACCGCCGGGAGGCCTTGCTCTGCTCCGGCGCAGAGATCGAGATAGCCCTGATAATCCGCCCAGATGCCCGAGCAGTTTTCCCCTGCGGCCAAGCCTGTCAGGCGCGCGGCCGAAGGGTTGAGCATGCGCGCCTTGCCCTCGCCGGTACAGATCAGCATGGCCGAGGGCGCGGCCTCTACCACGTCGCTCAAGAGGCGGCGCTCGTTTTGCAGCGTCGCCTCATAGGCGCGGATTTCCCGCAGGTCGTGCACCGAGGCGAAGTAGCCCCGGCCCAGGGATGAGGTCAGCCGCACCATCACCCCTTCGCAGGGCAGCGGGCTGCCGTCGGCGTGGCGGAACATCCAGCATGCGTGCACCATGCCTTTTCGATCGCAGAGAGAGAAAACACGCGCCAGGGCCCGGGCGGTGGGCGTGCCGTCCTCCTGCAGGGGCGGCTGCAGTTCCTTGATGCGCGCCAGCGCCTCCTCCTTGGAGCCCACGCCCAGCCACTTGACCGCGGCCGCGTTGCAGTCCCGGAGCTTGTGGTTTTCATCCCAGATGAAGAACGTCTCCCCGGCGCTGTCGAAAATGAGGCGCTGCCAGAGTTCGGTTTTGTAGGCGGCGCCCACGTCGTGAAAAGCCAGAATGGAGCCCGTGGCCGCGCCGTCTTCCAGAATGGGGGCGATGCTGCCGTCCACCAGCACGATGGAGCCGTTTTTGTGCAGAAAGGATTTCAGGCTGAAACGCATGCTCTCCGACCCCAGCCGCGCCCGGCAGAGCGTGCAGCTCTCCTTGGGATTGAGCGAGCCGTCAGGGAGGATGGGATGCAGGGTTTCATGCAGGTTTCTGCCGATCAGCTCGTTTTCCGCATAGCCCAGCATGGCCTGGGCGGCGCTGTTGGCAAAACTGATGGCGCCGTCTCTGTCCGTGCCGATGATGCCGTCGCTGGTGGCGTTGAGCAGGCGCAGGCTGTGCGCCTGGGAGGCTCTCAACTGGCGGGTGCGTTCCTCCACGCGTCGTTCCAGGCTGTCGGCCAGATGCTGGAGCGCGTCGCGCGCGGCGTTGCGCTGGTCAACACGCCGCAGCAGCCGCATGCAGAACCAGGCCACGCCCAGAATGCAGAACAGAGCGAAGAGAACGTGCAGCAGGGTGATTTTGCCGCTCAGCGCCTCTTGCATCCGGGCCATTTCCGCCAGCGGCGGACTGACGCTGAGCCCGCCGATCACCTCGCCTTCCCTGTATCCCTGAACCGCATGGCAGGTCAGACAACTCTTTTCGGCCCGCAGGACATGGATCAGGCGGACGCGCTGTTGCCCGCCCGTATCGTCCCGGCCGAGCTTTTCCTCGCCGCCGTTGCGGATCAATTCCTCCAGGGCGGCGGCTTCCCACGGGTCGGCCTGATTCGCGGGCCTGATGGGCCTGAGGCTCACCAGCCGCCCCTGGCCGGTGGAAGCCTTCATCCAGCGTTCCTGCACCAGGCGGAAGGCATAGGCCGGGTTGATGCGGGTGACGGCCATGCCGTTGCTCAGGGTGAAATCGCGGTTTTCAGGGGCCAGCCAGGGATTGGGGGGCGTGCCCGGGGTCACCGGCGCGTAAAGCCCGCCGAGATCGGCCACCCAGGCGCGCAGGGCCAGATCCTTGCTGATGGACAAACGGGCGAGCTTGACCGCGTGGTCGCTGGTCTGGCTTGCGAGCAGGCTGGAAAAACTCCAGCAGGAAAAGGCGGACAGGACCAGAATGCCCAGGCAGAGAAGGCTCGCGCCCAGCAGGACACGGCGGCGTTCCATCTGTATGCATGTCTTGCCCGGGGAAGTAACGGCCATGGCATCCTCACCGACAGGGGATTCCAAACGGGGCGCATCCGTTGTGGAATTGAATAAGTATGAAAGAGGACAGCGCGATTACTTTAGCCCCTGGTGGAGCTTCAGGCAAGGCCGCCGCGCGCGGGGCTAAAAAATATACCGGCTCGGGCCGCTGCGGAGCCTCCCGGACGGATTCGCCCCAGAGGCGGGCCTTTTCCGTCTCCCGGAAGCCCGCCCGCGCCGGAAGCCCCAGGGGCCTGCATGCGTAAAGCCTCCGGGCCCGAAGGGCTGGACCCGCTTCGGCGCGGGCGGCGCGCCTTGCAATCCCCCCACGCCTGGAATACACCACTGCAATGCAGTGCAAGCGTTTGTTCAGCCCTCTTACCTGGCCGGTCTTCTCCTTTCTGGGAGCCATCGCCCTGGGCACCGTGCTGCTCTGCCTGCCGCCGAGCTGGCATCCGGGCCGGGAACTGCAGACCCTGGACGCCTGCTTTCTGGCGACCTCGGCGGTCTGCGTCACCGGGCTCACGCCCGTGGACATCAGTTCGGTGCTCAGCCCCTTCGGCCAGGGCGTGCTGCTCTTCCTGATCCAGTTGGGCGGCCTGGGCGTCATGACCTATACGAGCATCATCTTTCTGCTCTGGCGCAACAACGTGCCTTTTACCAACCGCGAGGCGGTCAGCCAGGCCCTGCTGGGCGGCGATTTCAATCTGGCGGCTTTTGTGCGCCAGGTGCTGGCCCTGGTTTTCAGTATCGAAGCCCTTGCCGCCATGCTGCTCTATCTGCATGATCCCCGCTTTTTTCACCCCTTCAGCGCGGTTTTCCACGCTGTTTCCTCCTTCTGCAACGCGGGCTTCGCCCTGAGCCCCGACAATCTGATGCCCTTCCGCGATGATCCGGTGGTCAACCTGGTGATCGCGGGCAGCGTCATTCTGGGCGGCATCGGCTTCGGCGTGCTGCGGGAATTCCTGGGCCTGCTCAGCGGCGGCAGGTTCGGCGCCCCTGTGCATCGCTTGAGCCGTTTCAGCCGCCTGGTGGTCAAGACCAGCCTGTTTCTGATCGTGGCGGGCACCGTGCTGATTTTCTGCATCGAATTTTTCCGGGCGGGCAACGAGCAGAGCGTGGGCGACGGCTTCGACCTGGCGATTACCTCCTTTTTCCAGTCCGTGATCGCGCGCACCGCCGGTTTCAACAGCGTGGACATGGCCGCTCTGAGCGAGGCGAGCCTCATGGTGCTCATGGCCCTGATGTTCATCGGCGCCGGGCCCGGCTCCTGCGCGGGCGGCATCAAGGTGGTCACCTTCCGGGTGCTCACGGGCTACGTGGCCGCCCAGTTTCGCGGCGACCGGCAGATCGTGCTGGAAGGACGCGGCGTGACCAGGGGCAACGTCACCCGCGCCCTGACCCTCTTTTTTCTCTATTCCATGCTCATCGCGGTTTCGACTTTTCTGCTGAGCATTACGGAAAACGGCATTCTGCACCGCACCGGGCGCGAGGGCGTCTCCATGCTGCGCCTGCTTTTCGAAACCGTGTCCGCGCTGGGCACCGTGGGCCTTTCCGTGAACCTGACCCCGGATTTGAGCGCGGAAGGCAAAATGATTATCATCTTCAACATGTTCGCCGGACGCGTGGGCCTGCTCAGCCTGCTCATGGCCGTGCAGAGTTTGCAGCCGAAGAAGGCGTATACCGTAGCCGAAGCCCAGCTCCCCATCGGCTAAACAGGCGGCCTTTTCGCCGCTGACCGCGTCAGGCCTCGTTTTTTATTCCGGTTGTGAACCGAAGAGTTCACGCCCTTCATAAAAAATTTGCCTTCCTTGTCAGCGACGAAAAATCCACCTGTTTCAAATGTGGAAGAAAGGAAATCACATGCCTGAAAAAAAACTGGAGATCGGGATCATCGGCCTCGGCAAGTTCGGCCTGCGCATGGCTACCACCCTGGTTTCCCTGGGGCATACCGTGGTGGGCATCGACATGTCCGAAACCCGCGTGCAACTGGCCGAAGAGACTCTGAACTCGGTCTATCGGGCCGACGCCACCAATATCAGCGTGCTGCGTTCCCTGCACATCCAGGATCTGGACTGGGTGGTGATCAGCGTGGGGCAGAGCGTGGAGCAGTCCCTGAACGTCACGCTCAACGTGCAGGAACTGGGCGGCCCCAAAATCCTGGTCAAGGCCTCCAACGAGGAACACCGCAAGATTCTCCAGCGCCTGGGCGTGGACCGCGCCCTGGTGCCGGAAACCGACGCGGCGGTCATGGCAGCCCATCAGCTTACTTATCCGGGCATGCTGGACCTGATCCCCAAATACGGGGGCATCGCCATCCAGGAATTGCGCGTGGACCACTGGGACGGCAAAACCCTGGTGGACCTCAACCTCATGCAGCGTTTCAATGTGATGGTCATGGGCATTCGCCCGGTGGGCGAGCGTTCTTTCATTTTCGTGCCCCCGGCGCGCACGGTGCTGCATCGCGGCGACACCCTGGTGGTGGCCGGGCGGGCGGATTCCATGGGCGATCTGCAGCCGTAGGTGTAATGTTTCAACAGGCTGTTCACTCTGTCCTCGGCCCGGTTTGCTGTTGTCCGCTAATTCCGGCTTTACCGACTTGAGGCAGGATGAACAACCTGTTGAAACATTACACCTGGAGCATTTCAACGTTGAACTGCTCTGGAACTTTTCGTTTATTTCGAGCCGATGAAGCAGCGTCCCGCGAATTTTCGCGGGACGCTGCCGTTGGGGGAGGCCGCGGTCTTCTTTCAGGACCGGAATGCGTCCGGAATACGGCGGCTTCAGCGCCGCATGCCGGCGGTGGGCAGATCCTCCCACAGCACGGCGGCCACATGCTCCTCGGGATGGTGCCGGGTGGCCAGGCTCACGCCGAACACGCCCAGCGCGCTGAAAAGAAAGCCGAACAGGGTCTGGTCGAAGTCCAGGCCCAGATAGGGCCAGAGCACTGTGGAGACCAGGCCGCCCAGCATGCCCGCCATAACCCCGGCGCGGGTCAGGCCGCGCCAGAGCATGGTGGCGAGGAAAGGCAGCACGATGGTGGTGGCCGTCAGGCGCAGGGCCCACTGGTAGATGGCGATGATGCCCGTGAAGTTGAAGGCCACCCACAGCGCGGCCAGGGCCACCAGGGCCACGGTGAGCCGCGAAACCAGCATGAGCCGCCGGTTGTCGGCCTTGGGATTGATGAGCTGGCGGTAGAAATCATGGGTCAGGTTGGACGAGCCCTGCAGGATGAAGGAGTCTGCCCCGGTCACCAGCGCGGCCAGCAGGGCGCAGTAGATCAGGCCGCCCACGTAGGGGGGCAGCAGATCGCGCGTCACGGTGGAAAAGATCAGGTCCGGGTTGATGTCCGGGGGCAGGAACTGCCGGGCGGCCAGGCCGATGAGAATGGGGCAGACAAAGACCCCGCAGCAGATCAGCACGCCCAGGGTATTGGCGTTGAGCGAGACCTTTTCGGACTTGGCGGCGAAGATGCGCTGCCAGGAGGATTGCCAGACCAGATAAAAAGGCCCCACGGAGATGAAGAACAGGGCCGCCTCCTTGGCCCCGTATGGTCCCGAGGGCGAGAGAAATTCCGGCGGGGTGGCGGCCAGCATGGGCCCCATGCCCCCGGCCAGGCTCACGGAGGCCACGGCCAGGATGACGATGCCCGTGATGATCAGTACGGCCTGGAGGGCGTCGGTGACGATGGTGCCGGGCAGGCCGCCCAGCACGGTGAAGGCCAGCACCAGCACGGCCGAGAGAACCAGCGCGTTGCCCACGTCCATGCCGAAGCAGGCCGACCAGATGGTGGACATGGCAAGATACTGCATGGCCGTGGTGGGAATGGCGTAGACCACGGCCGAGAGCAGGGAGGGAATGATGCCCGCGCGCACGCCGAAACGCTGCCCGAAAAGGTCGGCCAGGGTGTAGAGGCGCTGGCGGCGCAGGGCGCGGCCGAAGGCCAGGATCAGAATCAGGGTGAAGATGACGCTGGCAAGGCTGAAACGGATATAGCCCGAAGCCCCCACCTGGAAGCCCAGGCCCACGGTGCCGATAAAGACCGAAGCCCCGCACCAGGTGCTGATGACCGTGCCCACAATGGGCCAGAAGCCCATGCTCCAGCCGCCGATAAGATAGTCGTCGGCGTTCTTGACCTTCAGGAAATAGTAAAAGCCGATGCCGAACATGATCAGGAAATAGACGATGATGTAGCCGAGATACCAGCCCATGGAATCCTCCTCGTGCTGTGGCGCCGCCCGTCCGGGCGGCTTTTCATGTGGGGAGCGGAAACCGTCAGTCCTTCAGAGCGCCCCAAACCGGGCGGCCCATGCTGATCACGGAGACGATGTTGACTTTGTTGATGTCTTCCGGCGCAACGGCGCGCGGGTCCGCATCCAGAAAGGTGAAGTCGGCCAGCTTGCCGGGTTCGATGCTGCCTCGCCGGTCTTCCTCGAAGCACATGGCCGCCGCATGGGTGGTGTAGGCGCGCAGGGCGTCCAAAACGCGCACGCGCTGGTCCGGGCCCAGCAGGCGGCCCGCGCGTGTGCGCCGGTTCACGGCGGTGTGGATGGATTGCATGGTCATCTGCGGCAGCACCGGGGTGTCGGCGTGCAGGGAGAAGGGCAGGCCCAGGCGCGTCGCGCCACCGCAGGGGTCAATGCGCGCGGCGCGCTCCGGCCCGAGAAAGATGTCGTGGTGGCGGTCGCCCCAGTTCCAGACGTGCAGGCCGAAAAAGGAGGGCCACAGGCCCACGGCCTTCATCCGCGCCAGTTGTTCGTCCGACGCCATCTGGCAGTGGATGAGCAGGTGGCGGGGGTCCCTGCGGGGACAGCGGGCCTGGGCTTTTTCCACGGCGCGGACGGCGGCTTCGACAGCGCCGTTGCCGTTGCCGTGGATGACGGCCTGCTGGCCCGCGCTGTGAGCTTTGAAGACGGCGTTCTCCAGTTCTTCCTGGGGAATGATGGGGGCGGGCCGCGTTTCGGGGCGGCTGTGATAGCCCTCGGGCACGGCAGCGGTGTAGGCCTGGATGGAGCCGTCCACGAGCAGCTTGATGCCGTGGAAGCGCAGCAGGGGCGAACCTGTTCCGGCCAGCAGGCCCGTTTCCAGCACCCGCTCAAACCAGTCCGCGAACACGGGCATGTGCACATGGAGGTGCAGGCGGCCCTCAATCTCCAGCCCGGCCAGAGCCTCGTAAACCATCCAGGGCGTGAGCCCGCCCAGGCCCGCGCCGCCGCCGATGCAGGCCGTGAAGCCCTGGGCGTTGTAGCTTTCCACGGCGCGGAGCAGACCCTGTTTCAGGGCTGTGGTTGTCACGGGCGGCAGCTTGCCCAGGGCTTCCAGGGCCAAAGTTTCGGTGATCAGGCCGTTGGGGCGGCCGTTTTCACAGACCGCGTCCGGATTGTCCGAAGGCCGGTCCGGGGGAATGCCCAGCAGGCCGTACATGCGGCTGTTGACGTAGGCCGCGTGGATGGAGATGTGCAGCAGCAGCGCGGGCCTGTCCGGAAAAAGGGCGTCCATTTCGGCCAGGTTCGGGCCGCGCTGTTCGGCAACGGCCGTGTCGTCGAAACCGTAACCCATGGGAACGGGCTGATCCTGCTCCCGGCCGTGCCGTTGCAGAACGTCCAGGGCCGAGGCCAGGTCGGCCGTGCCGCCGCAGTAGGCATAGGGGGCCCAGGCGGCAAGCATGTCCGGGTGGCTGTGGGTGTCGATGAAGCCGGGATAGACGACCAGCCCGTCCAGATCCGTTTCTTTCAGGCGCGGGCCGCCCAGGCGGCGCAGCTCCGCCGCCCCGCCCACGGCTTCAATGCGGCCGCCCGCCGCCAGAACGGCTTCAGCCGTGCGGTCCCCGGCGTCCAGCGTGACGATGCGGCCATTGTGGTACAGGGTCTTTTCGCAACATTGCATACGGCACCTCGTGTGGAGCGGAATTTCGGACCGCGCGGAGGGCGGCCCGTACTCCGCATGGAGCAAGGGAGGTGCCAGAAATTGTTCTGAAAAATACTTTTATAAAACAGAGAGTTATTATGAAGAAAGGAGAAGGGTGGCGCTGCTTTGTATGAAAATTTATTCAAAACTTGTCTTTGATTTTGAATAAATATAGCTTTGTATACAAAGCCGTGGAGGCGCGTATCCGCGCCTGATGAAGGAGTCCCGCCATGCTGTCGCCCGGCCAAGCGGCCCGTTTTTGCAACGGGGGGGCGCTGGCGCTCGACCGCCTGAATGAAACTTTGTGAAGGAGGACATTCCATGAAGCTGTATATTTCCGCCGACATCGAGGGAACGACCGGCATCGC
>OKSB01001436.1_pt1 | contig 23598 bp, 20 predicted proteins | sample 1601171 | NCBI WGS metagenome assembly OKSB01 (sample SAMEA3541496, study PRJEB24748) | human gut metagenome | biome: human gut; feature: human-associated habitat; material: faeces | place: China | collected 2012 | reverse complement strand
TCGGTTCCATATTAGGAATGAGGGCGTTCGTCAGGTCGCCGTACAGGAGACCATTGGTAAAGAAGCTGATCGTGTGCAAGGCCGTCGTGCTGCGGTTGAGGGCAATGACGAAGAGACCGTCTTTGGCAGGCTTGCCGAAGACATCACGGCCGCCTTCGATGACGCGGCAGTACACATAGAGGTCGCCCTTGCTGTAGAGGGGAATAAAACGGCCCGTCTGCAAGGCGTCATTGTGGCGCCGCAAGGCGGTCAGGCGCTTCGTCCAGCGCAGGAGGCTCTTGTCTTCGTGGCCCCACGGGTACGTACGCCGGTTGTCCGGATCTTTGCCGCCCACTTGGCCGGCTTCGTCGCCGTAATAAATACACGGTGCGCCAGGCATGGTAAACTGCCAGGCCGAAAGGAGCTTCACCCGGCCTTTGGCAATGGATTCACCGCGAACCATGCCCTTTTCGCCGCTCATGACGGTGAGAATCCGTTCGATATCATGACTGCTAATGAGATTGAGCATGGCATAGGCGTTTTCCATGGGGTAATTTTCCATGAGCTGCCAAATTTCCTGGCCCAGGCGCGTGCCGTCTTTACGGCCTAAGACGAAATCGACGACCATGGCCCGCAGGACGTAGTTCATGGCGCTGTCAATGTCGTGACCGCACAGGTATTCCCGCTGTTCGCTATAGCTGATCTTATTGGATGCGTCTTCCCAGACTTCACCGATGAGGACGGCGTCGGGATTTTCTTCCTTCAGCGTTTTGTAGAAATTGCGCAGGAAGGGCACGGGCAGTTCGTCAATGACGTCCAGGCGCCAGCCGCTAATACCGGCGCGGAGCCAGTGGCGCAGGACGCTGTTTTCGCCGTTGATGATAAAGTTCATGTACGACGGGTTCGTTTCGTCTACGTCGGGCAGGTCCTTGACGCCCCACCAGGCTTCGTATTCGTCAGGATAGTCCGTAAAGCGGTACCACGAATAGTACGGCGATTCTTTGGACTGGTAGGCACCGAGCGACGGGTAATGGCCAAAGCGGTTGAAATAGATGCTGTCCGCACCGGTATGGCTGAAGACGCCGTCGAGGATAATGCGGATGCCCCGCTTTTTGGCAGCCTCGCAGAGGGCCGAGAATTCGTCGTTCGTGCCCAGGAAGGGATCAATTTTATGGTAATCGGCTGTGCCGTAGCGATGGTTGCTGCAGCTTTCAAAGACCGGATTCAGGTACAGTGCCGTAACGCCCAGGTCGGCCAGGTAATCGAGTTTCTGGCGGATCCCTTCAAGGTCGCCGCCGAAGAAATCGTACTGTACGACGTCACCGGTTTCCGTATTTTTGCAATAATAAGGCACGTCGTTCCAATCGCTGTGGATGACGGCACCGCTTTTCCCGCGCAGGTTTTCGCCGTGCTTGTGACCGCGGCAAAAGCGGTCCGGAAAGATCTGGTAGACAATGGCGTGCTTGAACCAGTCCGGCGTGTGGGAGTTTTTATCATATACAGTAATCTGATAGGCTGGCGGCACCGTGTCGTATTCGGCGCCGACGCCACCCAGATGATCCTGGTTATTGCCGTAGTAACGGACCTTTTCGTCCGTGGTGACGATGAAATAGTACCAGAGCAGGCAGCCTGTTTCCGGTACGGTCCAGGTGACGGTGAAATAGCCGTCCTTTGCTTCCATAGGCAGGAGCGTTTCGCCGTCGTTGCTCTTCCACAGGCGCACCTTAGCAGTGCACTCCGTAGCCGGCCGGCCGCCGATGCCGAGGCGCAGGGTCAGGCGTGTGCCTGTAGGAATGGCGCCAAAGCGGGAACGCCAGCGGCTGCTGTGTGAATCGTGATATAAACGTAATTCCATAAGTATTCCTCGTTTTCAAAGACCCCTGCCGCAGACGATGCCGGACAGGGGTCATAGACAGACTGTTTTACTTCTTCAATACGCGCTGGTACAAGTCAGCGTAGGCTTTGGCCGAACGGCTCCAGCCGTAATCGCTTTCCATGGCATTGCGGACGAGACTTTCCCAAACGACGCTGTCGGCATAATAGCCCAAGGCCCGTTTGATCGTAAAGAGCAATTCATGGGCATTGAAATTCTTGAAGGTCAGGCCGTTGCCCTGCTTCGTATACTTGTTGAAGGGAATGACCGTATCCTTCAGGCCGCCCGTTTCCCGGACGACAGGAATGGACCCGTATTTCAGGGCAATGAGCTGGCTCAGGCCGCACGGTTCGTAACTCGACGGCATGATGAAGATGTCCGAGGCTGCGTAGACCTGATGGGCAAGGCCTTCATTAAAGAGAATGTTCGCCGAGACTTTTGTCGGATAGCGCTGGGCCAGGTTGCGGAACGTATCTTCATAAGCCCAATCGCCGGTACCAACGAGGACAAACTGTACGTCTTCTGCCAGGAGTTCATCGATGATGCAGGTCACGAGGTCCAGGCCTTTATCGGCAACGAGGCGCGTTACCATGGCGATCATAGGCACGTTGCGGTTTACAGGCAGGCCCAATTCTTCCTGGAGCGCTTCTTTATTGACGTGCTTCCAAAGGGGGAAGTTAGCTGCCGTATACGGTGCCTTGATGAACGTATCCGTTTCCGGATTGTACACGTCTTCGTCGAGACCATTGATGATCCCTGTCAGGCGGTCTTTGGCATCGCGCAGGTAGCCATCGAGGCGTTCGCCAAAGTAGGGGTACATGATTTCCCGGGCGTAGGTCTTGCTTACTGTCGTAATGTAATCGGCGTAGACCATGCCGGATTTCATGTAGTTTACGCAGCCATCGCATTCGAGGTTGCCGTTGTCGAAGAGTTCCTGCGGCAAGCCGATAATGTCCTGCATGATGGATGGCGGATAAATCCCCTGGTATTTCAGGTTATGAATGGTGTAAATAATCTTCATATACTGGTAGAACGGATCGTGGGCAAAGTCTTCTTTCAGGAAGACACCCATGAGGCCTGTGTGCCAGTCATTACAATGAATGATGTCCGGCTGGAAGCCGATTTGCGGCAACATAGTCAGGACAGCCCGGCAGAAGTAGGCAAAGCGTTCGTCGTCGTCTTCAAAGCCATAGAGACGGTCGCGCTTGAAGTACCATTCATTGTCAATGAAATAGACCGTTACGCCGTCGATTTCGACGGCTTCCACACCAAAATACAGCTGGCGCCAGGCCAGGTTGACCATACCGTGGACGACAGGCTTCATCTTGGCCTGCCATTCTTCGCTGATCTGGCTGTATTTCGGCAAGACGAGCCGGACGTCCATCCCTTGTGCGGCCAACGCTTTGGGCAAGGAGCCCATGACGTCAGCCAAACCACCGGTCTTAATGAAAGGGACGGCTTCCGACGCCGCGAATAATACGTTAACCATTAAGTATCACCCTCTTTTATCTCAAACAAGTCAGGCGTTTTTAGCGCTTTTCTTTGTACTAGCCTTTTTTTTAGGAGCTGTGCTCTTTTTCGTCGTACCTGCTGTACGCTTGCTGCTCTTAGCCGCCGGACGGCGCCGTGCCGGCACAGACTGCACCAATTCCGGCAGGGCCTGGCCTGCTTCGGCTTCGGGCTTCAGTTCCAAATAAATCGTTGCCAACGGCGGCAGGGTCAGGCTCAGGGACTGGTCCATACCGTGCATGGCAATGTCTTCGGCTGTAAAGGCACCTTCATTGAGCACGTTCGAGCCGCCAAACTGTTCGGCATCACTATTGAGGACTTCCACGTACGTGCCCGGACGGGGTACACCAAAGCGGTAGTCATGCCGTACGACAGGCGTAAAGTTGCAAACGACGACGGTCATGCTCTGGCCATCGCGGCCACTGCGGTAAAAGGCAATGACGCTGTTATTGCAGTCGTCACAGCTAATCCACGAAAAGCCGGACCAGTCACAATCTTCTTCCCAGAATTCACGGTGTTTGCCGTAGAATTCGTTCAGTTCCCGAACGTAATTGTGCATGGCCAAGTGTTTTTCGTATTCCAGCAAATGCCAATCAAGGCTGTCATCGTATTTCCATTCGATGAACTGGCCGTAATCACTGCCCATAAAGAGCAGTTTTTTGCCCGGGTGTGACATCCAGTAGCCGTAGAAGGCACGCAGGCCGGCAAATTTCTGCCAGTAATCACCGGGCATTTTATCGAGGAGCGAGTGCTTGCCGTGTACGACTTCATCGTGCGACAAAGGCAGGACAAAGTTTTCCGAGAAGGCATAGCACAGGGAGAACGTAATCAGGTTCTGGTTATCCTTGCGGAACAAGGGATCCAGGGCCATATAGCGGAGCATATCGTTCATCCAGCCCATGTTCCACTTGTAGTTAAAGCCCAGGCCGCCTACATCGACGGGCTTGGTCACGAGGGGCCACGCCGACGATTCTTCGGCAATCATGAGGGCCTGCGGTACGTTTTCAAAGACGGCTTTATTGAGCTTGCGCAGGAAATCGATGGCTTCCAGGTTTTCCCGGCCGCCATATTTATTGGCCTGCCACTGGCCATCGCTGTGACCATAGTCGAGATACAGCATGTTGGCTACGGCGTCGATACGCAGACCGTCAATGTGGAACTGGGTCAGGAAAAAGAGGGCACTCGAAATGAGGAAGGACTGCACTTCTGTGCGGCCGTAGTCGAAATTCATGGTGTCCCATTCCGTGTTTTCTGCCAGCATGGGGTTGCCCGATTCGTAGAGCGGCTGGCCATCGAAGTGGCGCAAACCGTGAGCATCGCGGCAGAAATGGCCCGGTACCCAGTCGAGGATGACGCCAATGTCGTTGCGGTGGCACAGATCGACGAAGTACATGAAATCCTCTGGCGAGCCGTAGCGGCTGGTTACGGAGAAATAGCCCGTTCCCTGGTAGCCCCAGGAGCCGTCAAAGGGATATTCGCACAAGGGCATGAGCTCAATGTGCGTGTAGTGCATGTCCTTGACGTAGGCTACGAGCTGCTCTGCCAGTTCCCGGTAGGTCAGCATCTCCCCTTCGGCATTACGCTTCCACGAGCCCAGATGGACTTCATACGTCAGCATGGGCCGGCTGTACGAATCGTAGTCCTGGCGGCTGTCCATCCATTTGCGGTCCCGCCACGTATAGTGGAGCTTCGTCAGGCGCGATGCCGTGTTGGGCCGCACTTCCGAGCTAAACACATAAGGATCGCTCTTTAGGATCTGACTGCCGTCGGCACCTGTAATGGCATATTTATAGATATCCCCTTCTTGGAGACCGGGGATGTGGGTAACCCAGATTTCCCCATCAGAGCTGCTCCGCTCCATGGGGTTGGCACCGGCATCCCAGTTATTAAAATCGCCGACGACGCTCACCGCCAGGGCATGGGGTGCCCAGACGGCAAAGCGTACGCACGACTGGTGCTTGTACGCCGTAAAGTGGGCGCCCAGCATGCGATAGGCATTATAATTTGTTCCCTGATGAAACAAGTACGTACTAAATTCATCAATGGCGCTTATTTTCAATTACGACTCCTCCCCTGTGATACTCAGTGAATCATTTTCCTCAAGTGCCAGATATCGTTGGCATACTGCATGATCGTCCGGTCGCTGGAGAAATAGCCCGAATGGGCAATGTTGATGGCACTCGAATGGAGCCAATGACGGCGGTCGTGGTAACGGTTGGCAATTTCCACCTGGGCTTTACAGTACGGTTCGAAATCCTTGAGGACAAAGTATTCGTCGTTCCGGTCGAGGAGCGATTCGTACAGCATATCAAAGGTTTCGCCATAGCCCAGGGAGCCGTCGACGAGGCTGTTCATGACCTGGCGGATGTTTTCATCCTGGCCGTACATATTCCAGGCCGAATAGCCGCCGTGGATGTAGTAATCCATGACTTCGTTGGCTCTGAGGCCAAAGATAACACAGTTGTCATCGCCTACTTCGCGATGGATTTCGACGTTGGCCCCGTCCATGGTGCCCAGCGTAATGGCGCCGTTCATCATGAATTTCATATTGCCTGTGCCGGACGCTTCCTTGCCGGCTGTAGAAATCTGTTCGCTCACGTCGGCTGCCGGGAAGAGAATCTGTCCCAGGGAGACGTTGTAGTTTTCCAGGAACAGGACCTGCATCTGCTTGCTCACGCGGCGATCCGTATTGACCATGCGGGCGACGACGTTGATCAGACGGATGGTCTGCTTTGCTTCGCCGTAGCGGGCTGCGGCCTTGCCGCCAAAGAGGAAGGTCCGAGGCGTAATCTGGACTTTGGGATTATCACGCAGGAAATAATACAAGTGCATGACGTGCAGGATGTTGAGCAGCTGCCGTTTGTACAAGTGGATACGCTTGATCTGGACGTCAAAAATGGACGATGTATCGACGGTCATGGCGTATTTCTTTTTAATATAGTCAGCCATGATTTCTTTGCGTGTCTTCTTGACCTGGCCCAGCTGTTCCAGGAAGGAACCGTCGCTGGAATAGCCTTTGAGGTCTAAGAGGCGGCGCGGATCACGGCGCCAGTCCGTTCCGATCGTATCATCCAGGAGGTCTGCCAGCTGCGGGTTCGACTGGATGAGCCAGCGGCGATGAGAAATACCGTTGGTCTTGTTGGAGAAACGGGCCGGGAAGCACGTGTAGAACTGATGGAGTGTCGAGTCCTTCAGGATCTGCGAGTGGATTTCGGCTACGCCGTTAACGCTGTGGCTGCCCAGGACGGCCAAGTGGGCCATGTGGACCTGTCCATCCCAGAGGATGGCAACATTGCGGGCCATGTCTTCGTTGCCCGGGTAGCGTTTGCGGACCTCTTTGAGCCAGCGCCGGTTGATTTCATCGACGATGAGGTAAATGCGCGGCAAGAGCTCTTTGAACATGGGAATAGACCATTTTTCCATGGCTTCCGGCAAGACCGTATGGTTCGTATAGGCTACGGAACGGACCGTTACCTTCCACGCGTCTTCCCAGTTCATACCTTCTTCGTCCATGAGGATCCGCATCAATTCGGGGATGATCAGGGCCGGATGGGTATCGTTAATGTGCAGGGCAATGTAATGATCGAAATCATACATGCTTTCTTTGATTTTCTTCTTATAGTAGCGGACGATAGACTGCAGGCCTGCGGAAACCATGAAGTATTCCTGCATGAGCCGCAGTTTGCGCCCTTCTTCTGTGCTGTCCTCCGGATAGAGGAAACGGGAAATGAGCTGGACGCTGTTCTTATAGCGGAAGGCGCGGTGCCGGTCGCCCATAGAAAGTTCCCGGTACATGTCTTCCCGCGAGTATTCAGCCCGCCACAGGCGCAGGGTGTTGACCGTATGGTTGTGGTAGCCGATAACCGGTACGTCGTACGGTACGGCACGGACGGAAGAATATTTTTCGTATACACATTCCAGGTTGCCTTCGCCGTCCGGACGCATGTAGGCGTTGCCGCCAAAGCGCACGTTTACGGCCTTGTCGACTTTCTTTACTTCCCACGGGAAGCCGTTGACGAGCCAGTTATCCGGCAATTCTACCTGCTGGTCGTCAATGATACGCTGGTTGAAGAGCCCGTACTGGTACCGGATGCTGCAGCCATGGCCCGGCAGCTGCAGGGCTGCCAGGGAGTCGATGAAACAGGCTGCCAGACGGCCGAGGCCGCCGTTGCCCAAACCAGGGTCCCGTTCTTCCGGGATGATTTTATCCAAGTCCCAGCCCAGATCCTTCAGGCCGGCACGGCAAACATCTTCCATGCCGACGCCGATGAGGTTGGACTGGAGCAGGCGTCCCAGTAAAAATTCAATAGAAAAATAATAGACTTGTTTTGCCTTTTCTTCGGCATAGATCTGGTTCGTCCGGATCCAGTCTTCACTTACCAAGTCGCGGACCATATAGGCCACGGTCTGATAGACTTCGTTTGGCGTCAGGTCCTGCAACTCTTTTTCCCACAAGATATGGGCTTTTACGGTAAATATTTTTTTGAATTCTTCCTTATCCTGCCATGTATTCACTGATGTCAAAACTCCTTTTTAGATGACGGAACAATTCCCGATGCACAAAGGATTTTCTCTTGTTCCAGACAATGCAGCTTCCGGCTGGATTACGGCTTCCTTATCGCAGACGACGTAATCCAAGTGCGCATCGTCGCCGATATCTGAATGCTGCATGATAATACTGTTGCGTACGACCGCGTTCTTTCCTACGTGTACCTTACGGAAAAGAACAGAATTTTCTACGCGGCCTTCAATAACGCAGCCATTTGCAATGATGGAGTTGCTAACCCGCGATTCTTCCATGTATTTGGCCGGCGCTTCATCCTTGATCTTAGTGTAGATGTGGCGCTGGTTTTGCAAAAAGAGGTGACGCCAAATACTCAGATCCAAAAGATCCATATTGACGTCGAAATAGGAACGGATAGAATCGACGCGTTTCGCATACCCTTTATAATTATAGCCAAAAATGCGCAGGCGGTCTACATTGCGCAAGAGGACCTCACTGACGAAGTCGTGATAGCCCTGGGCAAAAGCCCGGCGTACGCAGTGCTGGAAAATCTGGTTATCGATGAGGATCTGGTGCTGGTAGACGTTGTCGCCGCTGAGCGTGCCAATCTGTTCCTTCATGCCCGTCACGCGGTCGTTGTCGTTTACAGCCAGAACCGTTTCGCTTTTGTCACCGCCTACAGCCTGTTGGCTATAGATCATGGTCACGTCGGCGTTGTGGTGCCGGTGGAAATGAAGGACTTCATCGTAGTCGATATTCTGGACGAGGTCGCAATCGGAAATGAGGATGTACGGGCTCGTACCGCGTTTGACGAACTGCAGGTTTTTGTAGAGGGGCTGAATGTTGCCGGCTACAGGATGAAGAATGTCTTCTACTTCAGCCGGCAAATAGAAGAGGCCGTCGCGCTTGCGGGCCAGGCCCCATTCCTTACCGGAACGGACGTGATCGAGGACCGACCGGGACTGGGCCGACAGGAGCAGGCCGACGTTGCCGATACCGGCATTGACCATGTTGGACATGGTAAAATCGATAAGCCGGAATTTCCCGCCAATGGGGATGGTCGCGAGAGGCCGGTTTTCATTGAGTTCTTTTAAGGGGCCGCTTTCTTTCAGGTTGATAATGCCCATAATTGTACTATTCACGATTACTCATCTCCTTTGGCTGCTTTGACGTTCTTTTGTGGCGCCACTTCAGTATGGCGGCCAAAGACGGCTACAGTGCCATCCTTGTGGTGCACGACAGCATTGCTGTGGACCGTGCAGTCTTCACCGATAATGGCTTTGTCGACGACGGCGTTCTTTTCGATGACCGTGCCCGGCATGACCACCGAGTCGACGACCTTGGCGCCTTCTTCAACGGTAACGCCGTAGAAAATGACGGAGTTTGAAACCTGGCCGAGGATGGCTGCCCCTTCGGCAATGAGGGAGCTCGTTACGCTGCCCTTAGGACCGATGTAGTGCGGCGGCATGGACTGGTTGGCCGAATAGACGCGCCATTCTGTATCGCTCAGATCGAGGGGCGGGTCGTCGGCTAAGAGGTCCATGTTGGCCTGCCAGAGGCTGTCGATGGTGCCTACGTCTTTCCAGTAGCCTTCAAAGGGATAGGCATAGAGGGCAATCTGATCACGGAGCATGGCTGGAATGACGTTTTTGCCAAAGTCGTGTTCCGAATTTTCATCGGCTGCATCGGCCTTCAGATAGTCTTCGAGAATCGTACGGTTGAAAATATAAATACCCATGGAAGCGAGGTTGCTTTCCGGTTGTTTTGGTTTTTCCTGGAATTTCGTAATGCGCATGTTGTCGTCGGCGACCATGATGCCGAAACGGCTCGCTTCGTCCCAGGGCACGCGGATCGTGCCGATGGTGACGGCAGCTTCATGCTTTTTGTGGAAGGCCAGCATCTTCGCATAGTTCATGGAATAAATATGGTCCCCTGACAGGATCAGGACGTAGTCGTCACCGATCATGTCGACGAAATTCAAATTCTGATAGATGGCATCGGCTGTGCCGCGGTACCAGTTGGAACCGGCGTCGTTCGTATACGGCGGCAGCACGAAGGTGCCACCCGTATCGGAGTCGAGGTCCCAGGAGCTGCCGTTACCGACGTACCAGTTCAGTTCGAGCGGCTGATACTGCGTCAGGATGCCCACTGTACCGATACCGGAATGCCGGCAGTTGCTGAGGGTAAAGTCAATGATTCTGTACTTGCCGCCAAAAAGCAGGCCCGGTTTGGCCTGGTCTTTCGTCAGGACCCCGAGACGGCTGCCTTTCCCGCCTGCCAGGATCATGGCCAGACAATTCGATTTTCTCATACCATTTCCTCCTCTTGTGAAAAGTCCCGTATTTCTTTGCCGTTCTCTGGTACATACCGGACACTGCAAAGGCCGTGTGCTTTTCTCTCTCTCATTTCTTGTACTAAACTTACGGCAGATTGGAGTTACAATCCGTTTATGTAAATATTATACACTACTTATTTACGTTTTTTAATAGCAAAAGAGAATGTTTTACTGAAATCATACATTATGCAATACAAAATATACCTAATGATTTGTCTTTACATCCCATATATAGTAGTTGACAAAACCTTTACTTATAAGTAAAACGTTAAACAGTTATCATTCCAGTACCTCTTCTCTTTTTTCTTATAAAAAGAAATATTTTTACTTATGACTATAAGTTATGATACTTTTTTGTTGTATTGATGCCCTTTGACATATTTTCACCTGCACGTCCTTGTTGTAAACGGGCCATATGTACAATAAGGACGAAGATGGTTCAAAAAAAGAAAAAAGCACAGCTCCATATCTCCCTAAGGAGACAAGAAGCTGTGCTGCTATAGTTTGTAGTTTCCTCTGTATTACTGGCCGTCGCCGTTGCTGCCTGCCATGGCTTCATCGAACGACAGAATGTCTACAGAAAAGGGCAAGTGGCCTAAAATGTCTACGGCCATAGGTGCCGTGTCCGGTGTCGTGCGGACGAAGCCGATGCCTTTTTTGCCGTCTAAGGCTGTGACGACGCCGACGTACTCAAAGCCTTCCAGGATCCGCGTGACGTACGTCATGTCGTGGGGATTGATGCGGAAGTAGACCCAGTCGCGATCAAGCATGGCTGACCTCACGGCGCATGAGGCTGTACGCTTCTAAAGGTGTATCGACGGCAATGCCGACGAGCATTTGCGCATGATTGGCTGCTTCGATGGGCTTGCCCTCTTCGTCTGTGAGCGACGTCAGGGTCTGCGTTACTACCGGGCCATGGGGCTGCAGGAATTCGACGGTCTGGCCGACGCGGAAGTGGTTGCGCTGTTCTACCCAGGCAATTTTCTTTTCTGCATCATAGGAACGGACGAAGCCGATGAAATCGTGGGTCTGTGTGTTGCTCGAGTGGCTGTAGACCTGGTCCGCATCTGTCGGCCGGGAAACGGAAAACCCTTTCGTATAGGGGCGGTGGGAAATCTTTTCCAGTTCTGTGAGCCAGCGCGGCAGTACCTGAAAATGCTGCGGATCCCGTTCGTAGGCATCCATGGCTTCGCGGTAGACCTTGACGACAGTGGCGACGTAATGGATGCTCTTCATGCGGCCTTCGATCTTGAGGCTCGAAAGACCGGCCTGGTAGAGGTCGGGCAAATACGGCAGGAGACAGAGGTCCTTGGAGTTAAAAATATAGGTTCCCCGTTCATCTTCGACGACAGGGAAATACTGGCCCGGCCGTTTTTCTTCGACGATATTGTATTTGAAGCGGCAGCACTGGACGCACTGGCCGCGGTTCGAATCGCGGTCGTGGGTGAAGTAGTTACTGAGGAGACAGCGGCCGGAATAGGAAATGCACATAGCGCCGTGGACGAAGCCTTCGAGTTCGATGTCCGGCACGCGGCGATGGATTTCGGCAACGTCCTTGAGGCTTACTTCGCGGGCCATGACGACGCGGCTGGCTCCCAATTTGTGCCAGAAATCGACAGTAGACCAGTTCGTCGTATTGGCCTGGGTGGAGATGTGAATAGGCACTTCCGGTATGAGCTCGCGGGCCATATTGAAGATGCCCGGGTCAGCGATGAGCAAGGCATCGACGTGAATGTCGCGCAGGAAGCGCAAGTATTCCGGCAAACCTGTAAGGTCGTCGTTATGAGGGAAAATGTTGACCGTTACGTGAATCTTCTTGCCAATACTGTGGGCATACGTAACGGCTTCGCGCATTTCTTCCGGCGAGAAGTTGTCGCTAAAGGCGCGCAGGCCAAAGGACTTGCCGCCCAGGTACACGGCATCGGCGCCGTAGAGGAAGGCGATTTTCAGTTTATTCATATTCCCGGCCGGAGCCAGGAGTTCCATTTTTTGCATCTATTCTTATCCTTTCCAACGGGAAACGGTGAGACCGTCCCCATTTTCAAAAAACACCGTATCGTAATGGGCCGGATCATCGAGGCGCGCCAAAAACTCGCGCAGCCGCGTAATGGCTGTGCGGTGTTTGTGTGGCAGTGTGCCTTCAATGTACAGCATGTCGTGGTAACGCAGGTTGTCCGCCACGATCAGGGCGCCCGGAGCCAGCTTAGGCTCTAAGAGGCTGAGCTGCCGGCCGTACTGCCCTTTAGGCCCATCCATAAAGACGAAATCCCACGGGCCGGCAAGCGTTTCGAGCCATTCATTGGCATCGCCCGTAAGGGACGTAATCTGCGCCGCATAGGGTGAGCGTGCAAAGTAGGCAGCGGCCCGGCGGCTGCGCTCGCAGTCGACTTCGATCGTCGTCAGTGTGCCGCCAGGTGCCAAAAAGGGCGCCATAGTGAGCGCCGAGTAGCCTACGCAGGTGCCGATTTCCAAGAGCCGCTGCGGCCGGGCGTGGCTCAGGATGCCTGTCAGGACGGGTACTTCGCTATCGCGCAGGATGGGCAGGTTCTCTGCTTCGGCCTGTTCTTTAATTTCTGCTAACAGGTCTGTCATCATGGCATATATTCCTTTACATTCTGCATATGCTCTTCGTACGTTGCCGCGTAGTGATTGTGGCCGTCTTTGTCGGCGACGAAATAGAGATATTTCGTCTGTGGCGCTTCTAAAATGGCTTTCATGCAGTCCATGCCGGGATTACCAATAGGTCCCGGTGGCAGGCCTTCGTAGCGATACGTATTGTAGGGTGAATCGTATTCCGTTTCATCGATGCTGTACGACGCTTTGTGAGTCCCCATGGCATAGGAAATACTGGCGTCGGATTGAAGCTTCATGTGCTGGGCCAGACGGTTCAGGAAGACGGAGGCAATGAGCGGCCGGTCTTCGGGATACTTCGCTTCTTTTTCGATGAGCGACGCCAAGGTGACGAACTGGTAAATAGACATATTGGTCTTGCCGATTTCCTGGCGCATGGCCGGCGTCAAATGCTTGTCGAAATTTTTCAGCATTTCCTTGACGATGTCTTCAGCCGTCGCGTCGTTGGCAATAGTATACGTATCCGGGAAGAGAAAACCCTCTGTGACGAAGGTCACCTTGCGGTTGCCCTTCATATACGGATACAAGAGGCTTTGGTCGTTGGCAGCTTTCAGGAAATCCTCTTCCGAAACGATGCCCAGCTTGGCTAAGGCCTGGGCCGTCTGGCGGACCGTGTAGCCTTCGGGCACGACGAGGCGCGCCGCTTCTGATTCACCGCTCGTGAGCTTGGCCAGGATTTCGTGGAGGCTCATGCGCGAATCAATGGTGTACTCGCCTTGCTTCAGCTCGCTGGCCTGGCCGCTCAGGGTCGTGACCAGGCGGAACCACAGGGGATGCGTAATGAGGCCATCGTCGGTAAGCTGGTCGGCAATATCCGACGCCGTCATGTTGTCGCGGACGTGGACGTACGCACTCGTATCGGGCAGGAAGTAATTAGGCACGTAGTACCCGGCGAGAGAACCGGCAACAGCCAGGACGGCGAGACAGGCTGCACCACGGGCCAGTAATTTTTTACGCCCCATAGCTTGGACACGCTTGCCGAGGCTGTGGGCTTCGCTGACTGTCGTCTCTTCGACCTTTTCTTCTATTTCTTTGATTTCTTGGGTGAGTTTATTTTTTTCCATCCGTATATTATACAGCAGATAAAAAGTGCTTGGCAAGATAGAGCGAGAAAAGCTGTATTTTATGGGGCCTGGCGTCTACACAGGGCCGTCTGGACAGGTATTTTTCACAGTTTGAGCACAGTTTTGCTATTTTCCTTGTGTGCTTTTCTTTTTTCTTTTATACTAAAAGCATAATATAATACATTATAATATATAGCATTTTGCTTGAGAGGAGTCTTATTCATGCAATATCGTCACACAGCAGCTCTTCTTTGCGCCTTTTGCCTGGCTACGGCCACGGCTTGTGCCGCTACGCCGGCTGCGACACTGGCTGGACCTGCGCCGCTACAACAGGTACAGGAACAGACACAGGGAACTATCACATCCGTTACGTCTGTAGCCCATAATTACGGTTTTGGCGAAAACGTTGCCGCCGTAGCGCTCCATTATACAGCGCCCGTTCTTTCTTCTTCTCTATCGCCGGCAGATTTTGTCGTCACTGGCAAGACTATCAGTAAGGCCTATGCGTCCGATACGGCTTATCCGGGCGAGGAAAAAAAGGCCGGGCCCTATGTAATCCTCGATTTGGTCAATACAAATCCGCAATCGGATCAGCCCTTTAGCGCACAAAGCCAGGCAGCCCATGCCCATGCAGACGGTGGCAAGGCAGGCGATGCGCCAAGTCATAGCGACCGTACTATGCCGGACCTGAACGTCACGGTACAACAGGTCAATCCCATTGCCCGTGCGGACGGAGCTTATTTTGCACCCTCTGACAAAGCCCTGACAACGACAGCCTTATTAGAACCGGATATTAAGGGCTTTACAGAATATACGTACACAGATGCTGAAACGGGCGCTACTATCCCTTATTATCTCTATTTGCCTGAGGGCTATACGCCAAAGAAGTCGTACCCGCTCATGGTTTTTATTCCCGATGCCAGTACGAATATCGACAACCCAAAGATCACCCTCGTCCAGGGGAACGGTGCTACCGTTTGGGCTGAGCCGGAGGAACAGAAAAAGCATCCGTCCATCATCCTGGCTGTCCAGTATCCCCAAAGCCTCGTCAATTCCCTCGGCATGATGACGACAGACGATAACGTGTGGACGCCGGGCCTGACGCTCGTATCAAATTTGATCAAGCACGTGACGGATACGTACAGCGTCGACAAGAACCGCATTTACGGTACAGGCCAGTCCCAAGGCGGTATGGCCAACATCGCCATTAGCGATAAATATCCGGACCTCTTCGCTGCCCAGTACCTCGTAGCCTGCCAATGGAATACAGACGAAATGAAAGTCCTCAAAGATAAAAACCTTTGGATCCTTGTCAGCGAAGGTGACACGAAGGCCTATCCCGGTATGAACGACGCCGTTAAGAAATGGGAAGCCTTAGGTGCTAAGGTAGCTACGGCACCGCTTTGGAACAGCCATGCGACGGCATCGGAATTTTCCCATCTCGTACAGGATGTAGAACGACAGGATGCCAACATCAATTACACGTTCTTCAAGGATGGCAATCACATGTACACGTGGACCATTGCCTACAATATCGAAGGTATTCGCGACTGGATTTATCTGCAGACCCTGAACGGTACGCCCGTTTCCTTTAACACGGATGGCCTGCCTCTTGAGGAAAAACGGCAAATCGCCGGCTACGTCCTCGATCAAGGCTTGCGCTACGAAAAGCTGAACACACCTGCAGCTGATACGAAGGCTCTCGCCTACTTCCGCGAAGCCGACAAATTGGGCCACTTCAAGGCAGCCCGCTGGATTGGCCTCGCCTATGCCAACGGCCGTGGCACTGCACAGAGCTACAAAGAAGCGGCAAAATGGTACAAAAAGGCAGCTAAGGCCGGTGATATTACAGGTACCTATCTCCTGGGCCAGCTGTACGAACAGGGCCAGGGTGTAGGACAGAGCTATAAAAAGGCTCTGCAGTATTATAATCAGGCTGCCCAGCGCGGCGACATCATCGCAGCGCCGGCCATGACGGCTGCCGCTGTGCTCTATGCAGATGGCAAAGGAACAACACAGGATGTAGCCAAAGCGAAGGAACTGCTCACGAAGGCAGCCGCTGCTGGCTATGCACCGGCTAAAGAAGCCCTGGCGGGACTGACGGCGTCGGCTGTACAGATGACAGCGCCCGTATAATAGCCACGCTGGCAGTCATCAGGTTTGCAGCTTCCCATACGCTGAATAGCGATATTAGTTTCAAAAAAAACACGGTGTGCCCGGGGCATACCGTGTTTTTTATTTATTTCTATTACCGCAGCTACTGCGAATACGAGATACAGGAAACAGGCACTTCTCCGGGATAGTGAGAAATGCCTGTTGCCAAAGGTGAGAAAGAAAGAGGGGTATTTACATGTGGAAAAGTGGGAACTACCATATGGGGAAGTGCCTGTATACGGGAAAAGGGCAGGCTGACACTACAGGAGTGCCGATGTAAGGTACCTTTTCCACACGCCTCTTATGATGATTATAGCAGGGCGGAATGCAATCTACCATTATACGAACGTATACATTTTATCTGAACCAGAAAGAGCCGGCAACGCTTGGGGAGGGCATTGCCGGCTCTTTCTGATGTGTTATACTATTAGCATTTCTTGGGTGAGAAAGGAGATTGTGTGTCTATTACTGCTGGCTATCTGCTACAGGCGGCTGGCCCATAGGCGGCTGGCCCTGGGGATGAGCCAGTTTCATGATTTCCTGGAGACGGTCTGTCGAGATGCCTGTTTCTTCAGACATTTCTTTCAAGAGTTGCTGCCGGTCCGGACGTTCGCCAGTGTGTTTTTTCATGACGTCTGTCTGGTTGTCGCCGTCAGGACGATGGTTTTTGAAGAATGTTTCCAGCGCAGTTGCTTCCTGCTGGGTAATGCTGCCGTTCTGAACGAGCTGCTGCATATGCTGTTGCGGGTTCATACGGGGACCACCCATACGCGGCGGCAGGGTGAAGATTTGCTGCAGTGTGGCTTCAGGAATGCCCGTCTTCTTGGGCAGGTTCTTCATGAATTCCAGGCGTTCTTTTGCTTGTTTGCCCCGGAATTCTTTCATGGCGTCTTTCAGTTTGTCTGCCTGTTCCTGGGTAATCTTGTTTTCACTGACCATCTGTTCAATGCGGCCGTTGCGCATATCGCCAGGATGGCGTTTCATGTGTTGCTGCACTGTCGTCTGGTTGGTCGTAGCGCCCGTTGCAGCGTCAGCGGCCTGGACGGGAATGTACGGCGAGGCGGCGAAGATAACGGCAGCTGTGCCGGCTAAGAGGACGGCAGTCGTGCGTTTTTTCCATGTATATTTCCAGTTTTGCATATTCTTTGTCATAAGAATCACTCCTTAACAGTTGGCTTGCTCCCTTGTGAGGTGCTTTTAATTTTGTTGATGCTGTAAGTATAGCAAGCCATTGTTACAATTCCATGACGCCACCGTTACAAATCTTGTTCAGTTTTATGACTACTAGCACTATATTTGAAAACTATTCAAGGACAACACGTTTTGTCGGCATTTTCAGACAAATTGGTGAATAATTAAAATAGTCATTCGATGTGTTTCTCTCAGAGCGGAAGCTCTATGCATATCGAGGATATACGAGTAGTAGTCGCTATTGATGCAATCCGTTGGACTGGGCACGTAGCTCAAAGATTGATAAAACGCAATATCTCTCCCGACGAAGTATTAGAAACGTCACACTTCTTTCCTTTTTGTATCGATTTTCTTCACAAGAAAACATAACTGCTAATTGGCTTCATACACGCGTACGCGCAAGGTGAGGCCCCGTTCTTTACAGAGTTTGCGGCATTTCTTGATTTCTTCCTGGTCTTCTACCTGGTCGACGACGGTCATGACTACATTCGGTACGTATTGCTTGCAATGCTCTGCAAAGGCCAGCATGGCATCGAAGGATTTAAGGCCGAATTTACTGCGCGTCAAATCAAGGTAGCGCTGGGCGTTAGAGGCGTTGAGACTGATGGAAACTGTATCGAGAATGGCACCGTGGAAATCGGCTGCCGTATCGCGGCCGTATTCCAAATCTGACAGGCCGTTCGTATTGACCCGCGTCTTGGCGTTCGGGAAATTACGGCGCACGTAGCGCAAGAGTGTAACGAGATCTGTCAGGCGCATAGTCGGTTCGCCAAAGCCACAGAAGACGACTTCGTTAATGTACTGCCACGGCTGGTCGTTCAGTTCCTGAATGACCTCTTCTACAGTCGGTTCTTCTTTGAGCCACAGTTCCTTATCCTCTGCCGTTTCCTTCAGGTTGCGCAGACAGAAGGTACAGGCACAGGTACAGCGGTTGGTGAGATTCACATACAAGGCCCGTTTCCCTTTGGGCTGCTTAGCCAGGCTTTCTGCCATCGTAATATAATGTCCTTTGTCATACGTATAGGTGATCATGTGTCTTGCCTCCTACTTCAGTTCAGTTAAAAATTCTTCAAAAGCCAGGCCGTAATTGGTAGGCAGGCCCAGGCTTTCTGTATACTCCAGCGTGCGGTGAATAAATGTAACAGCCTTGTAGACGGCGTCGTAGAGGCTTTCGCCACGGACGAGGCTGGCTGCGACGATGGCCGCAAAGACATCACCTGTACCGGACCGGTCATGGCCTACTTTAGGGCTGGCCAGGTACTGCGGATGCCGGCCCCGTTCGTACAGGTAATTGCCTACTTCCTGATTTCGGGAAAGACCCGTTATGACGACCTGCCGCGGTCCTAAGGCGGCTAGGTCGGCGGCAATATGTTCCAGCATTTCCGCATCAGCCTGACCGCCGGCCGGATAGGGAATGCGCAAGAGCTGGCACGCTTCGGTCAAATTGGGTGTAATGACGTCGGCATGTTCCAGGAGCTGGCACATATCGCGGCAGAGCTCATCTGTATACGAGGCATACAAACGGCCATAATCCCCCATGACGGGATCGACAATGACCAGTGTGCCAGGCTTTTTAAACAGCTTGATGCACTGGCTGATCAAACCGATCTGGGCCGGCGAGCTGAGAAAGCCCGTCAGGATACCGTCGAACGCAAGGCCTGTACGAGCCCAGCTGTCCATGTAGTCTTTCATGTAGGGCGTGAAATCGTGCAAATAATAATTGGGAAAGCCTGTATGGACCGACAAGATAGCCGTCGGTAGCGGACAGGCCTGCACCTTGAGGGCCGAAATGAGGGGCAGCTCTACAGCTGTCGAACAGCGGCCAAACCCTGTTATGTCATTGATAATAGCAATCCGTTTTTGTCTGCTCATTATATTATGCCTCTATTCTTTGGCTCCGTCTAGAGGACGTGCCATTTTTTTCCTGCCATGACGGCAACTACCGCTACGAGTGTATTGACCAGTCCTTCCAGGATCAGTCCCGGTAAGGAAGCAATGCCGACAGCAACACTGCCGTAAAGTAGAGCCCCACAGGCACCATAGGCGGCGGCCATCCACAGGGAGGACGCGAGAAAGGCCAGCGTGCTTTGCCAAAGGGGTACGCGTCTGGCGCCGCCGCGGGAATGGGTCAGCAGCCAGACGACCCAAACCATGACGTATTTAATCAAAAACGTCGGTACGATCCACAAGGGAAAACCGCCGAGGAAATCAGCCAGGCACGAACCGATGGATGCCGCCAGGGCCGCATCACGACGGGCGAATACCAGGGCACCAACGTAAATAACGCTATCGCCCAGGTGGACATAGCCCACAGGAATAGGTATTTTGGGCACATACGTCAGGACAAAGACTAACGCTGCCAAAAGGGCAGCCAGGCACAGGCGGCGCGTACGGTTTGTCGTCGCATCCGGGCTGGGACATACTGGAAACACAGGAAATCCTCCTTTCACCATTTCATAGCAAAAAACTATTGCGCGCATCATTTGTCCTCTATTCTATTACATAAAACAGCTATTGTAAATGGGACAGATTAAAGAAAAAACTGTCCTCGTCTACAGGAACACAGCAAAAAAGGCAGGTCTGACGCTGTTGTCAGATCTGCCTTTTTTACATTTTCTATGTCCGGAAGGAGGACAGATTAGTTGGCTGGCTGCCACGTACGGCTGCTCTGGGCCTGTTCTTCTGCTTTTTCCAGTTTTTGTGATTTTACTTCTGCTTCGTATTGTTCCCGTGCAGCGGCTTCGGCATTTTTCAGGTTTTCCTGCAGCTGCGGGTCAATTTTGGCGTTCTTGTCCTTATTCTGGGCTGCCGCTTTCTGGGCATCTTCCAGTGCCTTCTGGGCTGCCTGCTGCTGGGCTTGAAGCGCGTCAAGACGCTGCTGGCGCATTCCCTGGCGGACGTCGCTTTCGAGGGTAACATCCGGCTGGGCGTGGACATCGACATAGACTTCAAAGAGACGATTCCACGGGAAGGTCACATTGACCGTGCGCGGATCGATGCCTAAATAGGTCTGGGCGTAACGCTGGAGCTGTTCTTTCGTACGGCTCTGTAATTCCCGCATGATTGTCGGATAGTAGCGCTGTTCCTGGTCTGCTTCGATTTTCTGCTGCATGCGGTATATGTATTCGCGCACGTTGGCCTGGTAAGCCCAGTTATCGAGATACTGCGTCGTCAGCATGCGGGCGTGGGCTTCAGGCGTCATATAGCGCGCCAAAATGCCTTGGGAAATACCATAGCCGACGGAGTTGCTCGCCGTATTCCAGCCGTTATAAGCAGCCAGACGGTACATCATCTGGTCCTGATAGAGACCGTAGATGAGGGTATTGTCCGAGCCGTTAGAAAAGGCCATATCGACGAGGCTGACAGGAATGCCCAAATTGACGGCCTTTTCAATCTGTGTCAAAAAGGCCTTCGTCGAATCGAGCATAATCGGGAAGTTTTCGAAATTGCCCGATTCCGTCGTCGACGTCGTAAGCGGCGTATTCACGGCCAGAAGCAAATCCGGTTTGCCCTGATCCGTAATGGTACCGCCAATAGCTTCGACATGTTCCTTAATGGTCTTGCCAATGGCCTGGCCATCGTAGCGGGGTACGGTCTTTTCGCCGCCACCTAAGGGATAAATAACCGTCACTTTGGGGTGGTAATTGTTGAAATCATTGTTGGCCCGCGTAATGAGGAGCAGGCCCAGCTGGTCGGCACCGGGGAAGGAGCCGAAATGTTCCTTAGGAATATCGGCGGCGTGCATTTCCAAATACTTCGATTCCAGGGACGACTGGGTCCGCGTCGAATTGTCATCGTGACCAAGGCAATAATAGGAAAAGACGCCGTTCCTGGCATCTTCGATGAGCCGGTAATTAATAGTCATGTTTTTGCGGCGCCGGCTAAACCAATCCTGCAGATATTCCTGTGGCACGCGGCGCATAATGCTGAACCAATCATTTCGTTCCTGAGGCGTCAGGCCGCTTTCATCCATCTTCGCCTGCAGAGACGCGAGCTGGTAAATATCACTGCCGATTTGCAGATAGTAATCCGGTTCGACGCCCTTGCCACCGGCCCAGGGACTGCGCATGACCGTGCTGAAGACATAAATGGGCACGTGGCCGTACTTGCCGTGCAAGGCTTCCACCTTGGCCAGACGGTTTTCCAACATTTCGAGGCTCAAATTGTGCTTACGCGAATCGACGAGACCGCCGTATACGAGGGAATCAATAGAAAGGACCATGGCATCAGCATGGCCGGCATTCTGTTCTACCCACTCCATGAGCTGCGTCGGCGAACCCTGGAAATTCGAGCCCGACAAATACCGCGACGGCGGCGTAATCACCGTATAGCCTGCGTCCTCAGCCGTACTCACTGTATAAGCAAAATCAACAGGACGATTATCCTGTGGTACATACAAAATCGTTTTTGCCAGAGCTGCCTGGCCTGTGCACATGAGCACAGCAATGACAGCAGCCCCCAAGGCCTTACGAAAGAAACTCACATCAATCAATCCCCCCTATATAAAATCATCATTTCATTATACCAAAGGCAAGGGCTTGACGCAAACAGAAGGAGTTATAAAGGCCATTATGAAAAACAGCCCCTTCCCAGTGCCAGGAAAGAGGCTGCCGTTTTCACTCTTATTTTTTCAAAAAATCTTCCCGAATGGGGCTGAAAATATCGACGACAATGGATGGCGTGTCTTCTGTATTGACGACGGCGTGAGGTACGTTAGACGGAACCCAGGCTACACCGCCGGCTGTCAGGTGTTCTGTCTTGTCGCCTATGGTGACGTCACAGGCACCGGCTAAGACGTGCAGGAGTTGTTCATGCGGATGGGCATGGCTGGGAATTCCTGCATGAGGATGGAGATTGTTGCGGACGAGCATAATTTTTTCACCGTAAAATAATTTTCGTTCTGCCGAGCCTAAGGCTTCTTCCGGCAGGTCTTGCCAATTGGCAAAATGTTCCATGATATGACCCCCTCAAATTCCGGCTGGGCCGGAAATAGTATATATATCGCACGCCCCTTAGGGCTGATGCACATGGTTAGACGCGGCTTTTCTGACGGCGCCGGTAATGTTTGACCCGTGGCAGATTCCAGTGACAGCGGATGGCCAGGAGACGGATGCCAACGGTAACGATAAAACAGCTAATGGCTGAAACTTCGATGGATACGTCCCAAAGAACATAGCTGGCGTATAAGACGAGGGCGCCAATGAGGGACGCTGTGGCGTAAATATCCTGCATGAAGGTCGCAGGAATGCGGCCAGCCAGGACGTCGCGGATAATGCCGCCACCAACGGCTGTAATGAGGCCGAGGAAGATGCACAGCACCCAGTACTGGGGATAGACGTAGCAGCCCAGAAGGGTGCCTGTAATGGTAAAGGAGCCAAGGCCGATGGCGTCACAGATCAGGTAAATAGTCACAGATACGCGCATGAGACGATGGCGCAGGTGGGTATTAATATAGCGCAAGAAAACAATGAGTATGGCCATAGTGAGTATGATGAGCCAAAAGTACATGCTGTTTTTGAAAAAGGTCGGCGGCATGTGTCCCAAAATGAGATCGCGGACAATACCACCGCCAACGGCCGTCGCCGCGGCGAGGACGAAAATGCCAAAGACGTCCATGCGGCGGGAAATGGCTACGAGTGAGCCCGAAAGGGCGAAGGCCAGGGTACCGAGAATATCGAAAACCTGCCACCAAATAGATTGCATAATTTCACACCGTCCTGTACAATAGTAGAACACTCCTGGCATTACGGTATCACGAAATGCTAGAACAAGCAAGATTAATTTTTCAAATCAGGTGAACTGTTGTGACTAAAGACGAATTTTACATGGGCAAAGCCCTGGAAGAAGCACGTACGGCCTACGTCGTGGGAGAAATCCCTATCGGCGCCGTCATTATTTATGAAAAAAAAGCCATTGCCCGGGCGTATAACCTGCGCGAAAGCCTGCCCTGCGCTACGGCTCATGCAGAGCTTCTGGCCATCGAAAAAGCCTGCCGTGCCTTAGGCCGCTGGCGCCTCACAGGCTGTACGCTCTACGTGACAGTCGAACCGTGCCCCATGTGTGCCGGCGCCATCATCAACAGCCGCCTGGACCGCGTGGTCTACGGCTGTGACGACCCCAAGGCCGGTGCAGCGCGGTCGCTCTTTCATCTGCTCGATAACCCGGCTCTCAACCACCAGGTTGAAATCACAGCCGGTGTCCGGGAAGACGAATGTGCCCAGCTCATGAAGGATTTCTTCCGCGCCCGGCGGCAAAAGGCAAAGGAAACGCAAAAAACAGAATAACACGCTGAGGATACAAAAAGGGGCTGTGAAATAACACGGACCCAAATAACAAAGGAGGTCCACCGACTCTTTCG